>Ga0209337_1002053_pt1 | contig 14846 bp, 20 predicted proteins | sample LinPmetageLP53_FD_184044 | JGI IMG/M metagenome (GOLD analysis project Ga0209337, IMG submission 184044) | Marine viral communities from the Pacific Ocean - LP-53 (SPAdes) (version 2) | ecosystem: Environmental > Aquatic > Marine > Oceanic | place: Pacific Ocean | collected 2010-02-08
GGAGTGCCTAACCGCCAATCCACTCCAGTGTCCGAAGAATTAATCTTAAAAGCAAAAGACCGGCCCCTTAATCTAACAAAGGCTTGGTCCGTAAATTGTTCTACCGGAACAGTTGCGGAGCGGGTAACCGTACTACTTACTGTCCCAGTGTACGCCGTCCCGGGGAATTGCCTTGTTTCTAGCGTCATTGAGACAGACGGTGACGGGGAGCTGGACCCGTCAAACGTAACGTCCGGGATCAAACGGGTCAAGAAGACAAAATTGTCCCCCGCACCAAGCGACATCTGACTGCTTTCAATATGGGACGCGATGGCCGCGGGCGGGTTAGTACTGCCGTCATCTTGCCCAAACTCGTGATAATACAAATACCCACTCAAGGACGCTGCAATGGGGTACTGAGAAAGGCCGCGGTCAAGCCACGCGGACCGGGCGAGGTTGCCGTAGTACCACACCTGCTCTTGGGAGTTGAAAACAACGTACTTATCGATAGAGTCTGAACTTGCGGATGGGTAAAACCACCATATTTCGGAGAAGCTGGAGTTTACGCCGCAGGTTACTTTTTCCGACTGCGCACTGTTGAAGTCACCAAATACATACGATCTTACGGAACAAGGCAGTTTCTGCACCTGCCCTGAATACACGTAAAACTCTTCTTCACCCATCCAATACACCATGTCGTCTACCGCAATCGCGGCAAGCGGGCTGGCAACGGTAATATTATCCGAAATTAAACTAATGCCGAAAGTGAAGGGGGGCCCTAAATATTGCATCGCGTGTAGCGAGCGGTCGGTGAACACAAGAATTTGCTGGCGTGTTTCAACCGCCGTAATAATCTCGGAACCCGTACCGATACGGAGATCACCCGCGGTGTTAGTGGCTTGCGCCGACCACACTAGGGGGTTTTCTTGGTCCGAGAAACGAATCAAAAGGGGGTCCTGTACGCCAATGTTGTCCTGCGCATCGCAACCCAACACGATAACGTGCCTGTCGCGATCTGAAATTAAGACTTGCTTGGCTATCGTGGGCGTAGTGTCGTCAGCCCCCGCTAACGAGGAAAGCGCCACGGCCCGCGCAAAAGGGGCCGAGCTTGTTGATTTGTCCCAATAGTAGATACCGCCATCGCGGACGTTAACGATTAAATCTTCACCGAAGTTGTCGTGAGACCAGATCCGCAGGATGTCGCCAACCGCGGTAAGACTAACGCCTGATCCCCACGTGCTACGACCGAACGTGGACGCTCCCCAACCTGTCCCGGAAACGGTGGTGTCCAAGCCCGTCACAAGTTGGTATTTGCCAACGATGGAACCGCCGCCGTTCCCGGTGTCAGAGGCGTTGGCGTCTATAGAAGTCGGCGTGTACTGCCCGTCAACCGTAATGTTGACAACAGTTGCGACCTCTCGGGCCACAACCTGATAAGAGTTGGCGTTTACAACATTGAGGATCTGGTACTCTTGGTTCAATACTGCCGCAGTGATTAAACCGCCTAACGATACGGCCCCTGAAAAGGTAACGAAATCGTTCACGTTCGCGCCGTGGTTCGCGTCTGTTACCGTAAGAGTCGATGACCCGTTGGCCGCGGCAAACGTGACATCGCCCGCGCCGGTAGTAACCCGCAACGGGGTAATGTCGTTATAAGCAGCGCCCTCTTCGATGTAATACTTCAGGTGGGTGCCGATTCCGATATAGCTACTGCCGTCTAAAGCAACAAACGGGTGAAGGGCCCGGGCGGTGCCTAAAAAGCTACTCGGCGAGAGTTTCTCCCAGCCCCCTATCTTCTCGGGCGTCCCGAACCGGAATCTCACTTTGTCACAGTCGTACCACCCACCTTCGTTTGAGTACGAAGTGGTCTCTCTGTTTACTCCCGGACGGAACTGTAACTTAGTAAGGGCCATGACATCCTTTCACTTCTAGCTGGCTGCGGCTTCTGAATCCAACGACTGCGCAAGCATGTTTACAAATGCTTCGCGGCCTACGTTTAGCTGGTCCATGTTAAAGCCAAGGCTTCCTAGCTTCTTATCCAGATCAGCAATGTGGTTAACCATCGTAACTTGTTGCTCGGTCAGGTCTTCAATGTCGTGCTCTACATCGTTAACAGTAATGGTTTTGTTTTCATTTTTAGCCATTATAAGTCTCCAGTTAAGTTAAGTTACCAAGGTACGCCTTCGGCTTGTGTTGCTGCACGATCAATTTGACCCTGCACTCTGGCTGTCCGATTAGCTTCAATACGCGCTTTGGCTTCTGCCGCAGTTTCGTCGTCTACAATCAAGCTAGTGTAAATCCAACCAAGAACATCAGTTTCAGTCAGATCAGCATAAGCAATATAGTCTGACGCTGAAGCATCATATGTGCAGAGTAGCTTGCCGCCTTCAGAAGCTGTGTAAGATGGAGCAGTGTCAGACGCTGCTACGCAAGACCAATAGGCTTTAATAACGCCACCGTCTGCGTCAACGTGTGTCATGTTGGTCACTGACCAAGTGTTTGTGATTGCCATAATCATTCTCCTTCTAAAGTTGTAATTCGGGCAGTAAGCTCCTGAATTGCTTTGACCAGCACAGGCACTACTTCAGCGTAGCGAACAGCCATGTATTCAGTGTCATCACCCGCGTGTCGCACAGGGTCTATGACCTCATCCAAAACCCCAACGAGGTCTTGTGCTATCAGACCAATCTTCTTCTTACTGTCAGCCTCGTCAACGCCTTTCAGTCGATACTTAACGCAACGCAAACCGTCCAAGGTTCCCACGGCATCTTCTACGCCTTCAATGTCATACTTTAGGCGCTCGTCAGAGTAAGTCCCCCATGACGTGCCTCCGGCAGCGAGGACTGCTCCGGCGGTTGGGTCACTGCCGGAGTACACGCGAATATCTCTGCTGTTCGAGTTTTGACCTATGTGATAGGAGTTCGCGTCAAGGAAATGGAATCCACTGAACCCCGAGCCGACTATTTGGAACTGCGGGTTGGATTGTGTAGTGTTAATAGCGTCTGTAACACAGAGTCTGGCCGCTGTATTAGTGGCCCCTATGCCAACATCCCCCGATTCACCATCAACAAACAGCGCGTGGGTGATCGCGTCAGACTCAACGCGGAAGTCAGCGTCTATGCCTGTTTCGTTAAATACGGCATTGCCGGTTGCTCCTAGTCCCAAGCGTTCTACGGTGTTGGTGGCAAAGGTCATTGGCACAGCACCTTTACCGTACAGCCAATGCGCCCCCGAACCTGATATAAAATACATGGAATCAGCGGCATTACCGTTTAATCGCATCCCTGCGTGAGTTGCGTCTGCGATTTCAAGACCGTTAGTGCCGCTTCCAAAGCCAGTTATATTAGGCGTGGCAGTTCCGATACCAACACTATTAGCACTTGCATCAACAAACAGCATATTAGCGTTGTCGGCAGACTCAACGCGGAAGTCTACGTCTATGCCACCTTCGTTGAACACCGCACTGCCAGAGGCTAAATCAAGTGAACGTGTACCACCTGAGTAGTGCGTCATTGTGTTGGTTGCAAAATCTATAGAAGTATCGGTATCATCTTGATGAACAATAGATGTTCCTACATAAGCAGTTGTTGGTATGGTTACAGTAGAACTAAACGTAGCCGCACCTGCAGAAGCAATAGTCATTCTTGTTGCACCGCCTGCTTGAAGGACTAAATCGTTTCCTAATGCTCCTGCTCTAACAGTTACATCATTAGTAGTATTTTGATCAACAAAACTAATCATACCACCACTAGCTGATGTGCTTTCAAAACTACCAATTGTTACACTTGAAGATTTTGTTGATAATGCTCTGGCAGGACTCGTAGTTCCGATACCAACACTATTAGCACTTGCATCAACAAACAGCATATTAGCGTTGTCGGCAGACTCAACGCGGAAATCTACGTCTATAGATTCGTCATTAAATACAGTTTCGGTTTCAATTATATTGATACGGCTATATATGTCCCCAGCAGACATTGTATTAATAGCGAGACGACCATCTTCAGTTGCATCAGAAGCGTCTTTAATTTGGGTTATAATTCTGGCGTAATCTACATCTTGGCTGCTGTCATTCCTCCCAGTAAATTTAATTTGCCCTGTCTGATCGCTGTCGGCAGGAGAACCAGAATTTCTATACATTTTAAGAACTGGCCCACTAGTAGCATCAGCGTCTGTAGATATAAGTGAGAGAGTTTCGCTGTTATCGGCTGTGGTAAATGTTGCCGCACCTGCCGCTATTGTAGAACTAAACGTAGCCGTAGTGGCTGTGATGCCTGCGTTAAACGTAGCCGCACCTGCCGCTGACATATCAAGGGTGAGGGCTGTGATTGTTGCGCCACCATCGTTGCCTCTTAACCTCATATCGTCATCAGCTACTGTGGATATGATGTCTACGTTTGCCCCATCAGTAATCTTAAACTGCATCTCCTGAGTGCCATCAGCCTTAATGCGAACATCACCTCCAGCAACATCTAGGGTTATATCACCACCTGAATCAATAGTCATGTCTGAAGGAACTGTTATAAGTAGCGTCTGAAGGCTACCTGCTTGGATATATGCCTGAGCTTGAGAACTACCAAATTCTAGTCCATAACCTGCGCTTTGATGAAACTCTGCAATCTTTCCAGAGACATCTGCACGCCTTACATCCAAAGTTGCTGTCGGTGCTGTAGTGCCATTCCCAATCCCAAGTTGGGCAGCGCCACCAAGAATAAGATCATCACCACTTGTATCCCAAAGCATGAAAGCCGAAGCCGTATCGCCAAAGAACTTAACATCGTACCCAGTGTCATCTACGCCTACTGTAAGCGCCCCGTCTAGTTGAAGGGCGCCGTCAATGTCTATTGCATCTACGTTTAAAGTGCCATCAATATCAACATCACCTGAGATGTCTAAATTGGTGAATACTGAGGTTCCAGCCGCAGTAACAATACCTGTAGTCGTAAGGTTGTCATTACCCAAGCTAATCGCACCAGAGCTATCGGTGACACTGCCCGATCCAATCGTAAGCGTCCCTGCTGTCAGAGTGTCAAACCAACCCTTCAGCCACCTAACGCCTGTAGAACCTAAGCTGTCTGTACTATCAGTATCTGAAAGAATACTTGCACCGGTGGTAATTCCACCAGTCGCAATGATTTCACCGCTGGCAACTAGCGCGTCAACGGCCAAGTTGGCGTAGATGTTGACAACGGTCGCGCCAGTGCCCGAGCCGCTGAACTTAACAACCACGTCAGTACCCGCAACCACCTCCAGATCGTTACTTGCGTTATAAGTGCCTTGAAAAAGGAGGATAGACCGGCTGCTCCGGAGGCTGTTCCGGATAAAGCATATTTTTTCAGCGTCGTTAGGGATCAGCTCTACATACGCCGAAGCACCCAGATCGCTGCCATCGGTAAATTCGATCCATTTGTTACGACCCGTAGACGAGGCACCGTTAGTGATGGCAATTTGATTGGGGGAGCCGGACGATCCGGCAGAGGACAGGTTTATCGAAACGACCCCGTTAACGGCTTCATCTAATATATTAGAGTTGTCATTGACGGTATCGCCCCATGTTCCCGACTGCTCACCGGTGGCCGGTTTCTCAATACCGAGGTTGACTGTATAGGTACTGGGCATCTTTAAATCCTCACGCTGCTATTTTTATCCAAGGGGCACTCTGGTTTGGAACTTCCTCCGACCACGTTGGCGACTGACTTGGAGCTTCCTCCGACCACGTTGGCGACTGACTTGGAGCTTCCTCCGACCACGTTGGCGACTGACTTGGTGTTATCTTAAGGTAGGTCGGACTTTGATCCGGAACAATACGCCCATAAACAAGCACTTGTCCGACACTGGTGGTTGCACTGACCCCGGTTACATTGACGTTCGCATCTGTGATGACGGTGACGGAGCCAACACCGGCGGTTGCACTGACCCCGGTCACATTGACGTCTGAATCTGCGGCAACAGTGACGGAGCCAACCCCGGCGGTTGCACTGACCCCGGTCACATTGACGTTCGCATCTGCGGTAACGGTAACGGAGCCAACACCGGCGGTTGCACTGACCCCGGTTACAGTAGCGTTCGCATCTGCGGTAACGGTAACGGAGCCAACACTGGTGGTGGCCGCTATTCCGGTTACATTGACGTCCGCATCTGCGGTGACAGTGACGGAGCCAACACTGGTGGTGGCCGCTATTCCGGTGACGGGGACATTAGCCTCGGCGATGACGCTTGCTGTGCCGACACTTCCAGTTGCACCCGGAAGCCCTACATCTTGGCCCCACGGGCCGCCGCCCCAACTTTGGGTGGACGAACTCCAGCCCTTAAAGGCGGCGGTCACGTCAGTCATTACGCTATCCGAATAATCGCATTACTTGAATCAGCGGTAGGGAACACAACGGTGAAGTCCCCCGCTGTCGAGGCCTTGTCCGCACCAAAATCCAATACTACTACAGCGGGATTCGTGAGAGAGATAGACGTCGTATTCGGAGTAGTGTTATAAATCAGCGCACCGCGGGCCGTGATTGTAGCACTGGACCACGTTTCATCCGTGAAGTCCGTCAACGCGGTAGTACCCGACGACGTCGGATCAACGGGCGTTAAGGCCCCACCACCTGCCGAATAGTTGGTTCCGCTAACCTCATTAGTTGACGAATACGCCGTCGTTGCCGCAGTCAGCGTTGCCGAGCTAGTATACAGCGCAATTTTAAATGTGTCCCCGCTAGAGGCGTCGAAGTCATGGGCACCATACAGCAGTTCTTTCTTAAAACTGGTGCACATGTAGTTTCCTGAAAAGGCCATGGTCACAGTCTCCTTATAAGTTTAGCAAGCTCTGTCTGGCCCGCGGCGGTTAAAGCGTTATACACGGTGGTTCTATCCGACTGGACAGCTTCGCGCATGTAAACTTCCAGAGTCTTTAGTAGCCGCCCGCGAAAAGCATGGGCTTGTTCCCTGATAGCGGGGGCGGCGTCATCAGATATAGCGATAATCTTTTCCGCGCACCTCTCCGCAATTTCCTCCGGAGTAAAGCCTCTGCCTCGGGTGGTGTGTACGTCCACCTTGAAAGTGGGCACCGCTTCTGACGCTGGACCATTCATTGTTTAGGCCTTATTAGCTGCCCAGTGCGGTATTCATCCGTTACTTCTTTAGCTTCACCCAGCAGCTTCATGCCCGAAATAGCCTCTGCGAACCGCTTCTCATACATCGCCATCATATCCGGCTCACCCTTCATGAAAATGTACGCCTCCATCAAGCAGCCGTACAACAAGGCAATCTCAGCGTTTGTACTGAGCCAAGTTGTGCCGCTGTCAGCTCCCGCAGTCAAGCTTTGAGGCCTGTAGAAGTAATGCAGCTCTACAGTATACGCGCCATCCGGGGTTGGCCCTAAAATAAAGTTGTCCACGTCAAAAACCGCATAAAACCGCGGGTCGCCCGTAGTAGCGGCTCTTGGGTTGAAGGTTTGGACAAAATCGGCGTCTTTAAACTGCAAAAACACGTGATCGCTGTCGCTATCAACAAAAGAGAGCGAATAAGGGGCTAAAAAGTCGGTTGGAGCAGCCAAAAACCGGTTACTTGCGGTCATTGAGCCACTTACATTCTTCCTAAACAGGCTTAATTGGACGGTTTTAAGGATTCTTTCCTCTGCCTGAGTAATAAAGACAGACAAATTGTTCACGAAAGTCGTTTCATCGTTCTCCGTGTAGTCCTGAATAGCCTGCTTTAGCTGAGAAAAAGTAAAGCTCATGCGGTCACCGTCACAGATCCAACTTGTCCAAACCCTTGTACGGGCCTCAGAGTAGGGTCCACCACTAGAGGCACTCCCACGTAAACATCTAAGGGCTCTACTCGATCAGGCCGAGCATTTTTAAGGGCTTCGGGGTCCGAAACCTTACGAAAAGGGCCCAACTGAGGTTGTTTATGCTCATATTCGTCTGGACCAACCAAAAGTCCGTTCCACTCCTTCTTCATTAACCGATAACGGTAGCGGAAACCCGACCTGTCTGAAATGGCCCATGAGTCGCGCCCCGCGGCAAACTTACCCATTAGCCCACCCTGTAGTAAGCAAAGTTAGGCGCAACGTTAAAGGACGCACGATCTCGATCCTCTACGGCGGCCCTTTCAAATTCTTCTTCGTAGACCTCTTTCAGCATCTGCACACGGTTTGGAGCGCGTTTTAACGCGAGGTAATAGGCCAAGCCCGCCGCCAAACAAGGGTAGAACCTAAAAGGTAAGTCCATGGTGTTAGTGTAGATGTCAGCATCGTCCATGCGCGTCAGCGCATCATAATAAACAACATCCGTGCTGTTATCCGGGACGGGCCACAGCTTTAAATTAGGGGTGGTCTGTCTGTCCAAGAAGAACTGGTTAACGCGGCCTTGGGTGGTTTTGGTGGGTATCGTTAGAAACCCGTCACGACTCATGCGCAGTAAGGAGTAATCGGTGCTGTCGCGTTGAACAACGACGGATAAGATGTCGATAACGTCCGCGCCAAGGGCGTATGTCCCAGTCCCATCCACCAGCGCAAGTGTACGCTGCTTTATGGTCCACTGGTTTAGTCCGCGGTTAGCCCAATCTGCCAGCAAAAGGTTCAAAGACCGCTTTGCTGATTTCATGTCGAAACCCGTCCGAACTTCCAAACCGCACCGCTCAAATGCCTCTTCGACATATTCGGCGACGTCTAGCTCGAAATCTTTGCTTCCGGATATAGCCATTAGGCGTTCCTTATAGGGAGCTTGGTGGCGCTAAGGCGTTTGAGGGCCACTGAAGGAAGTGCCGTTCATGGCTACCCCAATAATTTATGCACCAAGGGCGCTATGATTATTAATCCGGCTAGGCCCCAGATTTTAAGATCCAAAGCCTTCATGGAAATCTTTTGCTCGACTAGTTTTTCGTCGATCCGTTGGTAGCGTAAAGCGCACTCAGCCTCATGCTTTTCCAGCCTAGACCACAGTTCCGTTTCCTCCCAAGAGGCGTCCGGTCCGGGTGCATCTCCTGTAGTCGGAGGGGTCAGGGTGCGAGCCATAACGGCCTCAATTGTAAAAAACGGTGACGCTGGTCACGTTGGTTAGCACGGCGTAACAGCCTTCGTCGAACATCATTCCTGCGTCTGGAATATAGATGCTGTCATCTGTGGCGTTGATAAAAGTCATTGTCAGTAGAGTGGTGCCACCCGACCCGCCGTTTTTAAGGACGAGCGTAGGGGACGTACCTGCCTGATAGTGGATGGCCTTAATCCTAGAGCGGCCCGCGAACACATCTCCGGAAGCCGTTAGATAGGTTGCTTTTACATCAGAAGCCATTAGGTTTGCCTCTTTCTAGCTAGAACAAATGGTGACCCTGTCATCTACCTCCCCCTACTACGCGTCAGCGAAAGGAGTAACTAGCGTACCAGAGCCCAACGTAAAGCCAGAGACAGAGTATTTTGCGGAAGCAATAGCCGTCACGGTGATGATAGAACCCGCAAGACCCCCTTTGGTCGTGCCGTTCAGCGTGATGACGTCGTTAGCCGCACCCGCGATAAACGTTTTACCGGTAGCGTTAGTAACACCGGTATAAAGACCACCCACAAACTTATCAGTCCCGTCTGTCTTAATATCTAAGTCAGTCGCGGCTGTTTCAATAAAGAAACTAAAAGAAGCGCCAATGTTGTTGGTCTGATCGGGGGCGGTGGGGTCGTTGGGCGTGGTAGCCACAATAGTGGGCAGCGTGATCTTGCAGTCAGCGTCGTTTACACGGAGCATCCGACCAGCAAAGCCTTGTACGGTTAGGGTGTCATCAGCAGTGATGTTGATGTCATTGTCAGATCCGGCAGAAATGAATCCGCCCAAAGATTTGACGGGCCCTGAAAAAGTCGTAGCACCCATAGTGCGTTCCTCATATGCGAGTTATGGGGGATCTGTCTGCATATCGTCAGTCGGGCCTGTCAGATCCACCGGAATGTTTCCCGATAGGCCAAACATACCATTGTGTATTATTACCTGTCAATCTCAAGACAAAGAAAGGGGGCCGAAGCCCCCTGTCTAGTACAGCGCGTTTCCCTTTAAGGTTACGCCGCGCCGGGAGTCCCGTAAACGCAGCGCCAATCGGACACCCCGAAAGAGTACCGTTCACGCGCTTTAAAGCGCATGTTGCCGGTGTCAAAGTCCCCTTCCATTGCCGTTTTAATGGCAGAACGGTTGAAGAATTTGAAGCCGTTAGGCGCGTCAGTCTTGATGAAGAAAGCATCTGTGTCAGTGAGGAAGTGGTTTACCACCGCACCGTCAGGGAGCATTCCCATGGACTTAGTTGCGTTAAGGTCGTTATCCGCAGTGCCCGAGCGCAGGTTCGAGTTGATAACTCGCTCTGCGATGAACTGAAGTTCTTTGGGTATAATAAGCTTCAGCCCGCGAACTGCGATCTTCAGACCACGCTCGTCCGTCATCCCAGCAACGTCGATCAACATCTGCTCCAACGAAGTTTCGTTGAGGTCGGCAGCAACGGCCAAGACATTGGTCTGACTACCAGAAAGAGACGGGTGAGATGCGGAACAAAGTGCTACACCATCGCCAATCGCATCAGAACCCGCCGAGAACGCATTGTTCAAGACGGCTGCTGCTTTGATCTGCTTAGTCTGGGCCATCGAGCGCGCCAGAGCTTTTGTGTAACGAGACGCCAAACGGTCGTACAGGTTGTCTTCCACTGCTTCCTCAGTAATTGAGAACGCAAGCGCAATGGTTTCGTGAGTATAACGAGCGGTATAGGTCTCTTGAGCATCGTCAAAACTGATGGATTGACCTTCATTTTTAACAGGTGCGGTTGAGAAACCGCCGAGCATCACTTCCTCTTCAAAGGCTCTGTCCGAAGACTCCTCCTCAAAGATTTCAGAATGCTCGTTTTCGTAGCGATCAAACTCAAGCCCGAACAAGGCGTTTAGTCCGGGTTCAAGCTCTTTCGCTAGTTGTGCGCGAGAAATAGCCATAATCTAACCCTCCTATGTGCCCGTCGAGGTCGCAGTGGTCTGCGAATCGAAGCGGCTTGTGTTAGCGTTATAATGAGCGTTAATACGAACGATGAGCGGGATACCAGCGGCTGTGAAGTCGGTGTTTCCTGCATCGTCCTGAATTCCAACAATACGCAACGGCAGAGTAGCCGTAGTGGCAATGGTGGACACGGCCAAGGCGGATGTTGAGTTACCTACGTCGCTCGATCCAGATCGGGCCGAGGTCCCCAACGATGCGTTGGCGAACACGGCTGTCAGTGCGGTAGCACGGCTAGTCAGTGTTGCGTCAGACGCGACTTTGAACAACTGGTTAGGGTTGTCGGCAACGAAAGCTTTTACAGGATGATTAGTATCCACGCTTACGGAACCAGAACCGGGCCAGTAGTTTACCCAAATGGGCTTCTTTGAAACTGAGTCAACGTATTCCACGCCCATCAGGACACCAAGTGCAGGAGTAGTTCCCCCTGCGGTATCACCAGCCTGATCGATGGTTCCCGCGGCAAGCGGGACGCATAGCTCATACTGATAAATCACATTGGTGTTGTTGGAAGCGATTTCATACTGAGTTACCCCAGTAGAATTAGTACCGCTACCAACAAGCCCGATAGGACGAAGACCGTAGGCAGTACTTTGATTTGCCATCTTAGTTATCCCCTAAAGGGGCGGCCCCTTTCATTTTTGTGGGCCGCCGAAAGTTACACGAGTCTGACGGTCAGGTTTGCTAATCGTCATAGATGAATGTGCATTCTCCCTCATCATGTCATGATCCACTGCGTCCATCTGGTCTTTACTTCGACCTGCGAAGTAATTAGTCCTTTCTGCCACAGTTTCGACCGGAATCCGAGCGAGAAGCAGTCCGCCAACTCCAAACACACCTTGATATTTACCTGTTTCAACCGTGGGGCTTTCAAAGTCAGGATACTCGTCCTTACGGACCAGTTCATAACCTTCCCTTAATTTAGCACTGATGTTCTTCGTATCATCAAAGCCGCGCGTTTCGGCGCGAATCCAACGATGCTTAAAGCCTTCAGGGGCAGGTGGTGCATCTAGCATAGACGGGGGAGCCCAAGGCTTACGAACAGCCTGTTTATCCCGAGTTTGGTTAGCGCGAGAAGTACGGTTCATAGCCGGACCACCTTTTTGGTCATCTTGTTCAGCCATTTTCTTTTACTCCTTCACGTATTTCGCATATTCTTCGAGCGGCACACCCAATTTTTTCGCTATTGCGACTTGGCTCGGGGTGAGTCGAACCTTTCTCCCACTACCGCGCCCAGACGGTGTTCTTGAAGCGCCAATGACGGTCTGAGCGGGTCGTCTGTTGGTGCCATTCGAGCCGTTTCCGAACTTGTCCAGAATACGACGATCAAGTTCAGTATAATAGTCTTCCCCACTAGGGTCAAACCCCTCTTCCTCGACTAGCTTCTTGTGTATCCCAAACGCCGCATACGTCATCGCTTCGTCTGAGCCAAACCAACTGTTCTCCATCGCCCACGACTCCGCTTTAGGGTCGGGTCTTTTTGGCTGCTGGGCAGGCATGGGCTGGCGAGCTTGGTGCTGCTGCGCTGCGGCGGCCTGCTGCTGCTGCGCCGCGGCGGCCTGCTGCTGTCTCTGAGATTGTATCTTTGCCTGATTAGCTCGGTCCTGCTGGATGGCTAAACCGGTAAGTGCACGTTGTGCCTCAACTGTTGCTTGGCTGTCCCCTAACTCAATGGCGCGAGTCAGGTTGGCCTCCGCTTGGGCGATCTGAGTGTTAACGCGGGTGGAGTACTCGGCAACATAGTTGGTGTCTAAGCTAGACATCCGTTGCTTGAGGTTGTTCGACTCGCCTTGAACAGCCTGAGCATACTTAATAGCTTCTTGCTCACGGCGCTCCGCTTCACGCATCTTTTTCGTAAGACGGCTAATGCGCTTTTGCGTGGAGGTCTCAGCTTTGGAGAACTGATCTTCCGAGCTGTCTTCACCGCCCTCGGGGCTAGGCTTAGACCCTACTTCTTTTGACTCGGTGACGGCTACTTCTACTTCTTCCGAATCACCGACGTCTAGTTCAACCGCGTTGTTATCAGACATGGGCCCCTCCTTAGTTTAATTGATGGATGTCTTCAGGGTCCAAAATGGTCGACAGGATCTCGTCGTCATTAAGGATTCGGACTTCTCCTCCATCTATCTGGAAGCGCGAACCAGCATAACGGGCAAACATCACCCACTGCTTTTCTTCGCACCACGCTCCAGTAGGGAATTTGGCGGGGTCTTTGTAAGCCAGAGGGCCCACTTTAAGTACATAACCAACTTGGGTAGAGATTTGGCCTTTTTCAACCGCTTCAGTAGGAAGAAAAATACCTCCGGCGGTTTTGCCCTTACCTCGATAAGGCAGGATCAAAATCCGCCAGCCCGTAGGGTTGGGCATCCGGTCTAAGAGAGTCTTCCCGATAGAGTCGGGGTTAAGGCGCGGTTTCTCCGCGTAAGCATCTGCAAGACTTTGGGCGGGGTCTTTGGCCGAGGTCGGGTCTGGGCGTTTATCGGTGCTGATCATATCGATTGCTCCTGTTTATCTAGCAGGCTCTTGAGTTCCTGTTCCACGTGAGTAAGGCTGTCTAAATTTCCCATCAACTCCCGATATTGCTCCATTGATTTGACGTTTCCGTAGATCATCAAATCCGTTATGCCTTGCCGCCTATCCCTCAATATCCTAAAAACGGCTTCGGCTACAAGAATCTCGTCCATCCACACCTCGCATACAATCAAATGATGCCGGATATGACCGTATCACAACTTGTATGGGAGCGGCTAGGACAAAGTAAAAATTTATGCGAGGGAGCGAAGCTCGAAGTGCGGGCCATCTATAAAAGGCCGCCTTCCTTGAGACCTGCGAAGATCAACGTAACTGTTCATGGCCCGTTCCATTGTTCCGTCCCATGCACAGATATCATCCACCGTCCATGCACCACCCCAACGAATATGGGCACCATGCTCTTTAGCCGCTATCTTCATAGCATCGGCCAAGTCGTCGTACAAGGAAATCTCCCACGACGACCGCGAGCCCACATACGCCATAAGGTCCACCGCATAGCCGTAACCGTCCGGCTGGGCTAAGTGGTAGCTCTTCATTGTTTGGGACGCGCCTTTTTTAAACAGCTCCTCCTGCTCTTCTAAGGTTCTAACGCCATAAATAACGCCAAAGTCTGTTCGTGTATGCGCCAGTGCCGTCTTTACAACGTCAACCAGCAACGGATGAACGCCCTCTAGCTTGGCAAGGCTGCTTCGAGAGAGTCTGAACGTCATTTTGAGATCCCCTTCGCCTTCTCATATGACCTGAGACCGCCTAATCCCAGCATCCCCAGTAAAACGGTCATGAGACTCTCTATGTCAAAAATAGGAAGTTCCGGGGACTCTATGCCTATGTAGGCAAAAATAAAGGTAAGCATAGGGACTAGGACAAAATGCCAGATCATTGCAAAACTTAGGCCCCATCCCAAAAAGGGACGCCAGCCCGCCACGAAAAGGCTTCGATGCCCCGCTTCGGCCTTGTTTATCGAGATTTGACCCATGGAAGCTTCGTGCGCTTGGCGAGTCGCCAACGTAGCGATCTCATGCGCCAAGGCATTCTTCTGATCCTTGTCCTCGATGAACTTGTCCAGCAGCCCCGCTACGGGTCCAATCAGAGATTGCAGCATCAGGAAAGGCGGCGCACGGGGTAGTTAGTTGGGACTCTTACGTCTACAGGGGGTAGTTCTTCCCCCGGGCCAACCGGAAAAAGGTCCCCTATAGGTTGCGTAGCCCGATGGTATCCGGGGTCAAATCTTTCGGGATTACCCTGATCGTCAGGCACATACCCGAAACGGTCTATTGCCTGCAACCGCGCCAACTCCTCCCCCGTTGCCCCCCCGAAGTCATGCAAAGCGGCTGA
>Ga0209337_1002054_pt1 | contig 14839 bp, 13 predicted proteins | sample LinPmetageLP53_FD_184044 | JGI IMG/M metagenome (GOLD analysis project Ga0209337, IMG submission 184044) | Marine viral communities from the Pacific Ocean - LP-53 (SPAdes) (version 2) | ecosystem: Environmental > Aquatic > Marine > Oceanic | place: Pacific Ocean | collected 2010-02-08
GGATGGCACAATAAGCGGCAGTCAGTCTACAGCAGAGGCTTCCAGCGGATTGGCATCAACAGCGGGTGATGGCGGGGCGCCTCACGCCGGTCACGGTCACGCCGGTGTGGTAGTTGTTCAGGTGATAAGATGATGACGCCTTTAGAGAAAGCAGCGCAATGGCATACAGAAAATTCAGACATACCGTTCGAGAAATTGCTAACGCATTTTCTGAAGGATGGCTACGTCTGGTCATCGCCGGAAAACTTTATCTTGGCGAGCAAGGGCGAGTGGCGCAGCGGGTCGATGTACGGGGGAGCAGTCGAGCCGAACTGCTGGATGATTCAGTTAGCTGCCGGGGAGAATCCGTTCAAGCGGTTTCTGAAGTTGACACCGACGAAGTTAACGTATGTGGCATGGCAAAGGCGTGGCTCGGATCGATGGCACGTTTACGAGTGGGATAAGTTTAAACGAAAGGTATACAAAAATGGGTAGCACAAAGATTCAACAGATGCCGCAGGCAGACTACGGCAAACAAATGTCGGACACACTCCGCGCACAGCGTGACAGTATGCAGGGAACAGGTTCCTTCCATGACCTCGGCCCAATGTGGCAAGCGGAAGCTGCGGAGCGTCCGAACTGGACGAATCTGGAACTGCAAACTATGCGTGACCTGATGGAAGGCCGCGACGGCAACATGGGGTTGCTGGGTATGTACAAGAACGTGATTACGCCATCCCTGTCAGAGACGGAGGCCGGTGCGAACCGCTATGGCCGTATGTCAGACTTGGCGGATGTTTCGAGCATGGGCCAGACGGCCACTGACGCCTTTCTGAACGCTGACCCGATGAAGAAGGAGGCGAGCGATTTGCTGCTGCGCGGTGCCATTGATGATTACAAGCTGGGTGCGAAACTCGACCCATCACTGGCCCGTGAGGTGCAGCAGGGTTACCGCAATGCTGCTGGTGCGCGTGGAATCGTCCAGAGTCCGTACAGCGCACAGGAGGAGTCATATTGGCAGGGGTTACAGGCTAACCAGCTTAAACAGCAACGTCAGGCCGCCCTGAGCCAACTGATGGGGCAACGTCAGGCGTTGACGGGTGATCCGTTCATGCAGGTGCTTGGCCGACAAGGTCAGGCGTTTGGTTCGGCTGGCGGCTACGGCGGTCAGGCGATGGGTATGGGTCAGGCACTTGGCCCAAGGATTTACAATCCAGAGTCACAGATGGCGATGGATATTACGCAAGGGAATATGCAGCGCAATCTCGCAGTGGCGCAGGCTAATCAGGCGGGCAGCAACGCGATGAAGAGCGGTATGATGAGCATGGCCGGAAGCATTATCGGCGGCGGTATGGGTAAGGGTGGTGCGTTTGGCTGCCACGTCGCTCGCGAAGTCTACGGCGAAGAGAACCCGAAGTGGGTGGAGTTCTTCGTATGGAAAGAGACAGAGGGGCCGCGTTGGTTCAAGGCGTTGTACAACGAATACTCAGAGCAATGGGCGGCGTTCATCCGTAACAAGCCGCGCATCAAGAACCTTATTCGCAACTGGATGGATCGTAAAATCAGAAAGGCATAATCATGGCTATATTCGGAGGATACACAGGGGCAAGGGTAGCACCGCTACCAGCCGGGTTTATGGGTGCTGCGATGACCAGCGCGACGAACTTGCAGAAGGGGATGGCCAGTGCGGGGGAAGGGATTGGCGCGGCCTTAAAGCAGTACGGGAAGAACAAGGAGGAGGCTGAGATGCTCACCGCCTTAATCGAACCAGCATTTCAGCGTGCTGCCGAGAACAAGCCTTTCTATGATCGCCTGTCAGGCAAAGAGGCACCGCCCGAAGCACGCGAACTTGCGCCTGAAGATGCTGCTTCAGCACCTCCCGGTATCACTCACGCAGTGACCGAAGATGCCGGAATAGGTTCCCCTGCTGTAGCAACCAGACCCGGAGCAGCACCCGACCCTGCCGCCAACTTCTTGTCTGACATTGCAGGCGGCAAGAAGTTGTACGAAAAGTTTAAGGCAGGCGATGCGAGTCGTGCCGAAAAGAAAGCGATCCTCGCTAATCTTCAGATGTACAACGCCAAGGGCGAACACCTGATGAAACAGTTTCAGATGAAACAGATGTTCGCGCAGGACGCTGTGAACCGAAGTGCGTACAATCCGATTCAGGGTGCGGAAACGAGAGAGGCCGTGCCGGATGTGGAGCGTTTTGAGTCAGACAATGTTCCGGCAACCCGCATACTTCAGTTGATCGGCCAGTACCGTGACGGTGGAGGCAATCAGGTTGACCCGGCTTCCGGTCAGACGGCGGGCGAGTTGGCTATCGGCCAGAACGTCGAAGACGAGTACCTGCTGGAAACGCTCAAGGCGCAAGGCTTCGATATTAGTCAGTATATGCCGAACGAGTTGAGCCGGAAACGCCAGTACCGAGATGAGTCAACGTATTCCGATGCCGACTTAAAGACACAGGCTACCGGCTTACATAGCCAAATCATGGACTTGAACAAGTACCTTACTGGCGAAGAGCGGCAACCTCGCTCGTATGACGGCGGGCAACCAATGCGTAATGATGAGATTGGTGAAAGGATCACTTCATTAAGCGATGAGTACACAGGTGTCCGCACTGAACTGGACAGGCGCAAGGGTATTGATGACTACATGGCAAAACGGAAAGCAATCGAAGCTGACCGTGCTAGTGAGATAGGGAAACTGAAACTCGCCCCCAAGGGGCAAATTTACACTAATGACCGCGAGGCTAGGATTGAAGGCAATAAAATTAAAATGGCGGAGACGGTAAAATCGGCGGCCCAGTACAAGCTAGACAAACTGGAAACCGACAACCCCGAACAGCACGCGGATGCGTTCCCGCAACCTGTGCAACCCGGTAGCCAATTCAATCAACCTCCCATGCCTCACATCAAGGACATCGACCTTGGTTACACGGAACTCCTCCCGCAGCCGGATAAGGTTACCCCCGGTGAAATGCGTGAGATGACTACCGCCGAACGGAAGGCGCAGGACATTCAAACTTACGTTGCTGGCGGCGGCCTGCTCGACAACAAAGCGATGGCGGCGATTGATGCGAGGTATCCTAAACACGCTCCGGGCGAATTGATTCCTGCCACGATGAACATAAACGGGAAGCAGGTTGCGATTGGCGGATTCCTGTATGACCCCGGTAAGGGAACATTCATATCAACCGGCGAGGATGGAGAGAGGGAAGAGGTTAGCTTCAATGAATTACAGTCAAAGATTGCCATCTACCGTGGGCAGATGGCACTTGCCGAGGAACAAGTGCAGGATGCTGTAAATTTGGATGCGAAACCGGAAGGCTTCTGGAGAATCGCAGAGAAAAGGTTTCCGGCATTTTTCCAATCAGCGGAGTGGCGTCAGTACGAAAGTGCCGCTGCTGTTTGGGTGCAGGGTAAGTTGCGGTTTGATTCGGGTGCAGCAGTACCTATCTCTGAAGCTAGGCAGTATGTGAAGGATTGGTTCCCGGTGCCGGGTGATGATGATCAAACTATTAAGAACAAGAAGGCACAGCGCACGCAAGCTATTCAGACCATGAACATGATACTTGGCCCCGAACGAACAGCAGTCACTGAAGGCAGCACCCAACCCGGCGGGCAAGCAACGCAGGCACCTACCGGCCATCGCGGATTCGACAAAACCGGAACGGAGATTAAGTAGCCATGCCTGAGAAGATTTTTCTTCAAGGGGAAAACGTCGTACTGGAATTTCCTGACGGCACGCCGGATGAGGTTATCAAGAAAACCATCCGTCGCGAGTACCCGATGACCGGCGAGGAGGTTGCCGGTCACATGATGCACAACCCGGAGTGGTTCACGAACGACATCACGCTGGACGAGTACAAGTCTTACCGGAAGTGGAAGGGTGAGCAGTCGATGGGGGTTAGCGAATTTGCGTCAACTGCTGGCAATGCACTTTACCAGATAGGCGGCGAGGTGATGGGTGCCTTGGGCGAGTTAGTCACAAGTCCGATTGATTCGGCACAGGACGTACCGGATGCATTTGCGTTAGGGTCGAAAGACCTTATCAACCTCGGCGGACAGATCATCGACCACTTCGGTAAGGAAGAAGATACCTACGAGCAGTTCCTTGACGGCAAGCGGGATACGCACTTTCAGCGTGAGGAGTATGATCGCAAACTGCGGAAGGACATGAAGAACGAGCAGGGCAAGATAAACTATTTTGCTATTGAGCGTGAGAAGATGATCAGCGGTGAGAAGCCTATCCCGACGCTATGGGGTGCAGCAGAATTTCAGGCACAAAACCCGGACTTCGTTCGTGGCGGTGCCAACGTCCTAGACCCGTCAGTCTTCTTTGGCGGCTTCCTCGGTAAAGCGTTTGCCAAGGCAGCGTCCAAGGTGGCTGCACAGTCAGCCGGTAAGGCTGTTAGCCGTGCAGGTAAGATGATGTCAGGTACGGGTGACAAGATTGCGGAGGTTGCTGGAGACGTTACTGCCGCTGGTGGACGCATGGTTGAAAGTGCGACCGGCATGACACCCGGAGTTGCTAAAGGCGTTGCGCTGACTACGGGGATTGGCGGAACCGCAATGGCCGCTGGTGCGCCTTTGGCGGCGGCTGGCGTTGCCGGAGTCAGAGGACTTCAGGTTGGCGGTAGGGTGCTTACAGAGGCCGGTGAAGGCTTGCAGCGCGGTCTTGGCCGTGAAGGTTTCTTTGGCGGTGCGGCTGAACGGATTGGCCAAGGCAACACCGGCTACAGCACTGCGCGGGGGTTGTCCTTGCTGGACACACCACTTGAGTATGGCGCAACGGCGGCTGGCGGCATGGCTGTCGGCGGCGGTGTCGGCATGGGACTTGGCGGTTTGGCTGAAGGTTGGGAAGGCGCAGCGTCCGGCCTTGGCGGCGGTATCGCCTTGGGCGGCATTGGCGGCACAATAGGTCACGGCGTTGGTCATCTCAGCGGGGCGGCACTGCGCCAGAAACGGGCGACCGATGTGCGTGCGTACTTGGAGGGGTTACCGGATCACCAGAGGCCACTTGTGGATGCCTACATCAAGCAGCACGGTGCCGACCAGACGGCGACCATCCTCGACACGGCAAGATTCTTTAAGAGCATTATCAATGATGCCGATGTTATTTTCGTAGACAAGCCGGGTGACGGAACGCCACGCGGATATGTTCTGACCGTTAAGGAGTCAAACGGCAAGCCGACCCTCACGGTAAACCTTTCAAAGCTACGCAGTGACCACACAATCGGCCACGAACTTTTCCACGGTCTGGCGAAGATCGAGCAGATGCAACCGATGGCCGAAAACATTCGCCGCGAGATAGCCGGACTCTGGTCGGAAGGTAAACTGCTTGAGGAAGGAATGTTGCCAGCAGGTAAACTGGATCAGTATTTCGATGACTACATGAAGATGCTTCCCAAGGCTGAACGGGAGGTCGTAGTTGAGGAGATTGCCGAGGCGCATCCACGCGAGCAAGTCCAGAAGCGAGCAGAGTATGTGGCGGACGAGGTTGCGGCTGAACACATGGCCGCGCTGATAACCGGCGGCACGAAGGGACGCGGACGGTACGACAAGATGTTGCGTGCGTTTGATACTCCGGTGCGGAAGATGGTGGATTGGGCGGTGCTGAAGGAAAACAAAGGTATCCTCGCCCGCACGATTACCCGCTTTGCCGATCTTGGATTCACACCGGGCAAGTCAATGCTGTTCCCTGATATGGACAAGGCGAGTCCGACGCTAAACGCACTGATGCGCGACATGATCCGTGCGCGGAAGAACATGAGGGAACTGGTTGTCGGCGCGGACGAAACTTTCAACGGCAAGAAACTCACAACCATTATTCGGAAGCAGGACTTGAAGCACCCCCATATCCAGAAGGAACTTGAACAGCTTGGGTTGCTGAAGGATGACGGTAAGGGCGGGCGAGTGATGAAGGCTGACAAGGACTACGCTGCCGAGTTTGAAGCGAGCGAGGCGGCAGTAACCGACATCCTGCGCCGGGGCGGTGAGGGCGGTATGCGGATTGATACGATTGAGAAAAGGGACGGGACAACTGAGGAAGTGGTTCGCGGTTCCCGCTTTAGTCCTGAACAGATCAGTGAGTTGCAGGCAAACACTACCATCCTGCCGCACGTCAAGCGCAACGTGGCAGCCTTTAATGAGGCGGTCAGTAACGGTCTGGTGATGGACATGAATTACTTCGCGGCTACGAGGCACCGCAAGAATCCTTTGACCGGCAAAACGTCTCCAAGGTATTCCAGCGGACTGAGGCGAAGCCACCGGGAGGTGTTGCCTTATAAGCTGAAAAAAACTAAAGCCGGTAACTTCGTAGTCAAGGCAATCGATTGGACGAAGTTGTGGACAGATACAGCTACCCTCGCTGTAGGCAAGAAGCTGGGGTTGTGGGACAACAATCACGCTGAGTTTCTGGCCGACTTCGCTAGATACCTGAACAATCTGTCGGCTGACGATCCGAAGACCAGCGCGGCACTCTTCGGCAAGGACAAGGCCGACTTCATGCACAACCTGATGGAAGGCGGCGGACGTAAGAGCATCACAAAAGATTTTCGGTTAGATCGTATGGACGGTCTGGCCTACGTACACTCCAGCCTTGGCCGTGACCAGCCTGCATTAACGCACGTCAAGATGAGCGATCAGGCATGGACGAGGAGTCAGGATAGGTGGATGCCCGACACGGGTGAAGCCGTCCAGCACTCACCGAGAGAGGCAATAAGCGGCAAGGCCGAATCAGGTACGGCACTCCCGGCCATGACGGTCATCACGCCTGAACTGGCGGCACGCTTCATGCCGGATGTGAACGATCCGGGGTACGCTTCAATCAAAGGGAAGATGGCTTTTCCGATGCTGGCCGACCGGATGAAGGTTGGCGATTATGTTGGCCGAAGCGGCAAGGTACATGAACTGCGTGGCGGCCCTGACCATGTGGACATTGCGGACAATCTAGGTGTGGTCGCTTGGGCCGTGGAAGGCGGCCCAATCGCCTCACAGTTACAGAAAGCGATCAACCAGACAGACGGCGTTGGGTTGGTTGTCTTGCAATCCGAGCAATCAGTTAGCGGCAACCGGACTTTCGGTGACATTATGATTGACGAGTTGCGCTATGATGCCAGCCACAGGAAGAAGACCGCCATTGATACCCGCATCAGGGAAGTCGTCAAGATACTGAAGTCGAAGAAGAACAAGAAGACCGGGAAGCTGGATTACCCGATGCTTCAGGACGTATCGATAAAAAACCTTGATGATCTAGCCGCAGCGCACCCGGATATGTCTTTCGATTTGAGGGGCGATATGTTCCGAAGGATTGCCAGCGAAACCCACGGGAAGACCGGCGGCATCTTTTGGCGTGACGTTATGCGTAAGGTCACAGACTACCAAAACAAGGACGGCTACCGTTCAGGCGACATCGTCAAGGCTATCCAATTTGAGAAGGGCGACAGCATCGTTGACCCGAAAGATGTCGGCACACCCGCTCATCCGTCTTACGCCTTGGCCGTCAAGGGACGCTCACTCGGCAACATTAAGGGCAGGCTGAGTGCTTTTCAGGTTTTCCGTGATGCGTTCAATACGATGGGCAAGGAGAAGCCGGGAAGGGGTGTCAGTTCCAAGGGCAAGGTGGGGAAGAACGCATACCGCTCAATGCAAATGCGGGGTTATACCGATCCGATCTTCCGCCAAAAGGTGGGCAGCAAATCTCTTGACGTTAAGTCATACGACAAGCCGCTGGAGTTTAAGGCTAAAGGCGGGCCGCAGCTTGCTGAACTGGCAAAGCGTTCAGAGATAAACAAGAAACTCGGTGCGAGGCATATGCCCGACAACGCGGCCTACATGAAGGCTGCCAAGAAGGGTGACACTGATACGGCTCAACGCATGGTCGATCAGGCTGCGGAGGCTGCGGGGTATGTAATGCGCCGATACCACATCACGCCAGCTACGTTCAATGTCTTCAAGACTCCGGCAGAGTTTACAGACTCAGCGGGTCGCAGCAATTTACTCAGAGAGTACCCAAGTGAAAAAGCCGTTGATGTGTGGATAAAGCCGGGGGACACGAGAGACATTTCCTCTTCGGGCATCGACCCTGACAATAAGCCGAAACTCCGTTCGTACATGGATGAAACCGGACTTGATAGTGTCACTGTTGATAGCAATGTGTCTGACGCTAAAGACATCATCGTCCGCTCCCCCAACCAAATCAAATCCGCCGACCCGATCACCCGCGACAACGCGGGCAACGTCATACCGTTAAGCGAACGCTTCCAGAGTAGCAGCGATGACATTCGCTATATGCCCGACGTAGGCGGCCAAGACGCCTTGGGTATGTTCAGCGCAGCCGAACGCGCTACCGTCAACCTCAAGCAAGAGCGGGGCAGTGCGGCACAGATGCTGGCCATGATCAAGAAGGGTGGCGTGAAGCAGGAGGAACTTGCTGAACTCGGTCTGGATCAGTTCCTTGAGGGTAACCGGAAGGTGACGAAGGACGAGATTATCGACCACCTCGTGGAGAATCAGGTTACCGTTGAGGAGACGGTTTTGGGTAAGCCGCTTTCAGGGGACGAGATTGCGAAACTGGAACCGACTGCCCGTGACCCATTCCCTGATGCTGAATCGCAACCCCTCCCCACCAAACACGCCTCCTACGTCGAACCCGGCGCAGTCGAGGGCAGCTACCGGGAGTTGTTGCTGCGGTTGCCGTCTACTATCAAGAAGAGCAGAGAAGAGGTTGTCGCCGCCATCGCTGAGTCTCTAGGGGGCGAAAGCACCGCGCTATCAGAGCATTTCACAAAGGATAGGGTTCGTGCTGAGATGTCGGACATCGTTGACGTGGCAATGGCGGCAATCCCGGAAGGCGAAATTGCGTTAAGTAAAGCCTTGCATAAGAGCCGTATCCCCAACCCCGAAACTTTAGCACGCATACTCACCGATGGCTCAAGCGACTACACCGGCGGCCACTACGGCGAATACCCGAACGTCCTCGCCCATGTCCGGTTCAACGACCGGGTGAGTGACCACGGCAAGACGCTGAACATCGAGGAGATACAGTCTGACCTACATCAGGAGGGACGGAAGAAGGGGTATCAGTTGTCGGCTCGTGAAAAGGCTGCGCTTGAATCCGAGTTTAAGTCTCTGGCGAACGACAGGAGTGAAGCGGCGAATGTGAGGCGGGATGAAATCGTAGACATCTTTGAAAACCGCACACCTCCTAGCACAGGTTCCGTCCCAGACTTCCCCTTCAAAACCAGTTGGCACGAGTTGGCGATGAAACGGATGATCAAGTATGCGGTGGACAACGGGTATGACGCCATCAGTTGGACGAAGGGTGAGACGCAGATCGCCCGGTATGATTTGAGTAAGCAGGTGAAATCAATCCGCTGGGAACGGAGGCCAGATGGCAAGTATAATCTTGCGACCGAACTGATTGGGGATTCTGAAACCAGATTCAAGGAGGGCATAACGCCGGACGCAATTGAAGAGTATGTCGGGAAGGATGTTCTTGAGCGAATTGAGAATAGTCATGGGACGGAGAAGGTAGAACAGCAGCACGTTTTGATGTTTGGTGAAGGCAACGTGGGCGTGCTGCGCGGACTCGACTTGAAGATGGGCGGCGAGTTACACAGGAACCTGTACGACCGCAAACTCGTCCGCATGAAGGCGTGGAAGAAGCTGGGGTTGAAGGTGGAGACGGGTCGCTTACAAACCGAAAAGAATCGCAAGCTGGTTTTCGAGGTATTCAACGAACGCGCCGGAACGGAAAGAACGGCACCGACCGTGAGCCGCCATGACTCTCAGGAGGCCGCCGCTGCTGTAACACGAGGTAACCCTGATCTGTTATGGCGTGAAGCATGGTTCACCAGTGAGGATGCTACTCCTACCCACACCGTCCGCCTCACCCCGGAGGTTAAGGCGAAGGTACTCGACGGCGGCCTCTCACGCTTCATGCCTGACGCTGCTGCGCCTAACACGGAAAAGAATCAACTCGGCTGGTCGCTGATCAAGGGGCAAGGCAGCAAGTGGCGCGTCTACAAACCGAACGGCACGCTGGCCGGGATAGCCGCTACCAAGGCAAGTGCCGAGCGGATGTTCAGGACGAAGTACAAGCGGGAGTTGCGGAAGGCAGACAAATGATTTTCGGGTGGGAGTTACAAAGCATAAGCAGCAGGGCAACAAAGCCGAGTTGGCGGTAGCCTTGCGCTTGACGGAGATGGGGGCGAGTGTGGCATGGCCGTACGGGGATGGGGCAGCGTGGGATTTGCTGGCCGACTTCGATGGCAAACTTACCCGCATTCAGGTCAAGAGCAGCAACATGGTGAACCAGCGTGGCACCGTGCGGGTTAACTTGTACAAGGGGTATAAATCGGCCATCCGCTACACCGTGAAAGAGGCGGACTTCATCATCGCCGTTGCCGCGCACGTCGGCACCTACATCATCCCGGTTGACAAGATTACGAAGACCCGTCTGTACACTTGGACGGGCGGGCAGAGGCGCGGACAGCTACCCCATTACGAGCCATACAAGGAAGCATGGCACCTGTTAAAATGAAAAGGCTACCGGCAGTAGGATCGAGGGTGCGCGTGCTGTGGCAGGACATCGTCGGCTACATCAACCAACCGCTCAAGGACGTGAAGATTGCAGACGTATGGACGGAAGGAAAACTCGTAAAGGCCAACAAGGAATTTTTGGTAATAGCGACCAGCCAATACATCGACGACCTGCCATGCGAGGAGACGCTTGGCGACTACACGGCCATCCCGCGAGGTGCAGTGAAGAGCGTGAAATCCCGTCGCTAGTTCTGGCCAATTTCTGGCCCACTCAGGGCATCGATAGTGCGCATAATCGCCTCTGAATCGTGAATGGGTAGGGCGTAACAGGTTCACAACAGTTGCATTTTTCAACACTATCGCTACACTATCGCCCCAACAGCAGGTGTATACGGCACTTTCCGGAACTGAAGGTTGGGGGTTCAAGTCCCTCCGCGCGTACCATTTTCGTGGGTTATTCTGAATAGGTGGATAACTCTGGCCAATTTCTGGCCATTTTTTTGTTTACACGCACCCCTTCCAAGCGGTATATACACCCAACGCGCTTACACGGTGTAGGCGTACTAAAAAAATAATCGGAGCCATGACAAATACTATCATCACAAAACTGCCGAGCGTCGGTTCGGCAATCTCATCCACCGGGTTAATCTACTCGGTCAACACAAACGACAGCATCGACTTCAAGAGCGGGCCGGTGGACGTGGAAGACGCAGACTCAGAATGGTTTGAGTCACTCGACCAGAACGATGCCGAGACGGTCAATGACATCATCACGAACAACTCAAACTAGCATGAATCAAAACGAACTAACCGTACTGCGCGAGGCGGTACAATCTTACATCGACCTCGGCCTGTACTACGAGGACTTCACCCGACGCGATGACGCGAAGGCTTTACTGATCAAACTGGAACTGGAACTGGAAACCGAGAAGGAGGCAGCATGAAAGGAAAAGTATATTTGCACAAGTATTCATACCCGTCGCCGTCGAGCAGGCGATTCACCGATGAGGAATATGCGGCAGCAAGGATATGGCACGACGAAAAAACCCGCGCCTTTCTCAAAGGCGAAGTCATGCACGTTTCAGCGGCGGCGCGTGGCACTAGGATTCACGAGTGGGCCAAGACCGGCATTGTTCAATCAAAGGAGAAAAACTAAAATGAATCACAAACTAAAAATCGAGAAGGTCAAAGGTAAGGACGGCAAGCAACGTAAACGAAGCAAACTGTATCATATCGAAGTTGATGACTATGTGATCTACCAGAAAACCTATTTTATTTTTGCGAGCAATCGCACTCAAGCAAAGAAGAAGTTGGATGCTGGTGATTACTCAGATATGTCCGCCTCTGAGCGGGGGGAAACCACAGACGGCAAGCGAAAGATTGTCAGTATCCATGAAGTATCGACGTTGGCGGGATGTGAGTCCGTCGCTGCGAGTAAGGCAAGAGAAGCATACAAGAATAACTAAAATGAATCACAAACTAAAAATCGAGAAGGTCAAAGGTAAGGACGGCAAGAACGACGATTCCAAACGCCTCGTAACTTGCGGCGAGATAAAGTTCACCATGCGTATGCGCGGGAGGGGGTGGCAAGTGCGGCATCAAGTGGATGGCAAGAAACATCAGCTTAACCTCCGCACCGCCGATCCAAAGCGTGCCGCCAAGACGGCCATCGATAAGATTCGCGCAATCACGAAGGAGCAGTGGGATGTCGTTCACGCGGGCCAAACGACTCGCGGCCATCATACCATTGAGGAGGTGTGCAAGCTGTACGCAAGCCGTAAGGTTCCCAAGACTCAGCTTGTATCAACCAATTCCAACATCACCGCACTGAAAAAGATCGTGCGTGTTGCTCTCGGCCTGAATCCACCGCCGCCGCCCAAGTACAAGGTGAATGCTGATAAGTCCAGAACGACGATTGAGCAACCGCAGGAGGCTGACAAAGTATCCACGACGAAACTCACTGTTGATCTGGTGAAGGAGTTTCAGCACAAGATGATCCACGGACTGCAAGGGATTGCAGGGCAGGACGCACGGCGTGCGGCCAACTCTGCCTTGATTGCCGGACGCGCCGTTTTTGAGAAGCATCTTGTGGTGGATGGTCTGTACCCGAACCTGCCGGACATTTCCCGGTTCAAGGATGTGGGACTGCTGGAGTTTGTTCCGCTGACTTTTGATTTCGAGGAAATCGATCCTTGGTGTAAGAAGATATTCACCAACCTGCCAGCCTTGCGTAAGAGCGACCCGTCCGCCTACCTGTTTGTTCTGCTGGCGGCGAAGTGCGGCTTGCGGAGGGGCGAGATTGCCGAGGCACGCAACTCGTGGATCGTTGGAGAGAAAGGCAAGCGTGTGGTTCACGTTCAGCCGACTGAGACGTGGATTCCGAAGGGCCGCAAGAAGCGCAAGGTTCCGTTGGACGAAGAAACGTACCACGACATCCTCGCACTAACGGATGCCGAGGAGTGGATCGTTCCTGCGGATTCTGATTACGCACGACAGGAGGGCATCTGCAAGCGGGTCAGCAAGTGGATGATTTCACTCGGTTGGCCGTTCAAGAAAAAGATTCACGAATTGCGTAAGTGGTACGGGTCACAGGTTGCCGACCAAACGAGAGACTTGCTGACTGCACAGCGGATGCTCGGCCATGCCGACCCAAAAACGACTGAACAGTATTACGCTGACATCATAAAGCGTCCGAAGTTCACGATCACACTGGATACCGGGGGGATTGAGCCGGAAGAACCAGAGCAGAAGCTGGCTGTGAATAACTAATTGTTGAGCCGAGGCCGATATGGACGAAAGTGCATCCACTCAACGCGCTAACTAAATATCCGGTAAGAATAATATCATGGGAAATATACAACTAGACTCCGAAGAGGCGGCCTTTATTAGCGAGGCCGGACTTGATGCGGAACACCTTGATGTAATCGCGGCAGTGCCGGTTTTGCAACGACGAATAAGAAACATCTGCTGGGCAGGGTCAGCGGTCATTTGCATTTTGACCACCCTAACGGTGGTCACCGTCTGGCGGCATGGACAGTTGGCCGAGGATCACGCGGCACAGGCCGGTGTTCTTGATTTGGTGAAGGCAACCCAACAGGTCGAGGATGCTCGTGTCCTCTTTGAAACTCTTGAAGCTGCGGAGCGGGCGGCCAAGCTGGTTCAGATCATTGCGATAAATTCGGACATCAACCATCAATGCGCCGAAGATGGCCTAACGCTGCTTCATCAAATAGTCCTCCATCGCTCCCCATCCTTGGACAACATCGATTTTCTGATCCGCGCCGGAGCCGACCTGAACATTAAAGCGTATGGCTGGACGAAAGATGTACGCGACAAAAACAAACTTGGGATGACGCCGGTAATGTCCGCGCTTTTTCATGGGAAAAATAAACCCCAACTGGATGCGGTAGTCCTTCATTTAATCACCCGCCACGCCGATAAAATAGATTTCAGCCTTGAAACTGCCAACGGGTCTACGCTGCTCGCGATGGCGATGGGGCGGCTAAAAGAACAGCCGGACAATGCACATTTGAGAGTAATAGTTGAGGCGTGTAAATTACACGCTGGCAGAACCTAACAGTACAATGCCAAACCAACGCGCCAAGAACAAGAAGAACGTCAGCCTGTACGTTCACGAGGATACGCTAAAGTATCTAAAGCGCGAAGCGAAGAAGCTGGATATCCCTCTCAACGAATACCTGATTCGCCTTGCCGAAGAGAAATCCGGCAAAACCTTCAAGCGTTAGCACCGGCTCAACGGTGAATAGTCTGGGAACAGACTATGAAAAACTTCTTCTTTCATAATAGGTTCACGTTCACCTATTATCTCTCCTGTGCGCCATGTGCAGCACAGTATACCGTTATGAAGATTCAAATCGAAGTATCCAAGGAGGCGGGAGTTAAATTCAAAAACCTGATCGCTGACACTCAGAGCGAGTTGTTCACCATTGTCGATGACTGCATATTGACAATGCCGGTTGAGGATTCTAATCCTATCCGCCCATGCCGCTCCAACGCGCCAAACATAAACGCCACCTCCAAGCGTGGATTGACGAGAAGGTCTACGCCGCCTTCCAGCGCGAGCAGCGCGTTTCTGGTGCTACTCCTGCTCAGTTGCTTGAACGTATTCTCTCAAAGCAACTCAAGTGCAAGCCAAGCGGCAAGGTCGCTGCCCGGACAGGAATGCCCGGTGAGGGTAAGCGACTCACGGTCGCAGCCAAGTAATCAATTCTGGCGGGCGGCGTCTGATCGCCCCACCTCCATCCGGCCAAGTGCCGGACTTCATGTAGCCTCTAACAAGGAAGGTGAAA
>Ga0209337_1002056_pt1 | contig 14835 bp, 18 predicted proteins | sample LinPmetageLP53_FD_184044 | JGI IMG/M metagenome (GOLD analysis project Ga0209337, IMG submission 184044) | Marine viral communities from the Pacific Ocean - LP-53 (SPAdes) (version 2) | ecosystem: Environmental > Aquatic > Marine > Oceanic | place: Pacific Ocean | collected 2010-02-08
TTAAGCACTTAAAAGTTAAGTACATCTCAGGTGGAAAGTCATAATGCTCGTCCCAATTACCTATTGTTGTCTCTTTTCTTGTTACGGTAGAGAACCGTGATATGTTCTCGGTTATTAGAAGATCCCAATCTTTATCTGAACTCACCATCCAAATGTCTTCTACACCTACTTCTTCTCTATTGAGAGCTATAACTGCTGCAATATCATCAGCCTCTACACCATTATACTTAATAGTAAGATAACCTTTCTCATTACATAAATCAATACACTTCTGAAACTCTCCTAGAAAGTTCATAAATTCTTGTCTTTCTTCTTCTGTTTGGTCTGCATACCGTTCTTTACGGTTTGCTTTGTACTCTGGGTCTATAGCTTTTCTGTAATCGCTACCCCCATCTCCAAGTACTACGATTTCTCCGCAGTCATATGATTTAGCAAGACTTTCTATAGTCCTGACATATTCTACTTTGAAGAACTCTTTCTTCTGATGTTTCCACCTGAAAGCTAAGTTGAGACCATCAACTATTAGCAGATTCCCGTTAGGAGTCGGCTGCTTTCCAAGGCTCGTAAATTCTATCGCCATCTGTCCATTCCTGTTTTTCTTTTTCAAGCCATCTTTCAGCGACGCAAATGTAACTATCCAGCCAGGATATATACATATAGTCTAACTTCTTGGGCTTGATTCTTGTTGATACAAAAAATTGTGCATGATTTGCTTTGAAAAACAGCAAAGGCTCGAGATTATTATCTTCTGCTTGCTGTATGGTCTTAGCCCACCATTGCACAAAATTATTACTTTTATTTGTAAATACTTTTGTAGAGATTGCGTCATCTCTATAAAATTTTACTTCAATTAGAAACTTGTTTATTTGGTGTTGTAACCACAAGTCTCCTTTTATTTTGCCACTACCAGACCCAGGAGTTTGGGTAAACGGTAATTGCGTGTGACGAGCGAGCATAGCGGCAACTAGTAGCTCGGCTTTATTGCCTTTCTGTCTACTATTAACCATTATAGAGTTTTGATATATTTTATTAAATTACTAGTGTCGTTGAGTTTTAAATCAACAATAGCGTCGTCTGCTACTTCTACTCCGAGCTGTGTTTCTAGCTCCATTATGAGTTCTATCATATCTAAACTATCTGCGCCTAAATCAAGGAGGTTATCCCCCTCTTTTAGCGAATTTGTAGGCAATTCTAATTGCTTTTCTACTAGGTATAATATTTCTGCTGGTGAGTATATATCACCGATTTTAATAGTCATAATCTTGTTCTAACCTTTCTCTATGTTCTTGTTGTCTTATTTTTACTTTGTCTATTTCTGGTAACTCAGCCCAATCGCAAGTTTTACAAGTCACTCCTACTGGAATGTACTCTCTAAACTCTGATTTATGAGGGCATATGTGTAACCAAAACGTGTCTCCATTCTTCATTTTTATTCCAAATGACTGATATTGTCCTCTTTAATAATCTCTATCTTCTCTAACAATGGGTGTGTCCAACCATGAGAAACTAGGTATGTATTAAGATTTTCTTCTTTAAGGAGTATCTCTACGATCTTCTCCTTACCCTGTTCATCAAGTGCTTGATTTACTTCATCAAGGAATAGCACATTGATTTGACTTCTACTAATAGATGTCATTAATTTTCGTATTGCAACTAAGGTGGCAATGTTAACTCTTGCGAGTTCCCCACTAGATAATGCTAGTATGTCTATAAGTTTACCTGTATCGGTAACTTCTACATTTAACTTGTCGTTTTCTACAACGAAGTTTATGCTAAATCTACCATCACTAAACTCAGCGAGATAGTCATTTGTTAGACTTTCTAGCTCTTTTACGAGGGATTCGATTTTGTAGGCAAGTAACCCGTTTGTACTAAACGCTTTTTTAAGTATTTCGAGAATCGAAAGTTTATCTTCAATACTGCTAAGCTTATCTGTAACTTGAGATAACTCTCTCTCAAACTGTTCAGTTTGCTCCTGTATAATCTCAATTCTTGTATTGTGTCTTTCTCGTCTTTCATTTTCACTTGCTACTTCTTCCAACTCGGCACGAGCCACCCTAACTTTTTCTTTAAGCGCGTCGATAGCTTCTTGGACTCTTTCTGGATTGCTAACTGTCGTTGAGAGTGTAGAGTCAATACTGGAGAAGAGATGTTCCCATTCTTCGACTCCTTTGGCTGCTGCCCTATGTATTTTATTTTCATCTTGTAACTTCTCTAGTTTCCCCTGTTCTTCGTTCATAAACTTAGAACATTGCATTGCCCTCTTATTGTGCTCGTTATATCTAATCTCGACAAATTCCATGTCGACTGGTTGTTCACAGGTTGGGCACTCCTGGTCTTCCATGTTTTTTAAGCTTTCATACTTATCACGCATCATTACTTCGTGACTAAGTTCTGACTTCCAAGCTCCGATAGCTCCGATAGTGCCACTAGTATCGTTACTTTGTGGGTGCTTTTGATAGTCTGCACGTAACTGATTAATATCTATTGATTTTAATTGTTCGAGCAGATTATTATTAGTATTTATCTTTTTATTTTTATCGGAGATATTTTCAAAGTCTATCTGTAACTGACGTAAAGTGTTCTCGTCTTTTTCTGAGATTTTTGGTAAATTCATTTTAGAATATATCTCAGTAGTCTCTAATTTGTTGTCTGTTAACCATTTAACGATAGTGTCAGTCTGCGCATTTAGAGCTGTAGTTTCCTGTGTTGCTACTCGTACTCCCTCTTTGAAGGAATCGAAAAATGCAACATAATCATCAAGCTTTAACAAATCTATCAAAAATTTCTTACGATTAGTGTCAGTCGCTGTTAGGAACTGCAAACTAGTATTAGTGTTCTGATAGACAAGCTGGGTAAAGGTTTTGAAATCTATACCTAAAGTCTCTCCCAAGGTCTTATAAGTATTACTAGCAGTATGACTACTTATATCTTCGCCATTCTTAGTTAACTTACACTTTAAAGTTGCTCGTCTGTTAACTGTGATATTATACATATCTTCGTCCACAGAAAAGTCAAGGCTAATATCATAGCCCTGATTAACGTATCTATTAGCAATATCAGCTTTCTTCACATTTTTACTATTCTTATTGAATAATACTTCTTCGAGTATTAATGGAATAGATGATTTACCTACTCCATTTGTACCGATAAGTTGTGTTAAAGTCGAGTCTGCTAGATTAACCTCATTGCCTTTACCATAGGAGAAACAGTTATCCCAAGCTAACTTCTGTAGAATAATCATTGTACACTCCTATAATTGCTTTAATCTTATCTTCATCTAAATTTAGTATATCTCGTAAGTATACTATCAACTCATCACTAATAGTCATCTCGGAAGTAAGGTTCAAGGTAGCTTCTACCTGTCGTTTTACTACTTTCTTGTCTAAGAGTTCTGAGTTCTTAATTTTTGCTAAATCTTGCACATCACCTTCTAACTCGTAAATGGTGTGGTCAAACTCAGTCTGTAACATATCGTTTGGGTCTGATACAGTCTTTCTTATTAGCTGCGGTAAGTCAAGTTCATGCCAAGTCCATGACCAATCATCATCTATAAGTAAAGCACCTGTCTTTACTCTATTTCTGTGAAAAGATGTTGTCATAGGACTGCCAGGATAAACAATATTTCGTTGCGTATTCGCGTGAGCATGTAAATCGCCAGCAAAGACAGTTGTAAACCTGTCAAACCTTTCTAAGTCTACTTCAGGTACTACATGAGGTGGTATCTCTCCACGAACATGAGTAAACAGAATTGGGGCATCTATTGACTCTATACTATTCTTTTTATATAAGTCAGCGTACGGTAATATAGCCCAATCATCTTCTGTATATGTAGAGTCGACTACCTCTACTAATGCGTTAACATCTGAAGTTGCTTTCTTTAGGTTAGTAAAGAAAGTCTTGTTCTTCCTAGTAGCTTCATGATTTCCGTCATAAATAATAGTAGGAATTGTTACTCCTCTGATAAAATCAAAGTATAGAGTAAGTTCGTCCATTGAGGGGACTCGATCAAACAAATCCCCACCAATGATATGAAGTTCACAGTCATTTTCTAACTCAGTAATCTGGTCAAAGAACATCTGATAACGATTGATTGCCCAATCTACAGGTACGTTCTTCTGTCCGAGTTTAATGTGCCAGTCCGCTGTAAACAAAATCATGCTACGAAGTCGTCTCCTGGTTGCCATTCACAACCTGTAAGTCCACCAGCTTGTAAGCCTTGTAGTGTTCTTAGTACTTCGTTTGCATTTCTGCCTGTATCTAAAGCATTTACTGATACATGCTGTATATACCCGTCTGGGTCTATAATGTAAGTGGCTCTAAGAGCTACACCTTCATTATTGTCAACTATACCTAACTCTTCGGCTAAGTATAGACCGCAGTCAGCGGCTAAGGTATGCTTGATTTCTCGTATTGCTCCAACAGCTGTTTTCCAAGCCATCTTACAAAATTCGTTATCGCCACTAATACCTATGACATCAGCATGGTCTACAAGTATATCCATACCCGCAATTTCGGTAGGACATATAAAAGTAAAGTCTTTTGGATAGAAGTAAATAACTTGCCAGCTATTATCTTCGTCATTAGTCCAAGTGTTGACTTCACACATTTCGTTATTCAGGTCTACACAATTAAGTGTATACTCTGGAAATCTTTGTCCTACTCCAATCATGATACGTCAAACTCCTCATCTACAGATTCATTAGATTCTGCACCTTGAACTTTCTTAAGAAGCTCTAACTGCGCGTCAGCAGTAGGTCTAGGAAGAACGTCGTCCATAGACTTAAGGTCTGCGACTAATTCTTGTTCCCAATCTTCTAATGCTCTTGGTTTACATTTAAGCATCTGTAATTGATACTCAACATTAAACACCTGTGGACCAGTCTTCAATCTCTTGAAGTATATATCCCACCCTGTGGTTTGGTCAGTAGGATTCCCTATCTCTTCCATTGCCACTAAAATTTGGTCAAAAAGTTTCCTTTTTAGATTAACAACTTTGATACTTTTATCAGAGTAGTCGATCCCCTGGACTGCATAAGCCCAACCACATTTTAAGTCAGGGTAAAAATCTCGAACATGGTCATGCTCGACGTTGTTAAATGTCTCAGAATTTCTATCGAAAGACAAACACTCCATAGGAATGTTCTTGTTGTTCTCGCCTTTTATCCAATAGACATATCTTGGTAGTAAATCACCTACTAAACGTATGTGATGATCTTCCTTGTTGCCAAAATTGTAAGTATCAATCTTGGACTTTTGGGCTGAGCCCTTAGTTGTATTAAAGCCAATAGCCATAATAATCTCCTATAATGTCTCCTCGTATTTGAAATGAATCTTTCCATCTCTAATATCAAGCAGTCTGTTTTTGGTTATAATGTCCTCATTAACTTGACAGAAAATGAGGTCTAGTGTGGTGTCTTTTGTTTTTGCGTACTCGTAAGAATTTCGGAATGATGCAACACCTACATATTCCGCAACCTCTTTATCACTAAAGGCACGCCCTTTCTCTAGCAAATCCTTAGGGTTAAGTAAGAATGAGCTACCGTGAAAGTTCTTTTCATAAAACTTAAAAGTCTTATCATAATAATTCTTGGGGGTAATCTTAAAAGTAATAATTCGCAACACCGTGATTATCTCACCAACATTGCCATTAGTCGTTTCTAAAATCTTCTTCCAGTCAAAATATATCATATATTATACCAATTTTTTGAGGGGTTGTCAAGAACTATTTTTTTCATGTATTATTATTATTGATTTTCTAATTATTTAAAGTTAATCTTGTAATCTTGCTTTACATAATATCCCATTCGCGCGTTAGCCTGTCTACTAGCCGTCTTACCTTTTAGGTGGATATCTATGATTTTTGGTTGGATTTTACCTTCCTTTTTACGAATAACCCTACCGATTAACTGTGTAAGAAGGGGTTCGTTATTTACTGGTGTAGCAAGTACTAAACAACTGAGCACATCTAAGGAAATTCCTTCGGAGAAGATGGATTGCGTACCAAACAGAATATTCTTGTCTGCGCCCACTCTCCTCATAGTATTTTCTCTTTCCGAAAAATCCATATCCCCAGTTATGCAAACTGCATTTTCACCAACTAATCGTTGACAAACTTTAAGAAATGCGACTCTATCCGATACTACTAGTACTTTATGCCCTTCGGCTGCATATGTTGACGCAATCAGAGCAACACTATGTATATATTCTTCATTCTGTGCCAAATGATTGATTCTTTCTGCCCAAGGAGTAAAGCTTCCGTCAAGGAATCTTATATCAGATTTTATTACATCTATCTCTGGAATCATGTAATTTTCTTTTGGCGGCTTATGTACTGAGTGTCCAAAGTAATCCCTGAATACTACATGTCGTCCGTCCTTCCTTTCTAGCGTTCCTGTCAGTCCTATCTTGAACCTCGATGGCATTTCGTCTACTATTCGGGTAAACGTCGGGGACGAAACGTGATGCATCTCGTCCAAAATTACTGTCCCGAACAAATGTTTTATCTCGTCTATCCTGCGGTATAAACTCTGAATGTTTCCCACTACTATCGGAGACGAAGTGTTGAACTCCCCGCTTCCTATTCTGCCTGCCTTTATTCCGAAGCATTTTTGTACCTCTTTTTCCCATTGATTACGTAGGTTTGTAGTATGTGTTACTACTAATGTTTTCTGACCAAGCTTAGCAGCTATAGAAAGACCTGTAAAAGTCTTTCCCCAACTTACCCAAGCGTTAATTATACTATTGTCTTCTACTGCGTCATAAACCACCTGCTGGGACGCACGTAACTCAAACTTAAACTCAGGAAAGTGCGTTGGCGCTGTTACGCGCTTGTCGACAATTTCGTAATCTTCTGGTATTAAATCAATTCGACCGACAGGTATGGAAACTAAACCATCTCGCAGTGGGCGAATTGTTTTAATTACCATAGGTGGGTCTTGAGGCATACGAGGAGGTAGCGTATAAGTTAGTTCCTGCTCTAGTAACCCAAGGAAACGACTGTCGCCTTGCAACTGTATTCGGTTACTTATTACTGCCTTCATACAATCCAGCTAACTATTACATTTGCCATAATTACGTATGCACATATTAGATTTGAGACTACAATAAACGTTCTTATATAAGTAATGGCGTTATCATTCTTCTTCTCATAGCCATCTTGCTCACTAAATGAGCCTAGGGCGTGCTTCCATATCTGCCATTTATTATAACTCTTCTCGTGTTTCATGCTCCTAGCCTTTTTAGTAGTTCCAAGTCTTCGTTTCTCCAACGTGCGGCTTGTTGTGGGTGGTTATTATCCCAGGGTGAGCTCCACCCTGTTTTAGTCTTTCTGTTAATTACGTGATCTGGTAAGTAATCTTTCATGATTTCTCTCATTAGATACTTAGTAGTTCCAAGTTCATAGGGTTGTAACTGTTTAAATCTTGTTTTTGTGGGTAACGTCATATTATAATGTACATATCTTTGTGTAAGTAAAGGTATTCTTGACTCCATACCAAATAGCCCACAAGTCTGGTCTGTTGCTAGAATATTCTGCTCAGAGGTAGTAAGTAAGTCTATAAAAAGACTGTTTGCCATAGGGTCTGTACAGTCAAAACACTCATCTGGAAACCATCTCCATTCTCTTGCCTTCTCCATCATAGCTAGGCAATATTCTTCATCAAATCTTTTGTTGTGATGTAAATATCCCGAGTATAGTTCGTCTCCACTATCTCCTGTTAATACTACTTTACAGCCATGTTCTGCAGCTGCTCTAGCTAACTTGTAACGAGGAGCTTGCCTATTGTGGTCTGACCACGCATAATGAGTTCCTGCTAACCATGTCTTGCCTAGTGAGATTCTCTCATCTCTACTCAAATCTACATGAATTAACTCTCTACCGAACAATTCGGCAGTAGTTTTAGCCATACGAGATTCTTCTTGAAATCCCCAATGTTCATGAGTGTTTCCTTTTTCGTTTGTATAACCGCAAGTGAAAAGCGTGATATCCTTAGTACTTTCACGGCATATACTAGCTACTAGCGTGCTGTCGAACCCGCCACTTAGAAATATTGCATGTTTGTTGGTAGAATTACCATAATTTGCTACCTTTAAGATAGACTCTTTTGTTTTTTCTACAAATTCTTCGGCATTAAAAAGTTGCTTGTGAAAGTTGTAGTAATTCCACATGTTTCTTCTGTTTAGTTTAAAATTTTTGTCTAATTCAAAAGTTAAAAATGCACCTGGTTCTACTTTATGATAACCTTTCCATATACACTCGTCTCCCATAGAGCCAAACTTTCTTTCATTTACAGCTAATTCTTTATGTAAAAAAGACTTACAACTTGTACTAAACTCAAAGGTGTTACCATCAAAGCCCCACCATAAAGGTTTTGTACCAAAGTGGTCTCTGATTAAATGAAGTTGATTATGTTCTTTATTATAGTATGCTATAGAGCCGTGCCAATCTGTCCACTCTAGTGTGGGCGTTCCATACTTATCTAGCATTTTACCTAGCCAAGCTGTATCATTAGTTTCCCTAGAGTCATACATTTCTCCATTGAATAGGAGTACATTTCCTTGGGGAGTGATGTAAGGTTGGGTTTGTTTAGCACCTGTTATATCAAGTAAAGCATGCCCAAAAGCAAACGTATCATCTTCCCAAAAGGACATACCATCTGGTCCGCGGTGCTCTTGCTTTTGTAACATTAATCTACATAAATGCTTATTTGTTGTGCCTACAAATCCACACATTTAATCACCCTTTGAAGTTTCTATCACTTTCCAACTAAGTATAGTGTCAGGGTCAATATCGTCCCATCTATCAAACTCTATATCAAATGCTATCAATTTATCACTTGTAGGTAACTTACTGAATATCTGAGCTTTCTCAGGAATAAAGTTATAATCTAAAGTCATTTCTCTAATTTTCTGATTGCCAGAAACAAGACTAGTGTACTCTAGTAACACGACATTCTTCTTCATTTTTTCAGTAATCTTGTCTATGTCCACTTTTTCTCCAGTTCGGTATACCCACCGATTTTCTCTCCATCAAATATTATTTGAGGGAATGTTCTTGCATTAGGAAATTCTTTAGCCATCTCTAGCCTATCAAAATCTCTACCAAGTTTCTTATACATGGTTTTTACGTCTTTCTGTTGACACAGCTTTAGCGCCATCTCACAGTACGGACAGTTATCTTTTCCATAAATTACTACTTCCATTTTTCTCCTGAATATGTTATCCCAGTTATCGGAATAAGCTTTGTTAGTGGCTTTACTTTTTATAAAGTCGCCTGTAATATCATTCTTGGCTGTTGTCATATCTTTCTCCAAGTTGACTTCTTTTGTTCTTCTGCGAAATTAAATATCTTCCAAGGGAATCCTTCTAAATACATAACTCCTGCCCACGTCAGTTCTTCACTAGGGGGACTTTTTTCTGCAAAAGGAAAGGGACAATCTTTAAGCCACAATACTGTAGCTACTCCTTTCTTTTGACGTTTAGTTATTTTATGGTATTGAATCTTAACAGTTTGTGTCTTTTCGTAGTTAAACACTCTGCCCTCGCTATCAATAAAAGTTTTTCTCTTATGTTGCATCATAGCAACTTCGTCTTCCAACTGGTAACGTAGAGGATAGAGGTTTTTCATCTCTGTCTGCAATCTGCGTATTCCTAGAGTGTGTCCTAACATGTTCTTATCGTCAAGCACCTGGTTATCTAGCCACAGTATGCCATCAATAAGTTCTACATTATCACTATGTATAACGTAAATAGGAAAGATTAGTTCTTCCCTAGTAGTTACTCTGTCTTCCATTTTTCTCTGCTGTAGAGCCCATACTCTTCTTTGGCTCCTCTGTCTCGCTTTTATACTTCTATTTAATCTTCGATTCAATGAACTTCCTTATGATAGGAGCCGCCTCTTCTGGGGGTATACTTTCGTAGACCCACGTAAATCCGTCGTAGCCCCATTCATCAGGCTTACTTTCTAAAAATCTCAATCCTGGCATGTATTTTTGGAAGAACATCAATATTTGGTGTGTATCTTCGTACATATCCATGGTTGAGTTGGAACAACCGTTTATTCTCGCTACCCATTCTGGAGTCCAAATATACGCATTTGCGTCTGAAAACTCAGGTATTGGAAATAGTGAGACTGTAGGGTCTTTTATCCATGCTCTATCCCATATACAGTATTTTCTTACAGGGTCTGTAAGATAAGCTATATCATTAGGTTGAATCCTAATGCAAGCTACCATTTCTCCCATTGGGTTTTCTACCCAAAGAAAGTATGAGAAAGCGTCCAGTTCATCAACTGGGTTCATAATTCGTTTATTTTGTACTACAAAGTTTTCTACTCTATTTCGTATCATTGTAGTATATTCGTCTTTTGTCATCTCGTCATAATGACAGGCTACCTTTCTATAGCCACTTTCGTATGTGTGATCTCCAACTAACTTACGCATTGATTTCCCACTGCTCCCCATTCGGTTTGTTTAAAGTTAAAAAAGAATCTCCTAGTTTTTGTCTACTATGCAGATTATCATTATAACTGCCTTTTTCAACATAATGTAAACTAATGTTCTTTAAGTATTGTTCTTTGAGAGGCCTTCTGCCGTGATATACTTCACAGGCTTTAAAAATTATAGCATCTCCTTGCATTGCATTTATTACTTCTAGGTCTTGCACTCCCTCTATCTTGGGGTTGTCTTGTTCAGTAAAACCAATAGGCCAAGTGTTATCACTAATTTGTATACTTACTGTATACTCACATTCCCACTTATTTCTATGCCAATTAAGAAAAGCACCTTTTGTCCAATTACGCATAATTGAGTAAGTAAGGCTCACTTCTACATCTAGTATTTGTGAGATTAAACGTTCATACGTTTTTCCAAGGGCATCTGTAAGTGGGTCGCCTGATAACTGCCAAAAGTCACCATGCTTTGTTTTATGCTGGTACAGTCCATTGGCTATCTTCATGTCCATGTAATTTTCACAAAGTTCGCACTCCTGCGGACTCAAAAAGCTTTTTTGCAAAGATACACTTTTTTTCATTACTGCATATCCTTTAAGATTCGGCTAAAATACTTTTCTCCTTCCTGCAACCTATATACTGCGTCGGCTGCTGTCTTTTTTGCTTGGCTAAGTTCTGTACACTTGTAACATACACCACATGGTATATACCCTGTGATTTTGCCTTCTGTCTTTAATGTACCTTGTGGGTTGAAACAAGTCCATATCAAATCTAACATATCTGGACACTCTCTAATTATTAGAGCATACAGTTCTGCTTTTGTAAGAAAATCTAATGGGTTCATTATTTGAGGTACTTCCCTTATGCTCTCTAGTCTTACTCCAGAGCCATCTAATGAATCACTTAAGTACGTTGCACAGATTTTTCTGTACTCTCTAAACTGTAACTTCATGCGCATATCATCTTCTGCATTTGCGCCCATCATAAAATACCTAAGTTTAAACCCGCCAGGTTGTCCTATAACTACCGCCATAAAAGCACTTAGTCCGCTTACAATAATCGGAACATCTTTCATTTCAGGAAGCATAGTTAACATACTCTTATCGTTTCCATACGGAAGATTAAAGTATTCTGCCTGTTTTCTAGTATAAAAAGCCATAGCATCAGCAAAGAGGCCATAGCGTGCTTCATACCAATGCACACAAAAAGGTTGCATCATTGGGTCTTTTACCGCATAAATTAAAGCAGCAGTTGATTCAATTCCTGCGCTAAGCGGCATATATGTGTTTGTGTTTTTTGGAGCTGTCCTTATTGCTTCGGACATCTCTAAAGTAGACGCTAGAGTTTCAGGCTCTTTGTCTATCTTAACTGTTATTTTTTCTGCTTTTGTTGCTTTTGTTGGTTTATCCATAGTTATAAAGCAAGGGGCTATTTCGCCCCTTGGTCGTTCCTTTCATCTGTTAATGATTTAAGTACATTATTTTGTGCAATGTCACGCAATGCTACCATATCTTTCAATGGCTTAAACTTGGCATTTACTACAATTTCAGATACTACATAGTTCTGAGGTTGCACCAAATTAATCATGACTAGCGCAGCTTCATAAGGAGGTATAAAATACTCTCCATCTTCTACTCCGTCTAAGATTGCTGAATTAGTCCAGCCCATGCTTACATTGTGTATTCTACACTTGTTTTTAAATGGATATTCTTTAGCTGCCATAATACAATAATCTCGTAACTCTGCTTTATCACTCTCGTATATGTCTGCACCTATACTATAGTAACAAGTTGCGGAGCCTGTATTAATGATTACTTTATCTTTGTCTTTCCATTGTGTATGTAGGATTTTAAGAATTTTATTCTGCGCTCTGGGCACCCATGCATGATTGAATACTATATCAGCGTCCCACATCAAACATTCATTTATTATATGATCGCCTGTTCGTTCCGTAATATTATACCCATTGCTGCGAGAGTAACCTCTCACATCTGCACCGTGAAACATACAGTAATCGTAAATCTCTTTACCGATACCACTTGTATGTCCTGTTACTGCCACACGTTTACCTTTTAACATTTCCATTCTATTCCTCTCTATAATTGAATTAAGCTCAGCCACATTGTACCGAAAACTAAAAACATTAGCACCGCCATAAAGACATCATCTGTGTAGAGATTTTTGCCTATGCTGTGCCGATTTATTCTAACCATTCCGTAAATGCAACCTGCCGTTGCTTTTACATATTTCATTATTATTTATAAAATTTATCCCATTTCTCAAAGCTGTAGTCGTTACCTATTTCAAAGTCACACCCAACTGGAGTCCCGGGGATTGAAAAACCTCGGTCTTTTTGCACGAAGGTCTTCAGGTTATTACAATAGATTTCCATTTCATCTTCAGGCACTTCTGCAAGAATTGAATCATGCACTAGCCCAAATATCTTGGATTTCATTCCGTTTCTATTGATGTAATGTTGCATATCTACCGCACCCAATAGGTTAATGTCCGATGCGACGGATTGTACTAGAAAGTTTATACCACTTCTTACTTCGTGAGACGCAATACCTTTATCTCGTGATTTAGCATTGGGAAGCCTGCGCTTCCTTCCGAATTCAGAGTAGATAAAAGCATTAGCACGAATATACGCACCACAATTATCTAACCAAGCCTTCAGATTGGGGAATGATTGGAAGTAGTCTGCAATAACTCTCTGAGCATCTTGCATTGAGAACTCTGTACCAGAGTCCTTCGTAACCTGCCATGAGATTTTAGCTGGGCCAGCACCATACATTATACCAAATGTAACAGCTTTCGCTTGTTGACGCTTGTCACCGTAGAGTTCATCTACTTGCTCTACCTCACATGGTAGATTAAAGACTTGTTTCGCGATACTCGAATGGAAGTTGCCTCCATCTTTGAATACCTGTTGTAGTCCTACGTCTTTCGCCAAAACAGCGGCAACATACACTTCTGCCGTTGTTAAGTCCATAGAGACGATTTTATGCCCTTTAGTTGCTTTTATACAGCCTTTAACCGTGGGATTATCCCGCGGAAGCTGTTGCATATTCAATTTACCACTAGAAGAAAGCCTTCCGGAAGTCGTGCCGTGCAGGTTAAACCCTGTACGTAACCTACTATCTCTATCAAGATTTGGTATAATCTTGTCAAGATAAGTAGATTTAATCTTGTTCTTCTGTCTAATTTCTAGTATGTGTTTAGGTACAGCGTGTTCTTCTGCAAGTTGTCCTAAGACTTCCGCATCAGTACTATGGGCACCAGTACCTGTTTTCTTACCCGTTGGGGCTAGATTAATATAATCGAATAAAAGGGAACGAAGTTGAACTGTGGAGTTCGGGTTAAAATCTTTACCTTGTCCTATCTCAAACTGTCTCACTTCAGGAAATTCGTATAGTTCTGCAACTGCATTCGCTATATCTTCCTGCATTACGCCACTAGCAAACTCAAGTCGCTCGCGGTCGAAGGGAACACCATTGTTCTCAACTTGCCTTAAAAAGTTACAACCCTCTAGTAGAATATTCTCATAAACCCATAAGAGTTTAGAGTTCTTCTCGATAGCTGGTCTCATCTTTTGATATAGTGCAAAGGTTACTACTGCGTCCATAGCCGCGTAATCTTTCATTACATCAAAAGGTATTAGGTCATAACTAAAGGCTTCCTTTAGTATGCCATGTTTTCTCCTGTACTCTATGCCCCAATCTTCTAACGGTTTTTCATAATCTCCATAAGGAGTATGCTTCATCGCTAATTGTTTTAGTCCATGTGTGCCAGGGTTCTCGTCGAACATATAATGCATAAGCATTGTATCTTCGAAGTTTGGAAACTCAAAGTTAAAATGGTATATAAACCATTGTAAATCAAATTTCGCATTGTGAAATACTACATTCTTCTTGTTAAAGAGTTCCTGCATTTTTGCTTCGACTTCTTCATCAATTACGTCGCAATCACAATATATGCCATGATCAGGCTCATAAGACATAGAAAATCCAAGCATATAACCGTCCCTACAATATAAAGCACTTGTTTCTGAGTCAAGCGCGATGTACGGTAGTGGGTGGTCGATTGCCCTCTGTAAAAAGGCCATAGCCGTTTCTTTGTCTTGTATGCCATAACATTTGTCGTCCGATAGTTTTTCAATTTTCAGTTCTCCACTAACATATCCAGAGATACTTTCTATAGCATCTTCTAAGGATTTCTTAGCTTCTGGTTTAAATTTAATAATAGCAGGATTGATAAGTCCTAAAAACTTTTCATCAATAATCTTGCCGTTATATTCTGTAACAGATGTCTTTCTAGTATATTGTTTGAAAGCTTCTGCACCGACTAATATTAGCCAGTCATAATCATCAGTATTTATATCTAGG
>Ga0209337_1002057_pt1 | contig 14830 bp, 14 predicted proteins | sample LinPmetageLP53_FD_184044 | JGI IMG/M metagenome (GOLD analysis project Ga0209337, IMG submission 184044) | Marine viral communities from the Pacific Ocean - LP-53 (SPAdes) (version 2) | ecosystem: Environmental > Aquatic > Marine > Oceanic | place: Pacific Ocean | collected 2010-02-08
GGAGTTTTCTGTCGTTTGCGTAATACATAGTTTACCTTGCTGATGCGTACTTAAATGGATTTTTAGCCACGGCGAGATAGATTAAAGTTCCCCCGTTCAAGTCTGCGTCACTGGTACGAACCTTAAAACCATTGCTTAAAATGTCGATATGGTCAGTGGTTGCTTCGACTGCGCTGCTGTTTGCCATCAGGTCATCGTTATCCACGTTGTATCCCTCACGCTTGTCATCGAACATAAGCCAGTTGCCGCCAGTTGCATCGGAACGCTTGGCTAAAATAAATGATGGACGAAAATCCGTGTAAATAAGTGCGGTGGATGAGCCGCTGAACGAACCCACCTTTGAAAACCCAGCGACACTAGCGAAAAAATACCCGATGTAGGTGTCTGGAGTACCACTCCCGAAACTGTTGTCGCTATTAAGATACTCGGAGTTAGGGGAGTCGTTTCCGAACGATACGTTTGTCGAGCCGATGCTCCCGATAAGAGTCATATCCGGAGTGAACTCTCCATCTGTGGAGTTTAGCTTTAATAAATCCCCGCTGGTTGTGTCCTTGTGGTAAACAATCCAGTTGCCGTTTCCCGCAGCCTCGTCCGTCCGATTCTTCGCAATTACCATTTCCGGTGCTACGCCGAGTCCGTGAGCCACCGCTTGAGTGCCTCCGGAAAAGCCGTCGTCATCACCCGTCCAGCCAACAATGTTGAACCCTGCTGTGGCTGACTTCTTCCAGTTCCACGCTACCATACCGTCTCCGGTGGTGTCAGAGTAGTTGGTGTCTGCTCCAACGGTGAACCCGTCCGACCCGAACGCTGTCAGGCCAGTGGATTCGGTTGCCTCGACGTCAGTCGTATTACTCTCCAATGCCTTCGTCACGCCTCGCACCGAGTCAGTCAGTTTGTGGTCGTATGCGCTTCCTCGCGACTTCACCCACACCAAGTCCGGCTGCATCGAGACTGTCCCGTTATCGAATGTCTTTGCGCCAGCACCGTCATCGTAGGTCAGCACATCAAAGTAAGTCACACCCTTTGCGATTGTGGGCGTTGGGAGATTGCCTGTGCAGAGTGCTAGGAAGCCGGTGGGTGGGGTGTAGTAAAAATCGCCTTTCCCGTTGCCGTCCGCATTGCCCTGTGCTGTAACCGCCCCTGCGAATGTTCCGTCCTGCCCGTAATTGACTGTACCCTGCCCGTAGTTGCCGTCCATAAACGAGGGAACCCAGATGTCGGAATTAGTAGAGGCAGTATACTTTGCATTGCTCCCCGCAGCAGGGTCTTGCGAATCCCACCACGTTCCGTTCAGTGAAAACCAAATCTTCCCAGCATCAGCATCAAGTGCAACCCCAGCAATGTCACCGTTGTCTAACTGTGCGCCAGCCGATGCCCCGCCGCCGTTGACGTAAATGTAGTCGTGGTAAAAAATCGCACCATTCCCGCTGATTGCCCCGCTGCCTGTGCCTGTTGGGATTTCATTTGAATCAACCCAACCGACTCCCGTGTTTCGCGTAGAGGGACTGTCATCCCGATACTCGTAATACCACTTGCCCGATGAAACTCCCATCGTTGACATCATCTGATACCCCGATGCACCTGTGGCGGTGGTGACCCGTAAGTTGCCCTCCGCAAGCATATCAACGATTGGACTGTATGCGTTCAGCGCGTTGAAGGTGCAGTAGTTATTTGTTGGTGTGTCCAGCATCACATCCGAGGCGGCGAGGTTGGTGACTGAAAAATCGTTGTTTTCCCCGCTCACATCTTTACCAATGTCGGATGAGTCTTTGAAATCCAGATGAAATCCTTGGTTGCCATACCCAGTTCCGCTGTACTCTTTCGGTTTCCATTGGCCCGTGGTGGTATCCTCCTCGGCAAAGTAAGTAGGGTCGAGTGCTTGCCCGTCAATGTAGTGGATGTCTGCTAGGTAGCCTCCGAAATACGAACCACCCCCAGCGTTATCCAGACCGATGCCTAACTCCGTTCCGCTGGCACTCCAATATGTGTCATCGTTCAGCGAATAATTTAATTCATAAGTGGAGTCAAAAGTCTCATCACGAACTCCGTTTATGTAAAATTTAGCGCGGTCATCTGCTGTTGAGTCAGTCGTGTCAACCACATAGCAAACGTGCATCCACGCCCCCAAATCGCGCAATGAGCGAGCTAACTGCTTGTAACTTTGGTAGCCCCCAGATACATCATCGCCCTTAATCATATTGCTTGCACCGCCAGTTAATTGCACCGCCGAGTAAGCCGCGCCGGATGTTCCCGCAGAAAACAACCCACAATAACCCGTGCTACCATCTCCCTGCTCCGATAACTTCATCCAAAAAGATATTGTGACTTTCCTTCGAGATGTTGGAGTGCCAAATGTGCGGGTTAACTTCGGGGAGTCTCCGCGATTAAACCGCACCGACTTCGTAACCACATCCGCTGGAGCGGGTGTAGAATCAGCGTGAGCCAAGAGCAGATTAGTTCCAGCGGGAGTCATTATTTCACATCAAGTAAAACTTTGGCAGTTATGCGGGTTGCAGATTCAACGTAATAAACCAGTACATCAACGGCTGATGCTGTGGTGGTAAGGGTTGGGGCAGTGCCTCCAACAAACTTCCAGTAAGACCCATAGAGCAGTGTGCGGCTACCTGTGCCGTCTTGCGTTAAAGTGATTGCCCCGCTTTGTCCTGCTGTGCAGTTGCTAGGGTTGTCTAGTGTACGGTTGCCGCCAAGGGCTAGGCTGAAGTTGTTTGAATCCGCAAGGTCAGTAGAAACATTAACCGCATCTGTCAGCACTGTTACCTCTCCGCGCTGTCCGGCTGTGAATGTCTGTGCCGTACTCAACACGTTGGAGTTGATGGTAACGGTTGTGCCGCTAACCGAGGTAGCGACACTTGTGCCTCCGGTAAAAGTTAAAGTCCCACTGCTGGTGATGGCTGTGCCTGAACCACTATCCGCTGCGGGTGTAATACTCGTCACTGTTCCGGAACCACCACCACCCGAAACCGTAGCCCAAGTATTGTCGCCCCGCAGATACGTTGAGGAACTTGCCGTGCCTGTGGCAGAGAGCATCGCAATGTCAACTGCGTCAGCCGCAATCGTAGTTGCGTTGCCCACACTGGTTACATCGCCAGTAAGATTCGCATTAGTGGTAACAGTTCCCGCCGTTAGTCCGGCTGCTGTTCCTGTCAGGTTTGTTGCCACGCCACTTGCAGGAGTGCCAAGCGCAGGAGTCACAAGCGTTGGGCTGGTCGCAAAGACCAAGGCTCCGCTTCCTGTCTCATCTGAAATAACACCAGCTAACTGCGCGGAAGTTGTAGCAGCTAGAACAGATAGATTATTGGTAGTGTAAACTCCGTTCGTTACCGTAGCCGCATTTCCGGTACAACTGCCGGACGAACCGCTGACATTCCCTGTTACATTCCCAGTGACCGCACCCACAAAGTCCGTGGAAGTCACCGAGGTCAACCCTGTAATCGTTGTGTCTAGGTTAAGTGTTACATCTCCGGATGCTCCTCCTCCATTAAGATTCGTCCCAGCCGTGACCCCCGTGATGTCTCCCGTAGTAGGTGCTGCCCAAGAAGGAACACCAGACGCAAGAGTCAGAACCTCTGTGTCAGAGCCTTTTGCAAGTTTTGCTAATGTGGTCGTAGTGTCAGCGTAAAGAATGTCACCTGCCGTAAACCCTGTTAATGTTGTTCCACCCTTCGCAACAGGTATTACATTATTGTAGGTTGTTGCGTTCCCGCTTGAAGTCACATCTCCGGTTAAATTCGCATTCGTGGTGACGGTATCGGCATTACCAGTTAGGACGCCAGTTACATCTCCAGTTACATCTCCAGTGACATTCCCCGTTAGCGCACCTGTGAAGGTTGTCGCCGTGACGGTGTTGTCTTTAACCAGAACACTGTCAATGGTTACACCAGCAGCAGCGGTTGTTTCTGAAACTGTATCGGTTGTTATGGATTGGCTCGCGGAAACTATGATGTTGGTCGAGCCTGTCGTGTTGCCGATTGCAAGAACTTCAGCGAGCGTGTCGGAAGCTCCAACCTGTGCGTCAACGTAAGTCTTAATCGCCCCCTGTGTGGCGAGTAGGGTTGCCGAACCTGTCGCAAGCCCGCCATTATCAATTCCTGTAACCGTTGCACCTGTCGCAAGTGTAACGCTGGTTGACAATGTGGCTGCGCCAGCGGCAGTAAGAGTGCCGGTAGAATTGACTTCTCCGGTGCTTAACTTTAGAGCAAAGGTGTTTGCCGCATTACCATCGGTCAACGCAACCAAGGTCGCACCATTACCGCCACCCGCTGGCATCGCCAGCAGTTGGTCATAAGAATCCGCAATCGTACTTCCTGTTAATGTAGCCATCTAAAACCCCCACGCTTTCTTAATTTGTTTTGCTGAAAAGTCAGACCTGTCCAAGAACTTGGAACCCAAGGTCTGCTCCAGCTTATGATACCCACTCTTAACCTGTTCGGCCTGTGAAGGCATTCCGGAGGCAATACCCGTCAGGGCAAAGCCGTCCGGAACTTCCTTCTTTGTGTAGGTCTTGCCGTTAACCTTAATCTTCGTTGTCCCCAGAGGGACAAGCTCATCAACGACATCACCGCCGCTAGATTGAAAAGAATAGATGGGCATTAGTATTCCATTAGTTCATCCTCTTCTTCGGCAGCAGCTAAAAGCTCTGCCCCTTCAATGTCTTCAGACTCATCGACTTTCTCAGCCTCTGAACCCACATACTCGACAGGGACTCCACCAGCGGAACTAATTTCAACGTGTGCGGTTCCGTCCTCATTGATTGCGGTAATCTCACCGCCAACATCGTTCATAACGACAGAGTCGCCAACTTCAGGGGCAACTGTGTCCCCCCCTTCTCCCTCTGCCACTAAGGCATCTATAGGTAGTCTAATCATTTCACAACCTTCTTTTTTAGAATCAGAATGGCCGTGAGAGGGGGGTTCTCCCCCTCCCACGGTAATCATAAGAGTTACGCCACCTTTGGGGTGCATAACGTGTTTACCCCCTAGGCAAGTGAATCAGTCTTACTACGCATAATAACGTAGTTAAGAGGATTCAGTCGCAGCGCACCCCAGAACGTCTTGAACGAACAGGTGATTAGTTGGTTTAGCGGGTCGGATTTATCAGCGGTGTCGGTGATAATCACCTTCGGGCTGAACGGGCTTTGGCTTCCGAGTTCCGGAACACCGTATGCCTGTTGACCGAGGAACAGCGTGGCAAAGATATTCTTGCCAGCCGCACGACCACCACCTCCAGCAACGGAGTAGGCGAATCGGTCATCATCATCAGACGAGTAGATGCTGCTCCAACCGTTAGTCGTGGTGACGAACTTCGCGCCGTACAGCGAGCCAACTTCCCCTTTATAGAGTTCTTGGACATTGCTGTACTGGGCGGCGTTCAGCCACTCATTGACCTTCATAATATCGCTCAACACTTGTGGCGAAACAGCGGCAACGTACATCCCGTTTTTAGCGGGCTGTGCGCGGTTCACTTTTAGTTTCGTCACGGCGTTAAGGATAGATGAAGCCGCCATAACGGCAGTCGCATCAGTCACTGCGTCAAAGGTGGAATAATCCGTGCCTCCGTCAGCGTACTGTTCGGTCAGTGTATCGCTGTTATCGAGTGCAGAGCCGTCACCGTTCTCCTTTGCGCCACCAGCAACATTAGAGCCAATCACCGTGTTACGGGTAATCGTGTCTAAGTCAAGTGCCGCATCTTCACCGCTAGTCTTGATAGACTGCTGCAAAGAGTTGAACAGGTCAGTAGCCGTCAGCACGTCAGTCAGTTTCATAACCTGACCGCGCTGAATCAGCGTCTTCTCTATCTTCGATAACGTCAACGAGCGTGTACCCGATGCAGTTACACCTTCCCCAAGCGTCTCAATGGAAGCTGTGGACGGCGCACCGTATCGGAACATCGTGATGTTTTTATTGCCCGCTCTCGCAGGTAGCGGAGCCTTTTCCGCGAATTGGTCTAACACCAGTGCCTGAACAGCGTAGGACAGCAATTTCTTGCTGAAATAGTTCTGATACTGGTTGGATAGACTTGTAGTGGTATTAGTAGCCATTACTTGTATAGTTCCTGACCATTAGCGACCATCATCAAAAGCCATAGCAGCCTTTAGGAGTTCGCTTCCCTGTTCCTTATCGGACAGGCTTTCAAACGACCTTTCTCCTTCCGGCCTATCGCTGGTGAATCCCCCGCTAATGGACATCTTTTTTTCCAGTTTGGTTAGTTTATCTGTTAGTTCTTTGTTTAAGGCGACACTCTCTGTTGAGGACTCTGCTGCAATCTTCCAATTAGCAACACGGACTGCGTGTCGCAATCCGTCTCCGTTAGGTAAGTACAGGAGTTCGGAATGCTCTCTAAGGAGTTGGTTTACCTCCTTGGCGAGTTTCGTATCGACATCCTTCAGGTCTGGGTTCTGGGACTCAAGTTCAGCCTTGGTGAGTTTGAACTTATGTTCCCACTCGTCATAGGCTGCTTGTTTCTCCCTGTTACTGGATGCTTCGTTACCAGCTTGTTCGGTAGCCTCAGCTAACCTTACGGCTTCCTCTGCATCGTCGTATTCCCCGTCATCTTTAAGGCGTTCAGCAGCAGCCTTATATTCAGCAGCCGTGAACCCCTCTCCGTCCCGATACTCTTGTCCTGCCTGAACTTGGGATTCCTGCGATTTTAATCGCGTTTCCCAGTCAGCCAGTTCCTTCTCTTTAGCAGACTGCTCTTCCTTGGTTGAGTTTATGTTCTTCCAAGTATTAGCCTTCCGCTCCTCGTTACGGGCGTACTTACTTTTCTTCGGTTCATCCTCCGTTTCCGGAGCTTCGCCTTCTGTCAATGAACTAACTTCATCAGCACCTTGCCCTTCCGCATCCGGTTCAGCTTCAGCTTCTTCAGCTTGCAGTTCCTCCGGAGTTTCCTCCGGCTCTGGTTCCTCAGTCTCTATTTCGACTATCGGAGTTTCACCCGCATCAACAGCAGCGTCATACTGCTCTGCTGCGGCCAACAGCTGTTCGGCATCGTTATCGCCGGATTCTTCTGGCATTGTACTTCCTTATTAGTGCTATCCTCGACCAACCATTGCACCAAACTGGCTGGGCGTTGCTGTGGAGCCTTGACTCGGAAAGTATTCGGCTCCGTAAATACCTTCCGTAAATTCTTCCGGTTCCTCGACTTCTTTAGCCAGAACCTCAACAGTATGCACTGCTGTCCTCACACCATTCGCGAACCCCGCCTCAAACTCAAGGTTTTTTTTCGCACTCACTGCCTGTTGGTTTTGCTTTAAAACCATATTAAGCATAGTAAGTCTCAGCTTCTTTCCCTCCTTTGTGACGAGGAATCTTCTCAGCGCATTCGCATCAGACGCTTCCCACTCAGGTTCGCCAACCCAAGGGATGTTACCTGATAGACGCCAAGCAATCTTTAAGAACTTCAGGAATCTCATACTGACTGCGGTTGGGGCTGCGGTTGGGGCTGCGGTTGTGGTTGAGGTTGCTCGGTAGCCTGAGGGACTTGCGGCCCTTCATCCTCCTGCGGGAGTATACCTATAGAGCGCAGATACTCAGTGACATCCTTGCGTAGCGCACGGGCATTATTTGTATCCACTTCTTCCATAGCAGTCAGTAGTGAGTCGAGTCTCGCGGCCATTGCCTGACCGCCCTGAGGACTTACCTCAATCCCGTTCTGTCTACTCTGTTCTATGAATTGCATAATGACCCCAATGCGGATGCCGTAGTTTTCTCCGACCTTCGCCGGAATCATTTGGCCAACAAGAAGTGCAGGGATAATCTTCTGCTCTTCTTCCGCCTCGTTGCCGAGCTTTTCATTTGGGTCTTGAACGAGCCGAGGGATTAATGACGGGTCTTCTAATTCAAGTATGCTTTTATCTAGTTCTACCTGATTAATCCACGGCGAGTTCATAAAAAGCTGTTTGCGCTGTATGGCTCTGTTCAGGAGCATCGCCCTGCTAACCATATCCATTCCCCCACGAGGCTCGATTTGGTACGAGTCGTGCAACGCTTTCGGGTCTGCCTGAAGGCTGTCTTCGAGGAATCGGTATTGTAAGTCCTTACTATTATATTGGAGCAGCAGACTCCAAGACTGCCGGAACAAATCGCCAAGAGCTTGCCGGAACAAACGTAAGCGCAAGTCCATATTCTGTTGAGCTTGGGCATTGATTGAATCAATCTCTGTTGCGGTGCGCCTGTCCCTGTCGGACATTATCCCGTAGTCAGGGACTGTTACCCTCTGCTCTGCGACTGACTGCGTCTGTGTTATCTCTTTGTCAAAGTCAACAGGGGTTGACGGCATCTGAACCGGAGCGATTCCAAACGGAAGAATCTGCGCAGGTTTCATTCTTAGATTGACAGAGTTAGGTAGGTCTCGCTCTGCCTTAAAGAGTGGCTGGTTTAATAGAGTCGATGCGTCCATCTTCTCGTTCCAAGTTTTGCAAAGCGATGCCTCAAACGGGCCAAGCATTTCACAAACTCCGCGAGGAGAGAACCAGCCGCCATCTGTCACTTCATACCGACAGATGGTGTATGGAGGATTTCCGTGGTCGAACGGAATCTTCATAGTCTGTCTAAGTTTTATGTCTGGGGCTTGGGGAGAGAAGCATTCCATCTCCCACTCACCATCTTCTCTTCTAGTGTAAACCTCCCAGACGATGACTTGGTCAGGGTCATTGGAGTGTGTAAGTCCCTCCCGTGTTTCCTTGTTATTCTTCAGGTCGGCAAGAATACCCCCATCCTCCGAGTGTCCCCCAACTATTGCGTCCAGAGTATTTTTATCATCCTTATAAATACCAGCCCTTTTATAGGACTCTTTGCTCATAGGGATAACTTGGCAGATTCTGTCAGCGTCCTCTATCCCTTTTGTCCAAGGCGGAACAACAATATAGATTGGGTCGATAGCCTGATACTCAATTCTTTTTGTGTCAGGGTTCCAGAAAGTTTTCATTACCCCCTGACCGCTTACGAGCATATGGTCAATCCAACTCATTACCTCGATTGCGTAGTTGGACTTTTCGTGGAGCATATAGCTGAACCAGTGTTCAGCGGCGGTGGTGAACGCTGCAAGCTGCTGGCGCATCGGAACAAAAGATGCCAGAACCTCAAGCCCCATAGCTTGCTGAAAGATGGCTGGCTTGAGTTTGCTAATCGTCGTGTCGATTAAAGGGAAGTGAAAGTCGGACGCATTGGGCCACGGCTTGTGCTTGCGGCGAAGTCCGTCATTACGCATCTGATACCAGAGTGCTTGTCTGGTTTCCCAGCGTACACGGGACTTGATGTCGCTGCTGACTAGGTTAAAAGTTTTCTCACTCATCTGCCTCTGCCTCGGTTCCTTCCGCGAGGCGCGGCTTTACCTGATTTGAGTTCGCCCTTGGTTGGCTTGGTGTTCCCGTATTTGTCTGGGCCGCTTTGCTTCTCCTTGTCCTTTTTCATCTTTAAGAAACTCTCGCGAGAGTTTTAATTATTGTTCTCTTCGTTAAACTCTTTTGGATGCGGATGCCTCAGTCCCGCAAAGACAGAATTTCTAACGAGAAAGGATTCCACTGTCAACACACTTCCGATGCAAGCATCGCACACATACGTTCCGACTGATGCGTCCTTGGCTACGGGATGGCAAGCCTCATCGCACACTCCGCAAGCCTCAAGGAACTGGGAACCAAATGGCCCAGTAGGCTCAACCCTCGGTTTCATAAACTCACTCATCGTTCACACCAAAGTAATATCCTATATTTATCTATTCTGTCTACTCTAATCTATTCTATTCTATTGTGGGAGACTGTGGGAGGTTTTGGGAGACTATGGGAGAAAATGCAAGAAACTTAAAAACCCACAGACATTCCGCTAGGTAGGGCATCACTTTCGTAATTCCCTCTGGCTTCTTCCATTATATCACCAAGGCTGACACGCTCCACATTATTGAATTGCTCCCAGCTTCCTCCTATGCCTCCGCCACAGGCAATGCACCCGAGGACTGCATCGGCTCTGTCAGGGCTATCAAGCCCCCTAGACTTCATTCTATCTTTGGGTTCCATTCCCAGCTTCCCCGTCCTGCTAACCTCCGCCCTTCTCGTAACGATTTGCTGATGAAGGGTTGAGTCCCTGAACATAATAACATCTTTCTTATGGATTGCTCTGGCAGCTGTGTGCCACATTTCAGCTGACCTGTTGGAATATCTTGGGTCAAATGGCCTCGACCCGAAGTTTACCCTATGTATATCATATCCAGCAGCCATAAGGCTATCACACAACGGTAGCCCCATCCCGCCTTCATCCGCATAGACCTCATCCGCAGACAGGCCGAACTTATCAATGAGATTAATGATTTTCCCTATTGTTCTATTTGTGTCTCTATCTCTCCAGCAAATCATTTCAGTGACCTCGTTCCCCTCCCTGAGGGCGAACACGCATTCGTCTCCACCAGCTGCAAAGTCAACAAATGCAACCTTACTCCCGCTCGCTCGTCTAGGAGGGTTCTGCAAACAGCCCTCAAGGCTCTTCAAGGAAACCACCAAACCATCCCCACTATCGTCATAAAACTCCCCATAAATCATAGACCGAACGAGGGGACTATCCTCCCCATATATCTCTATCTGTTCGTCTATCCACTTCTGAGTTATGTGTGGGCAGTCAAATGCGGTAACCGTGAAAGTCTCCCACGTTTTACGCTGCTTGGTAAATGCCTCATAAAACGCCCCAGAAGAGGAACCGCAACTGCTCATCACCAGCAACCTGCTGGGCTGACATCTTGCGATAGCGGTAAAGATGTCGTCAGGGACGGTCTTAGCCTCATCAACAATCATCAGCAAATTCTCTGTCGGCCCCTGCCTGTGCCAACCTTCAAACTTACCCGCCTCATTCGTACTAAACCCAATGGCCCTTGAACCGTTGGAATACTCAAGCTCGTTGCTCGTAGTCCTCCACCCGCTTCCTAAATCCCCCACATACTTCTTGAGGGTCGGCCATAACTGCCCCTCAACCTGTCGCCAAACCCCAGCAGTCGTGACTACCAAACTCTCCGGAAACCTCACCATATGCCACAAAATTGCACTCGCCGCCACCACACTGGTCTTGCCCGAACCATTGGCAGCTTTCAGTGCTACCCTGCTTTCCTTCGGATTAAGTGCTGCCAATACATCCTTTTGCCAGTCGTAAGGTTCCAGACCTAAAACAACCTCAGGGAAGTTCTGTAGTAGACTGGCAGTCTCTACCTGCTCCTGATTGCGCTCCATTCGCTTCAGGATTAGCTGAGAACGCTTTTGTTCAGGAGTTAGTATGTTGCCAGCGGGCTTGGGCTTTAAGGGCTTCTGAGGGAGAACTACGTCCATTTTGCCCTTTTTGCGGGGTCTGCCCCGCCGCTTCAATGGGGGCTGTTCTTTCAGGGGAATGCTCATCTGATATACAGTTGCTAAAATAGTGTCATTTTTGAAAGGGGGGGGAGTTGTAGGGCCGCGAGCGATTGGGGGGTGGTGGTGGGGGTGGTCAGTTCCTTCGCACCTCAGGAACCTTGCTCAGTCGAGCCAGCAACGCCTCGGCTTGTATGGAAGGCTTGTCATTAGATACTTGTTTCTTGTCCCATCTATTAAATCGTGCTGTTAACATAGCAAGCGCATCCTTGGCTGAGTTGCTTGCCATTACCTTTTCGCATAAAGCAAACTCTGCTATGGCTTGGCTTCTATTAATTTCAGAAGTTAAAATATCCCCTGCCTTCCCCTCCTTCATCAATACTCCTACCCTTTCCGGTGATATACATACTAACTCACACGCCCCTTGCAAACTCATTCCCTGTTCCAATGCGGCAAGGAGTTTATCGCGCATTCCTTTTGTTAACCTTTGCTTTTTATTAATTGTACTCATTAACTTATTAACCCTTCGAATCAAACTCTCGCGAGAGTTTCCCGCGCAACTTGCCCGCAAATTTGACGCCTTGCAAGGTGAATTATTTCCTTCCCTTTCTATGGTATATCTGAGAGAATTACATTGTTAGTGGGATAGGCGCGCCACACGGCGGGAGCAGCCCACTACAAACGAAGCCTAGAGCGAGCCGGAAAAGCCGGAGCCTCCCTCGAAGCGGGAACGAAAAGCGAGCGCGACGATATGAGCGAACAACTCGCAAGGCCCACACGGCCTACGTTAAAAAATGTTTTCCTGTCGTATGTGTTGAAGACTCTCGCGAGAGTTTTCACCGCATACGATAGGCGCACACTAACGTGCGTTTTGGCTATGCGTTTAACCTGTAAAGGAACAAAACAAAATGGCTAAGAAAGTAAAAAACATACTATCAACCTTGGTTGATTCATTAATGGATTGCGGACGCAATGCTGTAGACGGCATTGTGAAAGCGACCACCGCAGCCGCCGATTACCGCGAGGCTCTGGAAAGTGGCAAGTCGCATAGCGACATTGTTACCGCTCTGGAAACGCGCAAGGCGACTGACGCGCGCACTCACGCAGCTGAAAAGCTCACGAAATTGCGCGCTGCTCTGGATAATACAGACCGCGACGCTATCATTAGCAAAGCGATTAGTAGCAATCCGGATGCGGAAATAACAGCTGAATCGCTTGGCCTACCGCCAAAGCGAGCCAAGCAAGTTCAATCGGATGCCGCAAACATCGCGCACCTATGCGAGATGATGATGGCTTACCAATGCTGCTTGCTTGCTCGCGGTGAAGGCCAACACGAATTCGACTTCATTCGCATTGCGAGTGATGATGATAAAAACGAATCCGGTGAAGAAACCGGATTCACAGTTGGCAATCCAGTTGTGCTAGACGGTGATGACAACGAAATCGAACTGACTTATGGCCGCATTTTTACAGATGCAATAAATAAGCGTATTGATGGAAACGATTCACTACAGCAGCAAATGAACAACCCTGAGTTGAAATATACTGAGCGTCAAAAGCTTATTGCCAATAAGCTAACGCGAGGCGTGAGCGATTGCATAAGTGGTTCCAATGGTGCGCGGTGTTCACTATACAAAGAAGTGAGCAAAACAATCCGCGAGGAACAAAGCGAGATGCGGCGAGATGCTAAGGAATCCGAAAAGATTGCTGCTACTAAAAACAGCGCGATTGATACTTGCAACGATAGGTTGCAATTGAACGGGCCAAAGCTAAAGCAAGCATTTGAGCAAGCCGAGCATATTCTCGGAGTAAAATTGGCAATGCCCAATCCACTCAAAGCTCGCGTCACAACGCTGGTTGAGAATGCGGACGTTGCCGCTGACCTTGCAAAAGGTGCGCGTAGCGAAATCGTGAAAGCGATTGAGTCTGTTACTAAATAGATAGGAAAACATACCACCCCCCCGCCGCAAGGCGTGGGGGTTTTTTTGTGCCCATTCCCAAAACTCTCGCGAGAGAATTGCTACAGAATTTTCAGCCTTCCCTACTAAATCACCTGACAAAATAGATAGAAAAGCAGGGAGTGTGTGTGCTTGCGTGGGATTACAGTCATCGGGAGTGTGCGTAAACATCGGGGCTTAGGTCTCGGATTGCCACCCCACGGGCTAAGAATTATCGGGACTCTCACGACTCACACGACTCACACGACCCGCACGTATGACAGTATGACACTCAATTCTCTATGTTCTTATATATTATTATTTTCACACCAACTTATATATTTCACTGTCATACTGTCATAACACGAGACACGCACACACACCCTTAGGGGTGTGCGTGTGTGTGTCTCTCTGCGTGTGTCTCGCGACATATAATTACTGGGCCTCCTGAATGTGATTATCTTATTGACATTACAGGCCATTCTGATATGATATAGACTGTTCTTTATATCGGGTTGATGCCATCGGGATAGTCCCCGACAGCCCACGACAGGCAGCATAAGGAGGTTAGCACCATCACGATTTGATTATCGGGAGCAAGCGACGAAGGTCGAACAAGAAAGTTTAATGCTCTCAGCAAGTCGAGGATAACTCTCGCGAGAGTTATCACACACATATGGATACCCGCACGATAGTTAACAGAGTGGCAGCTGGTACGCCGAGACCGCGCAACGCGCGTAGCGAGACACCTGATAAGCCCACACGCTGTTAGCGTGAGATTTGATTCGAGACTCTGGCCCGAAAGGCCAGCGGGATGAGAGGTGAGCGTAACGTGACAGGCTAACTTACGAATGAAGCGCATCAATGGCTGCACTGATTCCCCCCTAGCGAGTGGCGGCTGGGGAGTCCAAAATCCATACCGGACTTTAAACAATTTAAGCACCACCTCTCGATGATGGCACATCGGCGTGGTAGCTGCACGGCAGTTCATATGGTACTGCACACCAGCACGATTTATCGGGGCTGTCTTACTTTCTCCCAGTTTCTCCCAGTTTCTCCCACTTTCTCCCAGATTCTCCTCTACTCTCCCACAATAGAGAGAGTAGAGGAGAAAGAAAGACACAATAATATATGTGGTGTCGTTCTATTCTGTGTGCTAATGAGGGAAACATTCCCTCAACTCTCGCGAGAGTGTCGCGAACAATAGGAGAAACAAATGAAAAGCATAATGATAATAGCCATCCTTGCATACGCACAGGTGGCTACGGGTCAGGCCCGCGCACCCAAGGGTGCAGACAGGGAAGTCATAGCCGCTTGTATCATAGCCGAGGGCGGAGGCCACGGCAGGGCGGGTATGGAAGCAATATGGGAGGTCATCCACGCACGGGCAAGCCAGCGTGAAACCACCTGTATCGAGGAGGTGTTGCGCCGCAAGCAATTCAGTTGCCTCAATGGCGTTACCCCTACAGCACTGTGGTGGAAGCATCGCAGTCATCGGGAGTATGCGTGGGTACACGACAACCTACTCAAGTGGGTTCCGATTACGTCACGC
>Ga0209337_1002058_pt1 | contig 14826 bp, 7 predicted proteins | sample LinPmetageLP53_FD_184044 | JGI IMG/M metagenome (GOLD analysis project Ga0209337, IMG submission 184044) | Marine viral communities from the Pacific Ocean - LP-53 (SPAdes) (version 2) | ecosystem: Environmental > Aquatic > Marine > Oceanic | place: Pacific Ocean | collected 2010-02-08
TGATAGATTGAAAAATGCCGCGGCTACTAAAAAACTAGCTATATTTGACGCATTTGAAATACTTAACAGAATTCAAGAAGAAGAAAACATGCTTGAGGGTAAAGCACCTGAAGAGACAGAGAAAAAAGTCTTTAAAGGATTCGCGGAAGGTAGATCTAAGTAATGTACAAGCAAAGTTTAGTTAACACGGTTGAGCCAATAAAGAAAACTACTATTACCAGAATGAACAGAGGTAAGAAGTGGAAATATGGTTACAATAAAGAACACGATTTAATAGTATTATCTCACAATGGAGTTATAGGAGAAATAATAGAAATACAAAATTTAATTATAGCGCTGCCGAAACCACCTAAAGAAGTATACAAGCATCCAAAGAATAAATGGGTTAAACAGGAGTATCCTAAAGAGCTCGAAAGGATCAAAAACATATTCGATTGGAGGGGTTACCCGGAAAACAGCAAAGAAAAATGGTACGATTACATAGACAGAGAATTTAAACGACGAGAGGAGGGGTTCTGGTTTATGAATAATGGTAAACCAACCTGGGTAACCGGTACGCACTATATGTATTTACAATGGAGTAAAATTGATGTTGGAGCACCAGATTATAGAGAGTCAAATAGATTATTTTATATATTTTGGGAGGCTTGTAAGGCGGATACTAGATGTTATGGTATGTGCTACCTTAAAAACCGTAGGTCAGGTTTTTCTTTCATGTCTTCGGCTGAAACTGTTAATTTAGCTACTATATCAAGTGATAGTAGATATGGTATATTATCAAAGAGTGGTAACGATGCTAAGAAAATGTTTACAGATAAAGTTGTTCCTATATCTATCAACTACCCTTTCTTTTTTAAACCTATTCAAGATGGTATGGATAGACCTAAGTCAGAGTTAGCGTATAGAGTTCCCGCAAGTAAATTTACGCGAAAAAAAATAATAGACAACCAACAACTTGAGGAGATTAAAGGTTTAGATACTACTATTGATTGGAAAAACACTGGAGATAACAGTTACGACGGAGAAAAACTAGCCTTATTAGTACACGACGAAAGCGGTAAATGGGAAAGACCAGATAATATACTAAACAACTGGAGAGTTACAAAAACATGTTTAAGGCTAGGTAGTAGAATAGTTGGCAAGTGTATGATGGGGTCAACTTCAAACGCACTAGATAAAGGAGGTGATAATTTTAAAAAACTATATAACGACTCGGATGTTACAGAAAGAAACCGTAATGGACAAACAAAATCTGGTTTATATTCTTTGTTTATCCCAATGGAATGGAACTATGAAGGATTTATTGATGAACATGGATATCCAGTATTCGATAATCCAGATCATGATGTCTTCGGACCAGACGGTGAACTAATTGATATTGGAATAATAGAGCATTGGGAAAACGAAGCTGATGGATTGAAACAAGATCAAGACGGGTTAAATGAATTTTACAGACAGTTTCCTAGAACTACTGAGCACGCGTTTAGAGACGAAACTAGAAACTCTATATTTAATCTAGTAAGAATATATGATCAAATAGATTACAACGATGGTAGAGGGGTTAGCGTTAACACAGGTAACTTTCAGTGGGTTAACGGAATTAAAGATACGCAGGTTATATTTTACCCTGACCCAAAAGGTAGATTTAAAGTGTCTTGGGTTCCGCCTCAACATGTGCAAAACAAAATAGTTCTTAAAAACGGTATTAAATATCCGGCAAATGAACACATGGGTGCTTTTGGTTGTGATAGTTACGATATATCAGGAACCGTAGATAGAAGAGGATCAAATGGAGCTTTACATGGACTAACTAAGTTTAGCATGGAAGACGCTCCACCTAATCATTTTTTCCTAGAATATGTAGCAAGACCACAAACGGCCGAGATATTTTTTGAAGATGTTTTAATGGCTTGTGTTTTTTATGGTATGCCAATATTATGTGAGAATAATAAACCTAGATTGTTGTATCATTTTAGAAGAAGAGGATATAGAGGTTACTCTATGAATAGACCAGATAAAACTTGGAACAAATTATCTGTTACAGAAAAAGAAATAGGTGGGATACCTAATTCAAGCGAAGATATAAAACAAGCCCACGCAGCCGCTATAGAAATGTATATACAACAATACGTTGGAGATTTAGGAAATCAAAGTTGGGGATCAATGTATTTTAATAGAACGCTTAACGATTGGGCTAAATTCGATATAACAAAAAGAACAAAGTTTGACGCTTCTATAAGTTCTGGATTAGCTATTATGGCTTGCAACAGAAACTTATACGCTCCAAACGCAAAAATTGAAAAGCAGTCTATAAGCTTAAACGTAGGACGTTACCAAAACAAAGGTAACTCATCAAGATTAATTAAAGAATAATATGAGAAGAAACACGAACTTCCCAAGTCAAGTAGTTAGCGATAAAGAAAAACTAGGTAAAGAGTACGGTTTAAAAGTTGCTCAAGCTATAGAAAATGAATGGTTTAATGACTCTGGATATAATAATAATAGGTATTTAACTGATACTAACAATTTTCACAAGCTACGTTTGTATGCTAGAGGAGAACAATCTATTCAAAAATATAAAGATGAGTTATCTATAAACGGTGACTTAAGTTATTTAAACTTAGATTGGAAGCCAGTTCCAATTATACCTAAGTTTGTTGATATTGTGGTAAACGGAATGACCGAAAGATTGTTTAAGGTTAACGCTTATTCTCAAGATCCGTTTGGAGTTGAAAAACGAACTAAATACATGGAGTCTATACAAAAAGATATGGACACAGCTGAGTTTAATGATATGGCTCAGAATTTAATGAACATGGATCTTTACAAAAATAAAAAAGAAGATCTACCTGAAAACGAAGACGAACTAGCCTTACACATGCAGCTAAACTACAAGCAAGCTGTTGAGATAGCGGAAGAACAAGCTATAGATGTTTTACTTAGGGGTAATAGATATAATTTAACTAAAAAAAGGTTATATTACGATTTAACGGTTTTAGGAATAGCTGCTTCAAAAACTTCTTTTAACAAATCAGAGGGCGTGACTATAGATTATGTTGACCCAGCTAATTTAATTTATTCTTATACGGATTCACCTTACTTTGAAGACGTGTACTACGTAGGTGAGGTAAAAGAAATACCTATTAACGAGCTAATAAAGCAATTTCCTGATTTAACAGAAGAAGACTTAGAAGATATTGATAAAAACAACTATAAAGGAAGAACTAGAGCCGGAAGACAAAAACCCTACGATCAAGACAAAAACAAAGTAACCGTTCTTTATTTTAATTATAAAACTTTTATGAGTGAAGTTTATAAAATGAAAGAAACAGGAACTGGAGGAGATAAGGCTATAGAAAAAGACGATACGTTTAACCCACCTGAAAACAAAGAAGGTGGGTTTGGAAAATTAGATAGAAAAATAGAGTGTTTATACGAAGGCGCTATGTTACTAGGAACTGACAAGCTATTGAAGTGGGAAATGGCAAGAAACATGATGCGTTCTAAAAGTGACTTTACAAAAGTTAAAATGAATTACTCTATAGTGGCTCCTAGAATGTACAACGGTAAAATAGAGTCACTTGTAAGCAGGATAACTGGTTTTGCTGACATGATACAGCTTACTCACTTAAAACTACAACAGGTGATGTCTAGAATGGTTCCTGATGGAATCTATTTAGACGCTGACGGCTTGGCTGAGGTTGATTTAGGTAATGGAACTAATTACAACCCGCAAGAAGCGTTAAACATGTTTTTTCAAACAGGTAGTATTATAGGTAGAAGTTTTACTTCTGATGGAGATCAAAACCCTGGAAAAATACCAATACAAGAAATACCTAGTGGCGGTGGTCAAAAAATGCAAAGTTTAATTGGTACTTATAATTATTATTTGCAAATGATTAGAGACACAACAGGGTTAAACGAAGCTAGAGATGGTAGTACTCCAGACGAAAGGTCTTTAGTTGGCGTACAAAAGATGGCCGCAGCTAATTCCAACACAGCTACAAGACATATATTAAACGCAGGATTATTTTTATCAGCAGAAGTTTGCGAAGCATTATCACTGAGAATATCTGATATTATAGAGTACTCCCCGACAAAAGATGCTTTTGTACAAGCTATTGGAGCTCATAACGTAGCTACATTAGAAGAGATGTCACAGTTACATTTATATGATTTTGGTATATTTTTAGAGTTAGAACCAGACGAAGAGCAAAGACAGTTATTAGAAAATAATATACAAGGAGCTTTATCGCAACAAAGTATAGATTTAGAAGATGCTATTGATCTTAGAGAAATTAAAAATGTAAAACTAGCAAATCAACTTTTAAAACTTAGAAGAAAAAAGAAACAACAAAAAGAGCAGCAAATGGCTCAAGAAAATATGAAAGCTCAAGCAGACGCAAACGCTCAACAACAACAAGCAGCGGCTCAAGCTGAAATTCAAAAACAAAATGCTTTAGTTCAAAGCCAAGTGCAAATAGAGCAAGCTAAAGCAAAAATGAAACAACAAACATTGCAAGTTGAAGCCGATGTTAAAAAGATGTTAATGGATCATGAGTTTGAAATAAACATGAAACTTAAAGGCATGGATATTGAGTCTAATAGAGAAAAAGACAACACGAGAGAGAACAGGCAAGATCTTAGACAACAAATGAGTGGTGAGCAACAAAAAGATTTAATGAGAGAAAGAGAGCAATCAAAAGAAAAACCATTTGAATCCGCTGGAAACGACGTTGTTGGTGGAGGAATGAGATTAGGAGCGTTTGATCCTAAATAAACAAACAAATTATTAATTATTATTATATTATATTATGGAAGAAAACAAAAAAGAAGAGGTAGTCGAAAAGACTCCTGAGCAACCAACGGTAGATGAAACTGTTGAAAAGCTAAAGGTTAAAAAGCCTAAAAAGAAAAAGTTTGAAGAAACACCTGAAGTAGTAAAGGTAGATCTTAACGAGTTAAAAGAAAAAGCTGAAGAAATAATCAAAGTTGATTTATCTAATCCAGTTGAAGAAGTAAAAACTCCAGAAGATATTAAAGTTCCTGAAGAACCAAAAACAACAGAAGAAACTCCAGTTATAGAAGAAGTTACTAACGAGGCAGAAGAAGTTGCTGAAATAGTAGAAGAAAAAATTATTGAATCTATAGAAACTGGCGTAGAGTTACCCGAAAACGTTCAAAAGCTAATGAGCTTTATGGAGGAAACAGGTGGGGATTTAAACGACTACGTGAAACTTAATAAAGATTATTCTGGAATGGACAACCAAACTTTATTAAAAGAATATTACAACACAACAAAACCTCATTTAGAATCTGACGAAGTAGATTTTATTATGGAAGATAAATTTTCGTATGACGAAGAGGTAGATGAGGAAAAAGATATTAGAAGAAAAAAATTAGCTTTGAAGGAGCAAGTTGCCGAAGCAAAGCAACACTTGGAAAGTGTAAAATCCAAATACTATGAAGATATCAAAATGGGCTCAAAGCTTACGAGTGAGCAACAGGGCGCAATTGATTTTTTCAACAGATACAACAAGGAATCAGAGGCAAATCAGAAAGTACAGAAACAAGCTAAATCAACATTTTTAAATAAAACTGAAAACGTGTTTAACGATAAGTTCAAAGGTTTTGAATATGAAGTCGGGGACAAAAGATATAGGTTTAACGTAAAAAATACTGATGATGTAAAACAAACTCAAAGTGACATTAATAACTTTGTCAAGAAGTTCTTGAACAAAGATAATCAAATGGAAGACGCTAGGGGTTATCACAAAGCTTTGTATACTGCTATGAATTCTGATGCTATTGCTAATCACTTTTACGAACAAGGTAAAGCTGACGCGTTGAAAAACAGCGTCGCAAAATCTAAAAACATCGATATGGATCCTCGACAGTCACATGGAGGGGTTATTGATAGTGGTGGAATGAAGTTTAAAGTGCTTGGTGAAAACGCTAATGATTACAAATTTAAAATTAAAAAGAAAAAATAACAAATTTAAAAATTAAAAATTATGGCAATTACAAATGGTGCGTTGTTGAATAAGGTGCCTTCACCACAACAGCAAACATTAGCTACTAATTATATCGACTTCGCAGGAGGATCGACAGGTTGGGAGCAACAATATTTACCAGATCTAATGGAGAAAGAAGCTGAAGTTTTCGGACCGAGAACTATTTCAGGTTTCTTATCACAAGTTGGAGCTGAAGAGTCTATGACGGCTGACCAAGTAGTTTGGTCTGAGCAATCAAGATTGCATATTTCATACGTAGGTACAGTAGCTACGGCTGGTGATACTAACGGTACGTTTACAGTTGTAACTGATATCGATGGTTCTGCTGACGGTGAAAATGGTTTCGCTGTAGCATCTCACGGTGTTAGAGTTAATGATATCGTGCTTATCGCTACCGCTGGTATCGTTACAAAATGTTTAGTAGTAGAAACTCCAGCTTCGGCTGTTATATCAGTTGAGCCTTACGATAAAGCTACTTTAGCTGGTCACGCTACAACAGCTAGTGGATCAAGAATATTAGTTATAGGTTCTGAGTACGGTAAGGGACAATCTTACTCTGATATTACTGGTGCGAACGCTGCTGACAAAAGAACGGCATTAACGCCAACTTTCAAGTCTTACAGCAACAAGCCAATTATCATGAAAGATTACTACGAGATCTCTGGATCTGATGCTTCTCAAGTTGGTTGGGTTGAAGTTTCAGGTGAAGAAGGTCAAAATGGTTACTTATGGTACTTAAAAGCTGAAGGTGATACTAGAGCTAGATTTACTGATTACTTAGAGATGAGTATGTTGGAAGCTGAAAAAACACTAGCTGCTTCTATTATTGGTTTTGGTGCTGACGGTCAAATTAGAGGTGCTGCTGACGCTGGGTTAAACGGTGCTGGTACTGAAGGTTTATTCGCTGCTATCGAATCAAGAGGTAATGTTACTTCTGGTGTTACTGGTGTTAACGCTGCGACTGATTTAGCTGAATTTGATGCTATCTTAGCTGAGTTTGATAAGCAAGGTGCTATTGAAGAAAACATGATGTTCGTAAACAGAGCTACTTCGTTAGCAATGGACGACATGTTAGCTTCTATGAATTCTTACGGAGCTGGAGGTACTTCTTACGGAGTATTCGACAACGAAGAAGATATGGCGTTAAACTTAGGTTTCTCTGGATTTAGAAGAGGTTCTTATGACTTCTATAAGTCTGACATGAGATACTTAAATGACAAAGCTACAAGAGGTGGAATAAATGAAATCGCAGGTAGCGCAGCTATCAGAGGGGTTATTGTTCCAGCTGGAGTATCAACTGTTTATGACCAATCTTTAGGAAAGAACCTTAAGAGACCATTTTTACACGTTAGATATAGAGCTTCACAAACTGACAATAGAAAAATGAAGACTTGGGTTACTGGTTCTGTAGGAGCTACTACATCTGCTTTAGATGCGATGCAAATACACTACTTGTCTGAGAGATGTTTAGTTACACAAGGTGCTAACAATTTCATGTTAATGAAATAAGCATTTATTATATTAAAAGACCGGGGCTTCGGCCTCGGCCTTTTATTTTATTAATTTTATTATATATTATATTATGGCAAAAAAAGAAATAGCAACTAAAGAAGTTGCACCGGTTGTAGAACAACCAAAAGAAACATGGGAAGTAAAAGATAGAATGTACTATTTAAAAGGCGGTAAAAAACCGTTATCCCGAAGTATTAAATCCGCGAACTTATACTGGTTTGACGAAGAAAAAGGATTTGAAAGAGAAATAAAATATTGTGAAAACCAAAGAACACCATTTGTAGATGAAATGCAGGGTGATCAAAGATTATCGCATATAGTTTTTAGATCTGGAATGTTAATGGTACCAAAAGAAAAAACAATTTTACAAAAGTTCTTATCTTTATATCATCCAGATAGAGACGTTATGTTTTACGAAGACAAACCAGTAGCAAGAGCAGAAAATCATTTAGATTGGTTAGAGTTTGAAATAGCAGCTATGAACGCAGCGAACAATCTAGATATTGATATGATGGAAGCTATCATGCGTGTTGAGATCGGATCTGAGGTATCTAAGATGAGTTCTAAGGAACTTAAAAGAGATTTACTGTTATTTGCTAAGAAAAGTCCAAAACTATTCTTAGAATTAGTAACAGATGAAAATATAGGATTAAGAAACATAGCGGTAAAAGCTTGCGAAGCTTATATTGTAGAGTTATCACAAGACCAAAGAACTTTTAGTTGGAAATCAACAGGTAGAAAACTAATGACAGTTCCATTTGAAGAAAATCCTTATTCAGCTTTAGCCGCTTGGTTTAAGACTGACGAAGGTGTTGAGATTTATTCTCAAATAGAAAAACGATTAAAATAATAATCACTTGTAGATGCAGTCGCTCTACGGGGCGATTGCAAATACAAAATAAAAATATATATGGCGATAAGTATAGATACGGTATATCAAAGAGTTTTAGCTATAGCTAATAAAGAACAAAGAGGATATATAACTCCACAAGAATTTAATCTGATGGCTAACCAGGCTCAGTTATCTATATTTGAATCTTATTTTTACGATAAGAACGTTAGAGAAAGAGTAGATCCAGAAGCTAACAAACCTGGATTTGCAGAAGTAGAAGATATATCAGAGTTAATATCAAAAAAATTAGATCCGTTCACAACTATAGCTACGGTTACAGGTGGAGATACTTACCCAACTAATTACCAAACAGGAAAAATATTTTTTGGAAACAGAGAATGCGTTAAAGTTGATAGAAACCACCTTACTCTTTTAGCTAACCAAGCTCTTTCTATTAGACATTCTCAATACGCACCTTCTGTAACACCAGTTTACATGGATAGTGAAACGAATGGAGATGATATTGAAGTTTACCAAGGTAACACAACTAAAAAAACCTCAGGTGTAACATGTGAGATCGTAACTAAACCAGCTACAGTAGCTTGGGGATATGTTGTTGTAAACGAACAAGCTTTGTACAATAGTAACACCTCTACTGATTTTGCACTACATGATGCGGAAGAAGATAGTTTAGTATTTAAAATATTAGAATTAGCTGGGATTATAATCAACAAGCCTGGGTTAGTGCAAATAGTAGGAGGAAAGAACCAGGAAGAATCTCAAAAACAAAAACAATAATAAATGGCTATAATAAGAAACCCCCAAGGAACTTACTACGCAGACGCTGGAGATCATGGTAGTTATCAATTTATAAGTTTAACAGAAATTATAGATTCATTTAGAGCTACTTATGTAGGACCAGGTAAAATTTGTGAAAACGTAATCGATAATGACATTACGTTTTTTGCTATAAGAGGTATGCAAGAACTAAGTTACGATACTTTAAAGTCAACTAAAGATTGGGAAATTGAAGTTCCGGCAACTTTAGTTATGGTGATGCCTGTAGATTATATTAACTATGTTAAATTATCTTGGTCAGATGGCTCTGGTATAGAGCATGTAATATACCCAACATCAAAAACTTCAAACCCACGAGATATTACAGAAACAGTGAGAGACGCGGGTGGTTTTGCAACCGGTGGCGCTAGTGTTGATTTAACGTCCGATGAACTATCTGATACTTGGGATAAGTTCAAATCTATAAGCCCATCACCAGCTTCTCAAAGTGAATTTGATTATGATGACAACGTGTACGATTTAAACACTGGTCAAAGATTTGGTATTGACCCACAACACGCTCAAACAAACGGTAGTTTTTATATAGATGACGAGCAAGGTAAGTTTCACTTTAGTTCTAATTTATCTGGAAAAACATTGATATTGAAATATATTAGTGACGGTATAGTTACCAACGCTGAAGATAACGCATTAGATTTAAGCGCTTCAAAAATACATAAGTTTGCTGAAGAAGCAATATACAAATACATGGCATACGGATTATTAAGCGCTAGAAACGATAGTAATCCAAACATGGTACAAATGTTAAAAAAAGAAAGATTTGCAGAACAAAGAAAAGCTAAATTAAGATTATCAAATATTAAAATAGAGGAGTTAGCTCAAATAATGAGAGGTAAGTCTAAATGGATCAAACACTAATTAAATGGCGGAAATAAAAAGAACCTTCTCTGCTTCTAAAATGAACAAGGATATTGACGAAAGACTTGTTCCTAAAGCCGAGTATAGAGACGCGTTAAATATAGAGGTAAATACTTCGGAGGGTGACGATGTTGGAACCGTACAAAGTATTCTTGGTAATTCAATCGTAACTACTCGCGTTCCTTCTATTGGAACAGGTGTTACTGAAAACAGCCAGTGCGTTGGCTCTATATCAGATACTAAAAACGATAAAATATATTGGTTTGTTGCTGGCCCAACAGGTGGAGTAACAACAGACAATGTTACTATTTGGAAAGATTATATATTAGAATACGATATTCAAAATGAAGTGTCTAAATATGTGTTTGTTGATATATGGAAAGTAAGAACTTTATCTCCCGCTACAAGTTCTGCGTCTGACGGTTTTGCTTACGCTCCTGAGATGAGTAATGTTGAAAACTTTAACAACATTGGTATCAGGCTAGGTATGAAAATAAAATCATATCCAGTCCCAAATGCAAATGATAATTACGAAGTAACAGATATACAATTTGACTCAGGAAATAACAGGTGGAAAATACTACACGGATCACCGCTTTATACAAGTGGTTTTGCTGTTCCAGGAACTAACCAGGCTGTAACTTACGAAAGTGAAAGAATACTAAACTTTCAACCGGCTTATGGTTCTATACCAGCTAGATATATTACAGGAATAAACATATTAGACGGTATGTTATTTTGGACAGACAACGCTACAGAGCCTAAAAAAATAAATATTGAAAGAAGCATAAAAGGAACCGGTGGAGATAATTATTTAAAAGGAGTTACTAACGCTGCTGTAACAGGTGGTTTTGCTAACGCTGTCACTACAAGTACCGACCATACTTTTAATGGTGACAATGCTCACTTTCACACTAGGTTAGTAACGTCAAAAGACGGGGTTAATTTAGTAACGGCAACAAACAGGTTAAAACAGAAAGCTATCTGGATCAAAGAAGAAAATATAACTGTTCTAAGAAAACCTCCTCACACACCTCCCTACTTACAAATGTCTAGCACGGAGTCACAACGAGTACATCCTACTACTGGGGCTCCAAGTGTAGTTTCTAGCTTGTTAACTACTCCTCCAAATAATACTTTTGGTAGGACTAACGCTACTACTGGTGTTACTACTCTAATGGAAACTGGGAACATAGGTACAATATCTTTTGATGTACCTGTAGACTTTAGAGTTGGGGATGTTATAATGGTAACAAACGACTTAACTTTAAATATAGATAGTTTTACTCAATCAGAAGTTAAAATAAGAATAACATCAATACCATCTGGAACACAACCACAAACTGGTGTTTATGGTTTTATGATTTTAGGTATATCACCTAATTTAGGTGAGGGTTTTCAAAACTTTCAAGTAAGACTACAAAAGAGAAAATCTTTATTTGAAATGAAGTTTGTTAGATTTGCTTATAGATACAAATATAAAGACGGAGAATACTCCGCTATATCACCTTGGTCTGAGTTAGCATTTTTACCAAACAACTATGATTACGCTCCTAAGCAAGGTTATAACTTAGGAATGGTTAATCAAGTTAGAAGTTTAAGAATTACAGATTACGTTGTAGAAGACTCCGCAAAAGGACACGATGTAATTGAAATAGATATACTATTTAAAAAAGAAGAGTCTCCAAATATATACACCGTTAAAACAATAAAACAAACAGACCCACATCCTGTTTGGCCAGATTCGTTTACTTACTCTTCCGCTAGAGGATCACTTGAAATAGAATCAGAACTAATACATGCTTTACTTGACAAAGATCAATTAATAAGACCTTGGGATAACGTGCCTATTAAAGCAAAGGCGCAGGATATAACAGCTAATAGATTAGTTTATGGTAACTACGTTCAAAACTACGATATAACAGATGGCGCTACTCAAATAACGCCTGACATAGAAGTTTCTTTAGAAAGTTCTTTAGGTGATTTAGCTCAAGCCGTTGAAACAAACAATTCAATTAGTACGTTGTTTCCTGTTCCAAGTAAATCGGTTAAATCAATGAGAACATATCAAGTAGGTGTTGTTTACAGAGATAAATTAGGTAGAGAAACACCTGTTTTAGCTGGCGATCCTATAAACAGCACTATTGAAATTGACAAAGAGGAAGCTTTTAAATATAATAAACTTACAGCAAGATTATCATCTGAACGTCCAGACTGGGCTGAGTCTTGGAAATTTTTTGTAAAAGAAACTTCAAGCGAGTATTATAGTTTAGCTATGGATCGTTGGTACGAAGCTAGAGATGGTAACGTATGGTTATCATTTCCTTCTGCTGAAAGAAACAAAGTAGATGAAGACACGTTTTTAATTCTTAAAAAACAACACACTACAAGCGTGCCGGTGCGAGAGTCTGCTAGATACAAAGTAATAGCTATAGAAAACGAAGCTCCTGAGTATATTAAAAGAAACACAAAGATAATAGCGACAATTCAAAACGATAATACATCTGGGTCTCTTATAAGTGCCACGTCAGCGGGTTTTCCATTTGTTGATTTTTCTCAATTTAGAGTAAGCACAGCGTTATTTTTATCAGAAATGTTTTCAACTGAAAGCGCTACTGGTGGCACGCAAATGGACGCGGAAGTTAGAGACGCTATGCACAATGGTTTTCTTTTTGTTAAATTTACTAGCAATACCGTGGATAGTTCTTATTACAAGATATCAAATGTTGTAACACAAACCCCAACTGTTTCAGAAATAAAAATAGATGGAACGTTCGGAGAAGACATGCGAGCTTTCTGTCCAACTCAAGTGGTAGGAGGTATTGTAGCGGGAATAACAGTCACGTTTGCTACTAAAATACCTGAAAACAAAGCAGAGTTTGACGGTAGGTTTTTTGTAAAAATACTAGGTGATCTAACGTTAAGTGAAAATGTTTTGGCTTTTGCTGGAACAGGAGTTGATCAATGGCGGGTTGCAGGCGCAATGTCTTCTTATTATATACATTACGAAAAAATGGACGATGGAGTTGCTCCTGTAGCAGGTAGAACACACGATGGAGTTAATCCTACTAACACTGCTCAAGGTAATGTTACTGAACTAATAAACTCTAAAGGAAATGGAGCAAACGCAACGTACCATTTTTTACCTAAAGATAGAACACAAAGTCAAGTTCAATCATATAATGATTCTGGTGTAGGTGGAATTTTTGGTGGTGACAAAGACGATCGTAAAGAAGCTCTTTCTCAATGGTGGATTGCTTTTGGACCTGGTTGGTTTATTGATAGCGCTGTAACAGCGAACGAAGACGCCGATACAGTTGAATATATATCAGACAAAAATGATTGGCCTAATGTAGGTGATATTGCAAACGGAACGCATGGTATTTTTGATCTCACAGCGGGTATGCCTGGTTTTAACACCCAAGGTTTTGTAGGAGCAGGTAAGGGATTGTCACTGAGTTTTTCAGGTATAGGGTTAACTGGTAGTAATCGAGATAATAATTATGATGGAACTAACCCTAGATGGGACGTTGGAGGAACTGTAAATACAGATGAAAATGATACAATGTCTTTTTTACGATCAACAGGAACACAATTTAGATTTTCAGAAGATCCAGACGGTACGGTATATACTATTCGGGATATTAGCATTCTCCAAGATAGGCATAATTATGACGCAAAACAAAACACAGGACTAAATTATTCTGGAGCGAATGACGCTTATAGAGATGGAGCTAATCATCGATTAACTTTAAAGCTTATTGTAGAAACAACGGACCCTGACACTGGTAACCAAGTTGGTATCGGACAGATTGGTCAAAGGTACAATCCTACTGACGCAACTAATAGTAATGGAAATTGGACAGCGGCTTCTAGTAGTTCCCCTGTTAGAATAGAGTTTGTTGAACCTTTTTCTCCAGACGAAGAAATGCCTTCAACAGTTAACTCTGCGGTTTGGGAAACAGAACCAAAAGAAAACGTTGAATTAGATATATATTACGAAGCAACGCCAGCTTACCCTGTAAGTATAGATTTTAAAACAAATGAGCAATACGCAAAGTACGGTAGTATAGTTAGAAATGAAACCACGCCTTTTACTTCTACTGGAGTGGTATTAAACGCTTGGAGTGATTTAAGAGCAGCGATAAGTTCGTCACAATCGTGGAACGATAATGATGTAATTTCATTTGAAGCTCCAGACGGTGGTATCACTAGATTAAGAGCTGATGGAACTGATAGCGGGCAATCTATATTATTCAAAAATACACCTCACGAGCAAACGGTAACCCTTCCTTATTCAAACTGTTATTCTTTTCAAAACGGAGTTGAATCAAATAGAATAAGAGATGATTACAACGCTGTTTTTATTAGAAACGGAGTAAAGGCCTCTGCTGTTTTAGCTAAGCATTACGAGCAAGAAAGAAGAGGAGCTGGATTGATACATTCTGGAATATATAATTCTACTAGTGGGATAAATGAAACTAATCAATTTATACAAGGTAATCCAATAACTAAAGACTTAAACCCTAGACACGGTTCGATACAAAAGTTATTTAACAGAGGTAACGACATAGCTGTTATTACGGAAGATAAATGCTTTAAAGTAGTCTCAGATAAAGACATGTTATTTAACGCTGACGGTAGTTCTCAGTTGATATCTAAGAAAAAAGTTCTTGGAGCCGCAGTTCCTTACGCTGGAGACTTTGGAACTACCAACCCAGAGTCTTTCGCGCAAGACAACTTTAGATCTTA
>Ga0209337_1002059_pt1 | contig 14821 bp, 2 predicted proteins | sample LinPmetageLP53_FD_184044 | JGI IMG/M metagenome (GOLD analysis project Ga0209337, IMG submission 184044) | Marine viral communities from the Pacific Ocean - LP-53 (SPAdes) (version 2) | ecosystem: Environmental > Aquatic > Marine > Oceanic | place: Pacific Ocean | collected 2010-02-08
CAATAACCGCTAACTCTTCTAAAACAGGAATATCAAGTGCACAAGCATCTGCTATTACCGCTAACACCGCTAAAACAGGGATATCATCTAGTCAAGCATCTGCAATTGTCGCTAATACAGCAAAAACAGTATTGGTTGTGGGAACTGGTTCGGGAAACGCTAAAGCAGGTAACACTACAACAATAACAAGTGAACAAGCTTCAGCAATAACCGCTAATACTTCTAAAACAGGAATATCAGCCAGTCAAGCAGAGTCAATAACTGCTAACACCAATAAAACTGGAATTACTTCAGGACAAGCGTCAGCAATTACCGCAAATACAGCTAAGACTGGTATTAGTTCTGCTCAAGCTTCAGCGATTACAGCAAATACAGCTAAGACTGGTATTAGTTCTGCTCAAGCAAGTGCTATAACGTCTAACAGTTCTAAAGTTAGTTATAATAAAGATTTATCTGACAGTGAGGGTATAACTTTGAAGGCAACTGTTACTGAAAATAGAGGCGCTTATACACTAACGTTTACGATGACTGATGGAGAAGTAACTAAAGCTTTTTCTACTTCATTAAGGTAATAATATTACGATTAGAGTAATATGAAGTACTCATTTATTTTGTTAATAACTTAATTTTTCATATATTTGTATTATGAATGACCAAACAAAAAGACTTAAAGATTTATTATCCGTACCAACTTATACTTGGGAGGAGGACGAATTAATTCTACATGTTGTAGAGAGTACTGAAAATTTACATGATGAAATAAAAATAGATGAGATAGGAAACATTTACATAACAAAAGGAAAATGTGAACCTGGTACATACTATCCTTGTTTTGTGGCTCATTTGGATACTGTGCATCGGAAAGTGGATATGGTGGTAAAAGAAGAACGTTTACCTAACGCACAAGGAGAACTTAAACCGGCATTTAAAGCTTATGAAGAAATAAGTGGTGACCCCACAGGTATTGGAGGTGACGACAAAGCGGGAGTTTTTATATGTTTAGAATTATTACGGGAAATAGACAATTGTAAAATATTTTTACCTGTTGCTGAGGAAACAGGTTGTCATGGGTCTAGAAAAGCTAATCCAGACTTTTTTAAAGATGTGGGGTACGCAATCCAATTTGATTCTACAGAGAATAATACTATGAGTAAGACTTTAATGGGTGTACAATTATTTGAGAGTGAAGGTGATTTTATAAAAGAAGTAAAAGAGGTAATTTTAGAACATGGAATAACCGATTGGTTACACCATCCCTACACAGACACAATGATTTTAAAAAACCTATTTGACTTTAGCTGTTTAAACTTTGCAGCTGGTTACTATCGTTACCACACCCAACACGAGTATGTGGTGATTGAGGACACTTTAAATACCTTATCTTTAGCTAAAGAAATAGTAAAAATATTGGGTAATAAAAAATATAATCACACCAATAAACCTCAAGAACACAACTTTCTTTTTTCATAGTAATTTATAATCAGCATATTTAACAATATCATAATATTTATTGTAAAATAGATTATTATGCCCATATTACCTTATCCTAGTGTCTGGACGTTACGTGTACCTAAAGGTTCCGCGTTAACGCATGTAGAACTAGATGACAATCAGATATATTTAAACAAAAAAATTAATGACACTATAGGTCAGAATATTGGTTCTGGGGTAGGAGTATATTTTAATAAATTCATCAATCCAGATGACGGACAACTGCTTTTTAAAAGTTTTATTGGAGTATCAGGTGTAAGTGTTACAGATTCAATTAGTGCTATTACTATATCATCTAGTGGAAACTATTGTGATTTAGCTGATGGAATACAGGCTCAAAAAGTAAGAAGTTGTAATTGTCAAAGCTACCAAATACTTGGTGATTGTGATTGTGGAACTATAGGTTTACGGTCAGATGGTGTAACTTTTAATCCTAATTCGGTAAATAGTTACAGATTTCCATGTTTTGATGGACCTACAGGTTACCATTTACAAACAGATGGTGCTGGGGTTTTATCTTGGGTTGCTGGTGGTGGTGGTAGTGGGTCAACATCGGGAGATACTTACATATCTAATGTTACATTATCATCAGGAGATACAATATGTATCACTAGAAGTGATGGGTACGAATGGTGTCTATCGTTATCTGCAGTTACACCATACGAATATGGTGAAGGATTTCACTCAATCCAACCTAGAAAAGATATAAATTATGCAAAAGCAACCTCATCTAACATTGGAGGTGGTAGTGCTAATACAGTTTACGATACAGGATTATTTTCTAATATTGGTGGTGGTCAAGAAAATGACATTTACACTAAACAATCTTTTATCGGTGGTGGTAGATATAATTTAATACACGCACTACCCACTATAGCTACTGGAAGTACAAGTGCTACAACCAGTTGGACAGGGATAACTTATTCAGGACTTACTTTTTCCGCATGTACAGGAGGTACCTGGTCAGCAACTACTTATGTTACCACAGCTCATACCGGTACCAGTTTTACAGAATACGCATATTCAGCAGTAACATTTAATAGTAATCATTCATCGATTGTCGGTGGTAAATATAATAAAATTTATGCCCCTCAAGCCTTTATTGGCGGTGGGGAATATAATGAAATTTATTCCTTTGAAAGGCAGTTATTTGGTGCTACTATACCTGCACAACAAAAATATTTGTTTAAGGTTTATTCAGCATTTACATATACTGGTATAACACCAGCAGTTAGTGGTGGTTGTAGTGGTGAAACATACACAGGAATTACATATAGTGGTATAACAGACACTGGATTTACAGATACAATATTAGTTTATTCTGGTGTTACATATAAAACTAGTTATTCGTCTATTGTTGGTGGTGAAAGAAACACAGTCCACTCCTATTGGTCGTCCATTGGAGGTGGTAGTGGCAATACCGTCACAACAGCTTCCACCAAAGCCATCATTGTAGGTGGTCATGGAAATAGACTACAAGAAACACAACTTGCAAATATAGTAGGTGGAGCATTTAACTTAATTGAATCACCAACAGAAGGATTTACTGGTACAACATACAATAATAAATTATCCTCAATAGTCGGTGGTTATAAAAATCAATTATTTTCTACTTTAACATTTATAGGTGGTGGTAGTGGTAATACAATTACAAGTGCATCTACGGACTCTCTAATAGTTGGGGGTAAAAATAATTTAATAAGTGGAGCCACTTGTTCAGCAACTCTAGGAGGTTCTGAAAATATAAATTTAGGTGCTGACTATTCTTTAATGGGTGGTGGTAGAGAAAATGTTATACATAAGGATTCTGATTACTCACTTATAGGGGGTGGTAGAAAAAATAAAATTGTAGGAACTACTAGTGATTATTCAAGTATAGTAGGTGGGTATCTTAATGTACTTACGTCATCCACCTACACCAACATTGTAGGTGGTGTACAGAATATTGTTCATGACACTTCATTTGGTGCAGTTGTTAATGGTTATCTAAATAAAATATACCATGGTGATTATTCATTTATTGGTGGTGGTGATAATAATAAAATCGAAGATGGTGGATATAATGGTGGTGTAATTGTAGGTGGTAGAGAAAATATAATAACAGGTAGTACCAGTTCAGGGGTTGTTGGTGGTCAGAACAACCGTATATTGGGCGATTCAGACTATAGTGTAGTAGGTGGGGGTTCGGTAAATTTAATAGATGGTAATTCCAGTTATGGATTTATAGGGGGTGGTAATCTCAACCATATAACTATGGCTTCTACCTATTCCGCAATTGTAAATGGACAACAAAATATAATATCTGCAGGTTCACAGTATGGATTTGTAGGTGGTGGTGAAAGAAATAAAATTGAAACCGGTGACTGGTCAATAATTGGTGCTGGTGGTAATAACTTAATACGATTTAATTCTGACTATAGTACTATTGTTGGAGGTAGTGGAAATACTGTAAGTCAAAGTTTATATGCTATTATTGGAGGTGGGGTTCAAAATAGAGTCATCACAGCCTCTAGTTATGGTAGAATTGGTGGTGGAGACCATAACAGAATTGCAGGGACTTCAACATACTCTTTAATTGGTGGTGGTCAAAAAAATTATATAGTATCAACATCCCAAAAGTCTAATGTAGTAGGTGGAGAGTCTAATACAATATCAGCTTCTACCTTTTCATCACTTGTGGGTGGACTAGAAAATACCATACAGACAGGAAGTTATAGTGTTCTAGGTGGAGGAAGAGTTAATTACATATTAAATACACTAAACAACGTCCTAGGGGGTGGTCAAAACAATAAAATCTTAGGTGGGGGTGATAATGGTTGGAACGTAATAGTTGGTGGAAAAGGAAATATACTAGGTAAAGCTGGTTTAGCTTATGGTGATTTTAATGTGATAGGTGGTGGTAGAAATAACAAACTTTCTGGTTCATCAAACTCAAATATAGTTGGTGGTGAATCCAATTTAATTTTAGGTGATGCTGCAGGAGACACAGGCCATGCTCATTTAGGTGGGGGTGCTTACAATCATATTACAGCATCCACTTTTGGTGTTATTGTGGGTGGTTTATGGAATAATGTATTAAATAGTAGACACAGTGGTATAGTTGGAGGTATACAAAATATTCATGACTATTCCGTTTTAGGTCATATAGGTGGTGGTAGTGGAAACACCATTGTAAAAGGAGCGTACCTAACTCAAGCAGAAAACTCTACACTTGTAGGTGGTAGAGATAATATAATAAGTGGTTCTACAAATTCATTTATTGGTGGTGGTAATACAAACTTAATTTCTCCAATAACACAAGAAACTAATGGTAATAATGTATTAGTGGGTGGTAAGGAAAATAGAATAGTAGGAAACGCTGGATATTCAGTTCTTGTTGGTGGATTACAAAATAAAATAACTTCACAAAATTCTTCGTTCATCGGGGGTGGTGATTATAACCAAATACTAACTAGTACTAGGTCAACTATAGTAGGTGGTACGAGTAATAGAATATATTCTACACAGTCTTACAATAATATTGTGGGGGGTACGGGGAACCAAATCGGTCATTCTACCGTAAGTAACGACCAAGCAGGAAGTTCGATTGTTGGAGGTTCAGGGAATAAAATATATTGGAAACCTAACGAACTATCATTTAAAACATACAACTTTGTTGGGGGTGGTAATAGCAATCTATTAACAGGTACAACATCCAGTACGATATTAGGTGGAGACTTTAATAAAATGTATCTACTTGACCGTTCAGTTATTGGTGGTGGACAAAGAAACTATATGACAGGTGCTACCGATTCTGTAATTGGTGGTGGTGCTAATAATGAATTAAGTGGTTCTACAATATCCTTTATCGGTGGTGGTGCTTATAATAAGATATTAGGAAGGGGTAACGCAGCTCCAAGTTCAGCTGCTTATACGGATTCTGCAAATACCTTTACAAATAGTAGTATACTTGGAGGTTATAGTAATACCATATATCATAACTTAACAGCTGGTGGAGCAGCCATTGTAAATGGTAGACACAATACAATCTTAGCAGGTCATGATTATTCAGTAATTATGGGTGCTAAGGGTATCACATCAGATAGAGCTTATACTACATTTATGAATGGTTTAGATGTAGATACAAACGCTGGAGACGGTACTCAAAAATCATTTAAATACCATGGTACTTTTGCCAATCAAGGAATAAACAGATTCTTAAAAGATATAACAGGTGCTGGGGATGCACAATGGGCAGACTTACCATTAGTGCCTTCAGTTATTGGTGATTGTCCAGTAGTTTCTGCTTGGACGGTTGGTTGTATATTATATATGTTTGCATCTGGTGGTACTAGTGCATGTACAGGAACTACTATTACGGCAAATACTTGTGATAATTTCACCGGACCATATAGGTGGAAAGGTGGTATAGATAGTATATCAACAACGTTACCTCTAGGTGGTCAACCATTTGAAAACATTGTAACTGCTGGGTCAAGATACTCTAACATACAAGGTGGACTATCAAATAAAGTAAATGATTCACATTTTGCTGGAATTCTCAACGGTTCAGGAAATACTATAACTGACAAAGCGATTTATTCAGCAGTTGTGGGAACTAGAGATAGGACAGCTATAAACGCAGAAACAACTTATACTAGAGGTATAGATGCTAACACTGACGGTGTTGACGGGGTAAATAGACCATTAACATATCATGGTACTTTTGCCAATCAAGGAATAAATAGATTCTTAAAAGATGTAACAGGTGGGGGTGATGCACAATGGACGGAATTACCATTAATACCTTCAGTTATTGGGGATTGTCCAGTTGTGTCAGCATGGACACAAGGTTGTATATTATATATGTTTACTTCTGGTGGCACTAGTGGTTGCACAGGTACAACAATAACAGCAAATACTTGTGATAACATAGCAGGACCGTATAGATGGAAAGGAGGGGACAAGAGTATATCTACAACACTACCAATAGTATTAGACCCATTTGAAAATATAGTAACTATAGGTTCCAGATACTCTAACATTCAAGGAGGTTTAAAGAATAAAATAGATAATTCTCACTATGGTGGTATATTAAATGGTTCAGGTAATACTATAAGTGACAAAGCGATGTATTCTGCAGTTTTAGGTACAAGAGATAGAACAGCAAGAGAACCAGAAACAACGTATACTAGAGGTATTAATGCAAACACAGATGGGGTGGACGGAGCTAATAGATATTTCAAATATCACGGTACAGCGGCAAATCCAGGAATTGGTAAAGTATTAACATGTATTAACGCTGCGGGTGATGCAGTATGGGATTTTGGTGGAATTAATTTAAGTGGTGATTGTACTGTGACAAGTGCTTACACTTCAGGTTGTACATTATATATGGTAACTAACTGTACTGGAACTACAGGATTGTTAATCAATGGGAATATAGCATATACAGCTAATACTTGTAACTTTGAGACTGGACCTTATGTCTTTAAGGGTGGTAATGGAAGTATATCCACTAGACTACCAGGTGTGTCTGTAACTGGAGAAAATTTTATCCACCCAAACAGTCACTGGTCTAATATTGACGGTGGTTATGACAATCAGATTAATGTAGGTGGTGTCGGAATGTCCGGAATACTAGCTGGTCAAAAAAATATAATAGGTTCTCCTAGTCAATCACAAATACAATATGTGGGGTACAATATGATAGGTTCTGGTTACCAAAACCGAATCCACGGTATTGACCACTACGGTATGTTTATTGGGGCTGGGATGTATAATATAATTACTGGTAGTACCGACTCAATAATAGGTGCGGGGTATAGAAATAGAATATTACCAGGAACTCAAGAAACCGGTATATTCACTGGTAGGTACAATACAATAGCTAGTGCTGGTGCTGGACAGGTCAATAGTCACTACTCAGCTATTCTTAATGGTTCTGGAAATACAATATCAGGAAACGCTGCGAGTTCAGCTATAATTGGTTCAGACGCAAGAGTAGCGACACAATCCCAAACAACATACGTTAGAGGGTTAGACGCTTTAACAAATAGTAAAGACGGGGATAGAAAATTCAAATATCACGGAACTTTTGCACAACCTGGATTAGGTAAAGTATTGGTAGATTCAGATGGGTTAGGTAACTCTCAATGGCAAAAAAATACAAATCCTGGTGTTTCATGGACAGGAGATTGTGCAGTAGTAAGTGCTTACACTTCGGGTTGTACATTATATATGGTAACTGATTGTACCGGGGCAACCGGAACACAATACATAATCCAAAATGGAAATATAGTATACACTGCGGATACGTGTAATGCATTTAGCAATGGACCATATAGATTTGGTAATGGGTTCAACTCAATAGAAACAGTATTAAATAATAATTTTGCTGATGCATTTTCTTCAAATATAACAGGTGGATTAAACAATAGGGTGGTTGACGGTAATTGGAATAGTATTGTTGGTGGTATTGACAATAAACTAACAGGTTATTCAGTTTCGGTAATTGTACAAGGACATCACAATAGGGTGTTGGGTGATAGTGTAGCTCTAGGATACTCTACTATATTAAATGGTTATGAAAACATTAATAGACATGAATACTCAACCATTCTTAATGGTAGAAATATAGTAACAGATAGAGACTATACAACATTTGGGAATGGTTTAGACTTAAATACAAATGATGGTGCTGGTAACCAACAATCATTTAAATATTATGGAACCTTAGCTAATCCAGGTTTAGGTAAGGTATTAACGGATGTTGATGGTTTAGGTAACGCAGTTTGGCAAGACGGTGGTATAATCCCACAAACTTCTGGATGTCCTATAACCTCAGCATTTACAAGTGATTGTATACTATACTTAATTAATTGTACAGGTGGTACATTAACTGCTAACACATGTACTACTTTTGGGGCTACAAGTCCTTATGAATATGGTGCGGGTACGGATTCTATAAAACCAATATTGGGTAGTTTACAAACTATTCCAGCTTTAGCTTCTATTGGGGGTGGATTTAATAATCATATTCCAGGTGGTAGAAACGCTAGGATTGGAGGTGGAACTGAAAATGTTATTTCAGGAAGTACAGATGGGGGAATATTATCAGGTTATAAAAACGTAATAACTCAATCTCAACAATCATCTATCGGTGGTGGTAGAATGAACACTATAGGTACTAGTACATTATCAGCACAATGGTCATTTATTGGTGGTGGTTATGAAAACGACATTAAAGGGTCTTATGGTTATAACTTTATTGGTGGTGGTTCTGGAAATAGACTAGGTACTTCAGCATTTGCAGTAGGTCAAGGATGGTCTACAATAGGTGGTGGTTCCAGTAATTCAATATACGGACCTTACTTAACATATAGTACGATTGGTGGTGGTATTAATAATATGATTACGGGAAGTTCTCAATCATTCTTAGGTGGTGGGGGTTACAACTACATATTTGATGGTGGAAAAGCATCATACGCTACAATTGTTGGTGGTAGAAATAATAAAGTAGACCAATCAGGAAATTCTTTCATCGGTGGTGGTGGATATAATATAGTAAGAGGTTCTAGTGTGTACTCATCAATTGTAGGTGGTAGTGGAAATACCATTGGTCCTATAGCTCAAGCAACGTACTCAAATATACAAGGTGGTGTAAATAATACATTAGGTGGAGATGGGCCGATAGAGTATGGTTCCATCGTAAATGGTAAAGACAATACAGTAATGCACGACTACTCAGTTATTATGGGTAGTAGGGGAATATCCTCAAACAGAGTTTTCACAACATTTGTAACAGGTTTAGACGCTAACACAGTTGATGCTGATGGTGGAACACAATTATTTAAATATCATGGTGCACCAGCTAACCCAGGATTGGGTAAAGTGTTGGTGGATAGTACGGGAAGTGGACACGCTGTATGGGCAGACAATCTAACTCCAGGTGTTGGTGGTTGGACAGGAGATTGTGCAGTAGTAAGTGCATTTACACAAGATTGTTTATTGTATATGATGACAAACTGTACGGGAGGTACGGGGTCTTCATGGATTCTAGTTAATGGTAATATAACCTACACAGCTAACACATGTAACACATTTAGTGAGTCACCATACAAATACGGTGCTGGAACACAAACAATAATTCCTAAGTTACCAATAGGGGCTTTAGGCAATCACACGTCAACAACTTCACAATGGTCTAACATTACTGGTGGTATAATGAACACAGTAAGTGCATTCACATCAACAATTGGTGGTGGATACTTTAATAAAATAGAAAGCGGTTCAGCTCACTTCATAGGAAGTGGATTTATGAACGCGATATATTTAGGAAATCCTAATCCTGCGGCACAAAACTCTGGTGGATTCTCGAGTATAGTTGGGGGTAGTGGGAATTATATATCTGGAAACACAGGTGGTGCAACCCTTGGATGGCATTTCATTGGTGGTGGACAATCTAACACCATTATGGGCACTGGCATCAAATTTAATTCTATTTTAGGTGGTAATCAGAATGGTATTCACCTTAATAACAGTTACTCAAGTATAGTTGGTGGTTTCCACAATAAAATAAAACGAGGTAGTAATCACTCATCAATATTAACAGGTGATAGAAATTTAATTGATTATAATAGTAATTGGTCAGCTATATTAGCTGGTAGTGGAAATACTATCTATTCTGATAGTGGTGTTAATCACGGAGCAATTGTTAATGGTAGATTTAATAAAGTAAGACATAATTCCTCAGCAGTAATAGGTGCAGATAGAAGATTTACAGAACAAAGTCATGTTACGTACACTAACGGTGTAGATATTGATAGTGATTTAGATGCATTAATTGGTGGAACAAGGTACTTAAAATATCACGGTAGTTTAGCTAATCCTGGTATAACTAAAGTATTAACGGATGTTGATGGTTTAGGTAACGCTGTATGGGAAAAAATACCTGGTGTGTATAATTGGACTGGAGACTGTTCAATAGTTTCTGCATTTACAACCAATAACGGATGTACACTTAATTTAGTTAATTGTACTGGAGGAACAGTGACAGCTGATACGTGTAATGAAGTTACAGGACCTTATGCGTATAGAGGAGGGTCGGGTAGTATATCAACAACACTACCTCTTCCATTAGCAGCGAATGAAAACCTTATAGGTCCATTTACAACTAACTCTAATATCGATGGTGGATTAGATAATAAAGTTTATAGTAAGGGAAGAAACCACGCGATTCTAGGTGGGTTCAATAATCAAATAGGTACTTTAACTACTTCCGCACAAACTAATACACACCACGCAATAGTTGGTGGTAGTGGAAATAAAATAACAGGAAATGATACACATTACAGTATTATTGGTGGTGGTTATGAAAATATACTATACCAGTCAACAGGAGCGGGAATATTTGGAGGTTATGAAAATGAAATATCACAATCAGCCTACTCATCGATAGTTGGTGGTTTTGAAAACTCTATAGGTGATTTTGTAGGTAAGTCTCTAATTGGTGGTGGTGATAACAATAAAATTAATCACCAATTCTCTGATTTTAGTAGTATTGTTGGAGGACTATCTAATACTATTACAAGTGAGGCGGATGCGACCAACTTCAGGACATTCATTGGTGGTGGACAATCTAACTTTATTAGTGGTAGTTCTGAAAGTTCAATTGTCGGTGGTTCTGAAAATGTAGTAATCTCTAGTCCTACAAGTTCAATTGTCGGTGGTTCTGAAAATTTAATAGTCTCGAGTCCTACAAGTTCAATTGTTGGTGGTATAAATAACACTGTAGATACTGTAGATAGGGGTGTTATTGTTAACGGTTCAGGTAATACGGTAAGTCGTCTTCATACATCCTCAGCTATAATTGGTGGTGACGGAATAACGACAAATAAGAGTTACACTACATTTATGAATGGGTTAGATGTAGATACTCAAGCGGTGGGAGGAATACAAAGATACTTTAAATATCATGGTGCATTATCTAATAATGGAACTCTGGGTCAAGTATTGACAGACGTAACCGGTACTGGTGATGCAACATGGCAACCAATACCTACGTTCCCTAGTGTAGCAAATTTAACCGGTTGTTCAATAGTTTCTGCATTTACAACTAACAACGGGTGTGATTTAAATCTATTAGACTGTACTGGAGGAACATATACGGTTGATATTTGTAGTACATTTACTCAAGGACCATACGAATATGGTGCAGGAGTAAACGCAATTCAACCAGTTCTAGGTAGTAATTCTTCTAATACCACATTCTCTAATATTCAAGGTGGTGTAAATAATAAGATTGCCAACTTTGGTATACAAAATGTATATTCAAGTATTTTAGGTGGTATAAGTAATAAAATTACTGGGTCTACTTTATCCGTAATATCTTCTGGTCAGAAAAATAAGGTACATATTGGTACAGACGCAAGTAAAGGTTATGGTGGTGTTTACAATGGATTTGAAAATAGGGTAGTTAACCAGTACTCTGTAATTATGGGTGGTGCAAATATGACCACAAATAGAGACTTTACCGTGTTTATGAGAGGATTAGACGTGGACACAGACGCAACTGACCCGATAGGTCCAACACAAGATTCACCATTCAAATATCACGGTACTTACGCTAATCCAGGAATTAACAAAATATTAACAGATATAGACGGTAGTGGTAATGCGAGATGGATGCCATGTAGTACCGCATGTTCAGGTTCTACAGGTGGAGCTACAGGAACTACCAAACATGTAGATATAAGAAACTACACAGCAAATGTAAAAGAAACAATATCTCATGGATTGGCTACAGAAGATGTTATAGTAAATGTGTGGACAGAAAATAAACAAAGAATCGATGCTGAAATCTTCTATGTAAACGCAAATCAAATAGAAGTAGCCGTCAGTATGGATTTAAATAATGTGAAAACAGTAATAATAGGATAAGAAATGGGATATTTAAACAATATATTTAATTCAGTAAGGGTTATATCAGAAGGGAGCAATTACCTTACTACAGGATTTACAGTAACTTATAGTGGTACAGGATTACCTATTCCAGGTGGAACAAATACAAGTTTCATGGTAAGAGATGGTGGGTATGTAGGTATAGGAACCAATCTACCAAAAAATGGATTAGGTGGTAATGCAAATTTACATGTTGTTGGAAATGCCAGAGTAACCAATATACCAACAGGAGGGAAAAAATATCTAACAACCGACGTTTTTGGTAATATTCTACAAAATACAAGTATACCAATCATACCATTAAGTGGTGATTGTGTAGTTAGTAGTGCATACACATCAGGTGTAAGTGGATGTACTTTATTTTTAATTACAAGTTGTACGGGAACAACCGCACCTGGTAGGTTATTGGTTAATGGTTATATCTCGTACACAGCTGATACATGTAGTGAATTTGGAGCCTCTTTTAGTCCTTATGAATATAGGGGGATTAATTCCATATCTACGGTTCTACCAGGAAATGGTAACGTTGGAGATAATTACGTAAAAAGTAATATGGTGTGGTCTAATATTGGTGGAGGTGGTTATAATAAACTTAACACTTCCGGTCCAGGATATAATAATATTGCTGGTGGATATGATAACACTATTGGTGGTTCTAATATAAAGTTCCCTGAAGGAAATACGGGATATGCGTTTATAGGTGGTGGCTATAAAAATAAAATACGTTCAGCCGACCAATACTACGCAGGTATAGGTTCAGGGATTAGAAATTGGGTATTAAATAGTCAGTCCGCTTTTATCGGTGGTGGTTCACAAAATATTATAACTGGAGGTACTGTTAGTTTCATAGGTGCGGGTAGTAGTAATAAGATATTTGATTCTTATAGCTCAATAGTTGGAGGTACTGTTAATACCGTATATAGTAGTTATAGTAATATTGGTGGTGGTACAGCTAATACCGTTGGTTCAGCTATTCCAGGTGGTAATACAGCATACGCTGGAATATTTAACGGTTCAGGAAACACTATAGGTCGTAACGCAGAATATACAGCAATCATTGGTGCTAGAGGAATTAATTACGCTAATAATCCAGAAACGACGTATATGAAAGGTCTAGACGCTAACAGTAATGGGTATAATGGAATACCTAGACCTCTAAAATACCATGGAAGTTATGCTAATCCAGGTATTGGTAAGATACTAACAGACGTTACTGGAGCTGGTGACGCGGTTTGGACAAATGGACAACCTGGTGCTACATGGTCAGGAGATTGTGCAGTAGTAAGTGCATTCACCCAAGGTTGTTTGTTATATATGATGACAGACTGTACGGGTTCCACAGTTGGAGCAATTACGGTCAATGGTCGTATAACATATACTGCTGACACATGTAACCAATTCGGTACTGGCCCATACGAATATGCTGATGGTGGAGTCTGTTCCACAAACAGTATCCAACCAAAATTAGGTTCAAATACAATATCGGGTTATACTTCTAATATTAGTGGTGGTATACTTAATAAAATACTAGGAGGGTGTAATACCCTTTATACAGCAATAGAAGGAGGTGGTGTATTTAACCAAATAAACGCAGGTACCTACTACTCTAGTATTTTGGGTGGTTTTAAAAACCAATTTGGGATAACAACGGTACCACATACTCAAGTACCGTCAGCAAATACGAGTTTAAGTAATATTATTGGTGGTCAAGTAAATAGAATTTCTGGAGCGACCCACTCCACTATTGTAGGTGGTTATAACAATAAAGTAATTGGTACGACTTCATCTCAAGTACAATATAGTGCAATTATTAATGGATTAAGTAATACGGTTAAACATGACGGTTCAGTAGTGATGAATGGGCCATCACTTACATCAGACGATACATATACAACATACACCAGAGGATTAAATGTAAATACAGTAAACTCAACGGGTGGTGCAAAATATTTTAAATATCATGGAGCATTAGCTAATCCAGGTTTTGGGAAGGTGTTAGTAGATAGTACAGGATTCGGAGATGCAGTATGGGCAGATGGGGGAGTATATTCGTTCTCAGGTGACCAATACGTAACTTCAGCTTATACTTCTGGATGTACGTTATATATTGTTACAAATAGTGGGAACACTTATACAGCAAACACATGTAACACATTTGGAGGTACTAGTCCTTATGAATATAGAGGTGGTGTAAATTCCATTTCTACAGTTTTACCAGGATTCGGTGTAGCTGGAGATAATTACATTAAAAATACTATGGCCTATTCTAATATAGGGGGTGGTGCTTATAATAAACTTAACACTTCCGGTCCAGGATATAGTAATATTGCGGGTGGATATAATAACACTATTGGGGGTCCTGATATAAACTTCCCTCAAGGTGCATCCG
>Ga0209337_1002061_pt1 | contig 14819 bp, 10 predicted proteins | sample LinPmetageLP53_FD_184044 | JGI IMG/M metagenome (GOLD analysis project Ga0209337, IMG submission 184044) | Marine viral communities from the Pacific Ocean - LP-53 (SPAdes) (version 2) | ecosystem: Environmental > Aquatic > Marine > Oceanic | place: Pacific Ocean | collected 2010-02-08
ACACATTAGATTTTACAATAGGAACACTTAACCAAAACACAACAGGTTCGGCGGCAACACTAACAACAGCAAGAACAATCGGTGGTACAAGCTTTGATGGCTCTGCAAATATTGCAGTAGGATTAGCAGATACAGCTACGGCACTTGCAACAGCAAGAACTATAGGTGGAACAAGTTTTGATGGTACAGGAAATATAGCCGTTGCTCTAGCGGCAGTTGGTACTGCTGTTACTGTAGCTGATGAATCAAGTGACACAACTTGTTTTCCATTATTTGCAACTGCGGCAACAGGGGATTTACCTCCTAAGAGTGGTTCTAATTTAACATTTAATTCTAGTAGTGGATTATTAACTGCAACATTATTAGCAGGTGATTTAACTGGTGATGTAACTGGAGATGTAACTGGTAATGTATCCGGAACGGCGGCTACAGTAACTACTGCGGCTCAGTCAAATATAACTTCTTTAGGAACGCTAACAACTCTAACAGTAGATAATATAATTACCAATGGCTCTACTATTGGTCACACAAGTGACACAGATTTAATTACTTTAGCAGATGGTATTGCAACTGTAGCAGGTGAAATATCTGTAACAACTTTAGATATTGGAGGTACAAATATTTCCTCAACTGCGGCTGAAATTAATTTAATAGATGGTGATACATCAAGAGGCACTACAGCAGTAGCAAGTGGTGATGGTATATTAATTAATGACGCAGGTACAATGCGTATGACCAATGTTGATACAGTATCTACTTATTTTGCAGGACACAGTGTTGGTGGTTCAAATATAGTTACAACTGGAGCATTAAATTCTGGTTCAATAACTTCTGGATTTGGAACTATTAATAATGGTGCATCAACTATTACAACAACAGGATTAATTAGTGGTGGCTCATTAGATATTGATAATGTTTTAATTAATGGAACAACAATTGGACACACTGATGACACAGACTTAATAACAGTAGCTGATGGTTTAGTAACTGTAGCAGGCGAAGTACAAATGACTACGCTAGATATAGGTGGTACAAATGTAACTGCAACTGCGGCAGAAATTAATTATTCAGACTTAGCTACATTAGGTACAACTGCGGCATCAAAAGTATTTTCAGCAGATGCAAATAATTTAACAGCAATATCGGGTGCTGTGGTTTTAACAGAAGATACATTATCGTTTGATGCTACACAAGATTGGGATGTAAGAGCATCACCAGTTGCTAAAGTAACATTAACAGCTAATGTAACATTTGATGCACCAAGTAATCCAACAACAGGACAATACATAGCTATTGTTTGTATACAAGATGGAACAGGAAGTAGAACTATAGCATGGAACGCTGTTTTTGAATTTACAGGAGATACAGCCCCAACAGCTACTACAACAGCTAGTAAAGGTGATTTGTTTACTTTTAGATACAACGGAAGCAAGTGGCTTGAAGTTGGAAGAAACCTTAACTTAACATTATCATAGGAGTAATATGTTTGCAGTAGTAACAGATGGAAATATAACAAGTTTTCCAAAAGGAAATAAAGGAATTACAATTGGAGATAACCAATATCCTGCGGCTATATATACTTTATGGACAGAATCCGAAAGAAACGCAATCGGTGTTTACACAATAGAGATAGATAACACCAATAAAAAAGATGAAGCATGGTATAATAATACTAATCAATCTTATGCATTTGGTAGCGGTAAAGTTACAGCAACATATGGTACAGCAACAGCTAAAAAGATAGCGGATACATTATGGACATCACAAGATAAAACGGATGGCAAAATAAAAGAAGGCGAAGATGTAGGAGATGTTGCTACAGAAGGTTTAAAAACAATTAAAAATAGAACGATAGACAATCAATGTGCAGGATTACTTGCACCCTCTGATTGGAGAGTAATAAGAGAACAAGAAACTGGTAGTGCAATGGATTCTGATTGGAAAACATGGAGAGCGGCAGTTAGAACTAAATGTAATTCTATGCAAACTCAAATTACCAATGCGGCAAATGTTGATGCACTAGCGGCTTTGTTTGCCTATGTTAATACAGCAGATGAAGGAGACCCTGTAGTTTTAGAAAGACCACTTGGTGAATGGCCGGTGAAAAGTTAATACATGGCATTTTTAATAGGTGGAGCAAATTCTTTAACAGGGGGTTATGATATAGATAATTCGCTTAGGTTTAATAAGGGGGATAGCCCTAAATTAAATTTTACTCAAGGTACTCCTACAAGCAGAAGAACATGGACATATTCAACTTGGGTTAAAAGAGGTAACTTAGCAGACCAATCAGAAAGCATACTTTCTTGGGGAGATGAAGATTTTTTTGATATTAGATTTCAAGATGGAACTCCAGATGATGGACTTCTTGTATATATAAGTGATGGAGATTCAAAAACTTTAGCAACTAATAGATTATTTCGTGACCCTGCCACTTGGTATCATATAATCGTAGCTTCTGATACAACAGATGGCACAGCAGGAGATAGAACAAGAATATATGTTAATGGTGTTGAAGAAACATCTTTTGCTACTGAAGCACAACCAGACCAAAATTATGATTATAGAGGATTAGTAAGTGGAGACACTATTTGTATAGGAAATAGATACACAGGCTCACATTATCTTGATGGGTATTTAGCAGACACACATTTTATTGATGGACAACAATTAACCCCATCAAGTTTTGGTGAAACAAATGATAATGGAGTTTGGATTCCTATAAAATATTCTGGTACTTATGGTACTAATGGATTTAAACTTGAATATAAACAAACAGGCACAGATGCTGATGCAAGTGGTTTGGGTGCAGATACAAGTGGTAATGATAATCACATGACTGTAACTAACCTAGCCGCAACAGATGTTACAACAGATACACCTACAAATAATTTTGCTACACTAAATCCTTTAAACAAAGCAAGTAATGTAACTTTATCAGAGGGTAATTGTAAAGCGGCAATAGCGGGTTCTGGACAATCAAGAGCAGTAACAAGTTCAATAGCTGTGTCTTCTGGTAAATGGTATTGGGAAACAAAATATACAACTGATGTTGACGCAGGATTTGTAGGAGTAATAACAGCAGATGGAGGTTGGAATCCTAGTGATTCTGATTTAGCAAATAATGGTTCAGATGATAATGTAGGTTATATAAATGGTGGTAATAAGTATATAAATGGTAGTGCTAGTTCTTATGGAAATAGTTGGGCAAATAATGATACAATTAGTGTTCTTTTAAATATAGATGATAATGAAGTTATATTTTATAAAAATGGTACAGCACAAAATAGTGGCACAGCTATATCAAAAACCTTTTCTGGTTTTTATTATGCAGTAGTACAACATACATCAGGAAGTGGAACAAGTAATTTTAGTATGAATTTTGGCAATCCACCACACGCTATTTCTAGTGGTAATGCAGACGCTAACGGATTTGGCAATTTTGAATACGCAGTACCTAGTGGTTATTTTGCATTATGCACAAAAAATTTAGCGGAGTACGGATAATGGCTTATACAACAATAGACGACCCATCAGTATATTTTCAAACAGCTTTATATACTGGTGATGATAGTAGCGCACTAAATGTAACTAATAGTGGTAATTCTGATTTACAGCCAGATTGGATTTGGATTAAAAATAGAAGTGATGATTCAAATCACATTATACAAGATACAAGTAGAGGAATAAATGTTTGCCTTTTTCCTGATGACGCTGCCGTGGAACAAACTAATTCAGTTTTTGGTCATGTTAATAGTGTTGCCTCTGATGGTTTTCAAGTTGATAGAGGAAATTCTGGAGAACTAAATGCCAACAGTAACAGTAAAAACTATGTAGCTTGGCAATGGAAATGTAATGGGGGTACAGAAAGTGGCAGTTTTAGTGAAGTTGGTACTAATCCCGGAGTAAGTTTTCAAGCTAATACAGACGCAGGATTTTCTATATGTACTTATACAGGAACAGGTGGCAATGGTTCTTTTGCACATGGATTAGGTGTAGCACCAGAATGGGTTATAATTAAAGGTAGAGATACTGCTACTGATGGAATGGTCTATCATGGAGCAAATACTTCTGCCCCAGAAACTGATGCGTTGACATTACCAGAAAATTCAGCAACTAGTGACAATGCAGGTTGGTGGCAAGATACAGCACCGACTAGTTCATCAGTTTATATAGGTACTCACGATAGAGTTAATACTGATGGTAAATTATTTATTGCTTATTGTTTTGCACCTATACAAGGCTACAGTAAATTTGGAGGCTATGTTGGTACTGGCAATGCAGATGGCCCATTTCTTTATACAGGATTTAAACCTGCTTGGGTTATGATTAAAGAAACAGGGGCAACAGGAAGTTGGCATATATTTGATAATACAAGAAAAGTAGGTAATGTAAGTGATAGTATTTTATATGCTGATTTACAAAATGCTGAAGCAACAAGTCAAACTGGAAATCCAATAGATATATTATCAAATGGGTTTAAATGTAGAGGTGGAGGAAATGATACCAACCTTGATGATGGAACATACGTCTACATGGCATTTGCAGAACATCCATTTGTTTCATCAGAGGGTGTACCAACAACGGCAGTATAATGGCTATAAAACAAAGTAATTCGTAAAATAGGTGAGTGGTCGCTTTAATAACGGAGAACGTATGACTAAAGAAGAAAAAAACAATAGTAACTACCAAATTCAGTTACTAAACGAAATAAATAAAAAGGTTTCTTCACAACGTAATGAAGCCCATAATCGTATAGCTCAATTAGAGATAATTATAGAATCTACCAAAAGAGAAATACAAGCATTGAAAGCTGAGTTAGAAGGAAACAAATTGTTTAAGGAGAATAATAAAAAGGATAAATAATAATGGTAACAGAAACTCAAAAAAAATTAGATGAAACAATGGTAAGTCAAGCAGGCTTAGATACAGCAACTAACCCTGCTTTACCTAGTGGAACAACAGTAACAGGAACGCCATTAGAAGTAAAAACTGATGAACTTGCAACTCAACCTACTATAAATACAGTACCTACAACACCTACATCAGAAGTAGCTACAACTAATCTTGAAGTAGCAGTTCCACAATCCCCTAATGTTTCTACTTATTCTGCATACACAAATCCTAATACTCCTTCTGCATCAGCAGTAACTGGAACACTAAACTCACAAGCAATTGTAGGTAATATACAAGGGGCTGTTTCACAACAGTCACAAGCATCAGCCGCTCAAGGTGTTGCTGACCCAAAAGCTACTGTTAACTATCAATTAGGTGAACTTTTTAAATCACTAAATACAGGTACTAATTTACCTCCTTGGGCTTCTCCTGCTGTACAAAAAGTTAATGCTATTATGGCTCAACGTGGTTTAGGGCAATCTAGTATGGCTTCTGCGGCAATCACACAATCTTTAATGGAATCTGGTGTAGCTATTGCGGCAACTGACGCAAAATATTATGCAACTTTACAGTTACAAAATTTAAACAACGAACAACAGGCAACCATGCAAAATGCAATGACATACGCCGCTATGGATAAAGCTAATCTTGATGCTCGTATGAGTTCTGCTGTTAACAATGCTAAAAACTTTTTGTCTATTGATTTAGCAAACCTTACTAACAAACAAAAAACAAATGAAATAAATTTTCAAGGGTCATTGCAAAAATTATTTACTGACCAAGCCGCAACAAATGCATCAGCACAATTTAATGCTACTAGCCAAAATCAAGTAGACCAGTTTTTTTCTGAATTAGGTGTACAAACTCAAAACGCAAATAAAAATAGAGTAGCGGCTCAAGGTCAATTTAATGCAGACCAAAAAAATGCACAATCTAGATTTGTATCTTCTCTTCAAGATTCAAGAGATAAGTTTAATGCTAACATGCGATTACAAATAGACCAAAGTAATATTACTTGGAGAAGAAATGTTAACACAGCAAACACTTCATTAGAAAATGAAAACAATAGATTAAACGCATTAAACCTCTTACAAATAAATCAATCATCACTAAATAATATATGGCAACGATACAGAGACGAAGCAAGTTGGTTTATGCAAAGTGCAGAAAGTGCAAAACAGAGAGCACATCAAGCCGCTATGTTTGCTCAAGAAGCTACTTTTGATAAAGGGATGTATGAACAACAAACAAAAGATATAACCACATCAGAAATGGGTAAGGCTGTTTTAAATGGTATATTTAATTTATTTTAGGAGAGATTATGGGATTTAGTTTAAAAGATTTTTTTGATGATATAATACCAAATGAAATTAAAGAGTTTGCTCAAACAACAGCAGGCAAAGCAGTTTTAGGAGCGGCGATAGGATACGCAGGATATAGAGCGGCTCCAGTTGCTAGTAAATATTTGTTTGGTACAGCAGAAAAATTAAATATGCCTTTTGACCAAAAAGTATCTGCTACAAAAGGTTTAATAAGTTCTGGTGGTTTTAAAGAAACAATGGGTAGTGTATTCGGTATGGAAAAATATGGATACGACAAAGGTATACTTGGCAGACTAGGCGAAGAAAAAGGTGGATTCTTAGGAACAGCAACAAAATTTGCTAAAGGTATGGGGCAAGATAAACTTGGTAGTATGTTAGGTTATGACCCGGATAAAACAGAAACTATGGCTACAAAAATATCCAACTTAAAAACTAAAAATAAAGCAGGTACTACAGGTAGTTCAGTTGCTATGGGAAGTTACACAGCAACAAAAACAAATTCATCAGGATTTAATAATGCATCAACTCAATCGGCAATGGCTAATATAATGAAATATTATAATGACATAGCTAATGGTAGAATACCTAGTGATGCCTACAAAGTAGAAGGAACTAAAGGAACAACAATAAGTTTACCTTCTGGAAGCACACAGATAAAAGGCGTATAGAATGATACCAATGAATCCAAAACAAGAAGAAGACATGAACTTTAATGTTAAACAAGGTTCTGTAAAAGAAACAGATGATTTTAATTTTCCTATTCCCGGTCATTCTTTAACAGATGAACCTAAAAAATGGATGTGGGATAAACCTGCTCAGTTTACTGACCCAGATATGGCTGTTGAATTTGTAGCTAGTAAAGTTAAAGAACCTAAAGTTTCTGAAAATTTTTTACGACTTATGGCGGCAGGTGTTTCTGTAGAACAGATAGTTAATACTATATCCCTAGGAGGATTTTCTGATGGAAGATGGAATCCAGATGTAGCAGAAATTATTAAACCACCTATAGCAATGATTCTTGTAAATATGGCAATAGAAAATAAAATACCTGTTGTAGTTTTTGATGGTAATCCAGATGAAAGAGAAGAGGCAGACCGTATATCTCCAAGAGATACATTAAAAGTTATGAAAGAAAAACAACCCGAAGAATTTAATAAAATTATGGCTATGTCTGAAAACATAAAAAGTAGACGACCAGAGCAATTAGAAGAACAACAAGTAGTTGAACAAGAGCAAGGATTTATGAGTATGGGTGAACCCGAGCAAAACCAAGAGCCAACAATAGAAGGGGGCGAAGTAAGATAATGGGAATTAATTTTGCATCATTTTTAGGAGGTATGGCCTCACAATACAATAACATTCAAGAATCTGCTAGAATAGATAAGTCTCGTAAAGAAGAATTATTATTAACATCTGACATTAGAAAAGATGAAGCTGATTACACATCTAATTTAAATTTTCTAAATAGTAAAAAATTAGCAGAGTTACAATCTCAATTAGCTATAGACGAAATGGATGCACAATATGTATTGGATAAACAATTAGCAACTGTAGAATCGGACATAGCAGAATTAGCTGATACTACTTTTAGTTATTGGGGTAAGACAGGTTTAACAGACGCAGGATTACCAGAATTAAAACTACGAATGGAATTTAGTGATAGTGTTTTAAAAGGTGGTACTGCATATAATACACAATTAGCACAAATTAATTCTTGGAACAACGAAAGTATAAAATGGTTAAAAGCAAATGATGTAGAAACTTACAATGATTTAATACAAACTGTTAATGGTGTATTTAAACAGGCTGATTCAGCAAGTGTTATGGTTAGTGATACTGCTAAAGGGTACCTACGAAAAAATTGGTTTAGAGGACTAGACAACATACAAAACTTAGAAGGTGTAGGTAGTGCTTTTAACACATTTATAGATGAAAATATTAAAGAACGAGAACTAAATGATTATAGAAAGCGTGACGCAAAATACTATGATGATGTTGCTTTAATATTATCACCAGATGGGGAAACAGTAGATACAAAACCAATTAGTTATGATGACCTAGCTGTTAGTGCAGGGTTTGTTGATAAAACAACAATGTTTAAAAATGTTGAACCTTTGATTGGATTAGGTGATAATGCCGGTTCAAGTGACCCAAATCAAATAGCAAAGTTTGTTAAAAATTTAGAAACAAATCAAATTAGTTTAGGTGTTTTACAATTTTCAAGTGAAATAAATCACTTACAAGAATTAAGTTTTGATGAAATTGATAGTGTAGCCCCTGCTTTCTACGAAACTATGGTTAATAAAATAGAAAGTGTTAATGCTAACTTACTAAAACAATCAGACGCAACGGGAAGAGTTGCAAAATTAGTAAACTTAGAAGATATTATATATGTAGTAAATGCAACTGCAAGAAGAAAAGAAGCACAGTATGGTGATGTTATAGATATAACAACTAATACTAGAGATATGAAAGGTACAGATTGGAAATATAATGACCAAGACAGAGAATCACAATTTGCCGCCGCAGGAAAAGTTAAAATATCTATATCTCAACTTAAAAATAACATACAAGAATCTGGAAACTTAGTAGGCTTACCTTCTTTCTGGGCTGAAACAATTGCAAAAGTTAAAAGTACAGGAGCAGGTTTTCAAGAATTATTTACTAATTTTAAAACATTAGAAAATTCTGGTAACTTTGTAGATACTAGTGGAAAAATGGGAAGTGTCTTTGAGCAAATGGCACAGTTTCAAGCAGATGCAAATGGAGCAGATAAAGAAGCCGCAAGAAAAGCAGAAAGAGAATTTTTAAAGTTTTCTATTGCTTATCAACTTGCTATGGCATTACAAGGTGGTTCTGGTGGTCGTACTATATCCGACCAAGACGTAGATAATATTTTACAAGCGTTAAACATGGATACACTAATGAAAAATCCAGAGTTAATGATAGCGGCGTTAGATAGTATTGATGAATTTTCTACTGGATTACAGCAGATGTCTAAATGGGATAGAACAAGTATTAAAGGTTATACAACTGCAAAACATTCTCAAGGTCTTTACTTTGCACAAGGTAAAATTAAAACAACAGAAGATTTAAAAAATTCTATACAAAGTAAAGGTGTAGAGCCGGGGTCATCAAGTGATTCTATAGGTACACAGTTTAGTAAATTGAAAGTTTCTAGTAATGACTTATTTAAATCTGGTTCTGTAGTAGTTGAACCATACACAGATAAAAACGGAAATACTCATACTATAGTATACTTTGGTGATGATGAAAAATTTGGAAATTACAGTGGTAAAGCTTTAGTAGCAACAGCCGATATGAGAACAGAATTTTTAAATGGTTTATATAAAAGTCAAAATGTAGGCGATAAAAATAAAAGTGCTTATGACGAATACTATGGGTTAAGTTCAATAAATATTGACCCTACAAATGAAGGACTTATTTTTAACCCTGTTACAGAAACAAGAGTAGAAATACTATTAAAGTAAAGGAGATAAATGGCTGAATTAACTCAACAAGATTTAACAAGTATTGGGATACAATATAACCCTATAGTAAATAGGCGTAACAGACAGCTAGGACAGTATGATGGTACCGAGCCTGTAGGTTTTACTTTAGTAGATGGACAACTACAGGAAACATATGTAACTAAAGGGTTGAGTGAAAAACAAGCTATTGAAGAACACTACAGAATAAGAAATAATCCTACTTTCCAAGACTATAAAGAAGAACCTTCACTAGGTAAAAAAATAGTAACTGGTGTTAGTAATTTTGTTGATGTTATGTTTACCACAGAAAAGGAAAAACAGTCACAAATTAGGATGCAAGTAGAAAGTTTAATTCCTAAAGACAAAATAGAAACAATTCAAAAAAACATAGAAGGTGAAATATCTTTACCTTTTACAAATTTAACACTTGATGCAGGTGTTAAAACACCTTTAAGCCCTTTCCCCAAATACACCGCAGATGGTTCTGGTATGACTACATCATTGTCTATGGATGCAGGTTCAACAGTTACTGGCCCAATGAGTGATGTAACTACACAGCCTGTAGCTAGAGGACTTTTATGGGTAACACAAAAATTTGCTGAAGAGTATAAAGGAGAAGGTGGTTTTCCTCGTTTAACAGAAGAGCAAATTAAAACAATGCCCGAGGAAGAGCAACAAGCTTACAATTTACAAAGAACAATTCGTTTAGCAGATGTAGCTCAACAGTTTGATAGGTATAGAACAATGCATATGTTTAGTACTTCTGAAGAAAACTACAGAAACATGATATACAAAACTACAGGTGTAGACATAGGAGAAGAAGCCGCAAACTATTTAGCTAACGCAAAAACTTTTTCAGGAAGTGTATTAAAAGTTATATCAGAAAACGCACCATTTGTTCTTGCTTGGGAAGCGGGTGCGGCTAAAATATTTGCTAATAACCAAGCACAATATAAACAAGCTATTGATTGGTTAAAAAGTAAAGAAGGTAAAAAAGCTACTATAAAAGAATTTAATGGAAATCAAGCAGAAGCTCTCATCGGTTGGGCAAAAGCAAACGCCTTTAAAAACAAGCACTTTGATAAAAAGAAAGCCCAAAAGTTTTTTGCTAATACAGTAAAGTATGGAAATAAAATTGATAACATACAAACTGAAAAACTTCTTGTTATGGCTGATAAAAGATTAATTGATATAGATGCTAAGATAGCAAATGCAACTGACAAATTTGAATTAGAAAAATTGTTTGTAGCAAAAAACAAAGAAGTAGATAATATTGCTAGTTTAAAAAATAACTTTCGAGTGTCTGATAGCTATAGCGGAGTAGTAACAAATACAACGTTAGCATCTACTTGTGGTGGTGCATTATACAACACAACAGGAAGTGAAGGCTACCAAATTATAGGAGAGTTATCTTGTGGTTTGTTACCTGTGTCTATGCTAAAAACAAGTGTAGGTTCAGTACAATTTGGAGCAGAAGTTTTAGCATCAGCAACAGATAGAGCAACTTCAATGATAGATGGTATGGTACCATATTTTTCACTAAGCACAAATATGCGAGCTAAAGTTTTTGGTGGAGAATTTACTGATTTATTTAAGTATAATAAAAAAGGAAATTATGTACCACTAACTAACAGAGAAATAAGAAGTATGAAAAGGTTTGTAGAAGTAATCGATACTTTACCTCCACAATTAAGAGAACAAACTTTACTTAGAATGAAAACTAGTTACGATGATTTAGAAGAATTAACCGCAGGTATGGATGATGCTTCTGTTAGGTTGTTTAATGGTACACTAGCTGATTTAAGTGGATTAGCTGTTTTACATGGTTTAGAAGAATTGTCTCAAGCAACAATGAACGCAAGAAAAGTAACAGGCTTTGATGTTGGAGCGGCTCAAGATAGAATAAATCAAATCCGTGACTTAGGAGATTTGATTAATACAAAAATAAATCAGATATTAAAATTAAATCCAGACTTAGTTAGTAATGGAAGATATAAAAAGTTTGAAGATAACCTTGTTGATTTAAATAAGAGAATACAAGATAGTGCAATTCTAGGGGAACAAGAACTTTTAGCATTACATGTAGAAGAGTTAGATTTAGTTGCAGATGCTTGGGCAAAAGGTGATTTAAAACCAAATCAAATACAAGAACAACTAACTTTATGGCAAAATAACTTAGCAGTGATGGCGGAAAAAAGTGCTAACATAGATTTAAAAAGTAAAATACGAATAATTTTAGAAGAAAATAAATGGGAAGATAGTATACTAAACACTATAGAAAAAGTAAATTCAAATCTAATGTCTGATTCTTTTACTAAACGATTTATAAGTTTAGGTATGAAAAATGTAGACATAAAAAATACAAAAGTTACACCATACGCAGATTACAAAGGTGTACAAGTAAATCAAGCGTTGGTGTTTACATTTGAAGCTCATAAAGCAACACAAAATGCTAAAGTTAATAATGCGTATAACACATTAAGAGATGCAACTAAAATTAACGGAACAAATAAATATCAAACTGTAGATGTAACAGATACATTTGATGCTATAATGGATACAGCTAGAAAAACTGACCCAGACTTATCTATATATAAATTAAATAGTGCAATTCCTTCTGATAATGAATTAGGAAAATTAATTCAAATATTTGATGTATCTGCTCAAAAAGAAATAACTAGATACTTACGAACAGGAACAGGAAATGAAACTATTGCTGAACTTGCTAGAACAATGTCTAAACAAAATGAAAACATAACTTTTTCTGATGAATTTTTTGAGTTATTACAAAAAGATAAATTACTAGAGGGCGACATAAATAAAGTAAAACAACAATTAAAAGTTGGCGTAGCACAAATGGAAAATGTTACACCTAATAAAGTTACTGATTTTGATTTGTTTAATTTACTTAGAAGAGATGACAGTGTTGATATGCGTTTAAATATAGAATTTGACAGTGCCTTAAAATTTAAGTCTGCTATAAATAGTTTAGAGAAAAAAGCTTTTGGTAAACCCGACAATACAGGTGATACAGTAGGACAATTTTATAAAGCAACAAAAAATTCTTTACATGAAAGTCTACTTACTACAACAGGTAACATAAGTGATGATGTAAAAAATTTATATATAAATGCAAATGAACAAGCTTACATAAACTTTATGCGGTTTTCTAGAAACGGAACTTTAGGTAAAAAATGGAGTGAAACAATCGATGTACAAAAACAAGATGGAAAAAATGTTTTAGATGCGGATGCAAAAGCAAAAGCTATAGAAATGGATGGTGGTAAAACCACTGGCATTAATAACACCGATTTAGAAATTAATAGTAAAACTCACAAATTAGATATTAACCAATGGTTTAACACAAAGGACATTTCAAAAATAATAAAAAATGAAGCAGATGCCGCTACTCTTTTAGGACAATTCGAAAGAATTTGGGGTAAGTATGACCCTAGTAATTCAAAAATATATTCTAAAGCAGGCGGTGATTCTGGATTTTATTTTGACCCTGTTGGTAATAAACAAATGTTTGAAAGCTTACAAGCTATTGTAACAAAACAATTTACTAACTACCTTCTTGAATCTAAAAACGCAAAAATATTTTTAGAGCAGGGGGGGTTAACAAAAAGTAGTTTTACAACTCCTAACTTAGAAAAATTATTACAAACTAAAGGTGAAGTTTTAGATTATAAAAAAATACAAAGACTTGAAGAGCAGTTTACTATTACAGGTAGCGATGGAAAACTATACAAATTATTAGATGTTGATAACGCTCTTGATTTAAGTGTTTCTTATGACAAACTTGTAAAAACAACAGAGTACGGACAAAAAGCTGAAAGAAGAATGATAGCTGATTTAAAAAATCTACAAAACAAAAGTAGAGAATTAGTTAACATCTCAATGAAAAAGAAGCAGAAATTTTGGGAGAATTTAAGTGGTGCAGATGTTGCACAACGATTTGGAACTCAACTAAAAGACGAACAAACATTTGTTACACAAGTTGTTAAGTACGGAAAATTTGATGACCTAGTAAAAATTATGCAAGAAATGGGTACATTAAAAAATGCGGCTGATGTAGAAGATTTTAGATTAATGGGTAAAGAATTAGTTGCTAAGTTTATACAAGCTAATTTTGAAAAGGGTGTAGGTAACAAATTTGTTGTAGTTAATACAGCCGCAACAGGTACAAAAAAGGCAAGTACAGCATCACAACAAGTTCAAATAAAAGAATTTGATACTATGGCTTTAAAAAAGTTTCTAAGCGAAAATGAAGGTGGTCTACTTCAAGTATTTACTAAAGAAGAATTATTTGACATAAATAAATTTACTGACCTTTTTACAAACATCGCACAAAAATCTACAGACGATACAAACTTTACAGGTGTTCCTAGAAGAATGTCTGTAGAAAGTTGGATAAGTAGATTCTACAGTATGAATAGAGATATTATATCTCCGCAATATGTAGCAACAGAAAGTGTCTTACAAAAAATGCGTCTTTCAGAGTTTAGTTTATTAGTTGAAACAATAAAAAATCCCGACTTACCTAAAATAATTATAAAGATGCTTGAAACAGATAAGCCACCAAGAGTAAAAGAACAGCTTGCATTACTAAATCTTTTAAAAACATCAACAGTATTTTCTACTCTAGCGAAAGAGTTCTCTGGACAGCAAGCGTTAACTGGTGATGATACTGTAGGAGAACAACTACAAGATATATTTGGAGAAGAGTATCTTATGGATGAAAAAGAAAGAGTAAGAATAGGCGGTATATGATAAAAGTTTGGTTTATGCTAGTTCTATTTTCTATGCCTAACGCTCCATCAGTTAAGTACAATGGGTTTATATACCCTAATGAAGAAGAGTGCCAAGTAGCAAGATACGAATTACACGATGCGTACAACAATAAACCTACAGAATATAAATTAGCAACAACAATGAATACTTATTGTGTTGAATTTGATAGTTTTCCAATAGCAGGATTAGGTAACACAGGAGTTTAGTATGGCTGAGAACTGGGATAAAGAAAAAATAATGATTGCGGAACTTAAAACAGACGTAAACTACATTAGAGAAGATATAAATATAATGCAAAAACAAATAAGAGATTTAA
>Ga0209337_1002062_pt1 | contig 14819 bp, 28 predicted proteins | sample LinPmetageLP53_FD_184044 | JGI IMG/M metagenome (GOLD analysis project Ga0209337, IMG submission 184044) | Marine viral communities from the Pacific Ocean - LP-53 (SPAdes) (version 2) | ecosystem: Environmental > Aquatic > Marine > Oceanic | place: Pacific Ocean | collected 2010-02-08
AGTCTTTGAGATGTTCCCATCTGTGCAGTTTTATGACTACACTAAGATACCTACAAGGAAGATTGAGGGCATAGATAACTACCACTTAACGTGGTCTTACTCCGAAGCTAATAAAAAATATGCTAAGTTATTTAATACAGTACCAAACAATAAAGCAGTTGTGTTTAGAAAAGCGTTGCCATCTTTCTTCAAAGGTGTTAAGGTTATAGATGGAGACACACATGACATGAGATTTTTAGATGAAGACAATGTAGTTGTTGGACTAAAAGCAAAGGGCAAAGCCAAGACTGATTATTCTGGCTTTGTAATTGATAACGAGAAAATAGAAGCGAGGGCAATATGATAACTTTAGACGAAATGAAAGATGCTTTAGTTGAGCAAGAAGTTGATTACATTAAAGAAATGGTAATTAAAGACAGACATGATGATTTAGTTGAGTTTGTTTATTTACATTCTTTTAATGATTTTAAACACATGGATGATGGAGACATCAAAGAATTATATAATCATTACTATGGAGATATGACATGATGATACTAAATTACGAAAGTAAAAAACAATTGAAAGAAAATATAGGTGAACGATTAAAGTTTACTGAGACTTCAATGTTCGGAGAAGAATATAAAAGCAATGGAACTTTTGCAGGGTGTAACAGACCCTATGACCCTAGAGGTACAGGGAAAAGGGAGTTCTTTGCAGGTGTTACAATGGTAGATGATTTAATAACAAAGGTGGAATGATATGATTAAAATTAAAAGACTAAAAGATGCTTTAGAAGTTATCGGAGAAGAGTTTGAGGATTACATAGCAATGGCAATTCAAGATGCAATTAGTATATTCAGAGATGATGAACTTGAAGAGGTAAGACGAGAAGCTTATGATAATACAAGTGAGGTAGACTACCGAGTTGATAATGCAGATAATGAGATTGATGATTTAAAAAATCAAGTTAGTGATTTAGAAAGCAGACTAGATAGTTTAGAGGAGGTGTCTAATGACTGAAGAAGAATTAATTTGGAAAGAAGAAGTAGTAGACTACTTAGGAGAATATTGGACAATGGAAGGTAGACCAGACTTGTTTAGAGATATGATAGAACATATTCTTAAAGTTTATCCAGAGAATAATTTTGATATGCAAGTTATATTAGGTGAAGCATTTGAATTCTTACAGACTTTATGTAGAGATGCAGTATCTTCAGAAGATTTAGAGTTTCAATATCAACAATCATTGTCCGATAAAGAGAGAATGATATTCACACCATAAGGAGAAAATATGAAAGCAATATTAATAGATGTAAAAAATAAAGAGGTAACAGAAGTATTACATGATGATACTTTAGAAAGTATATACAACCATGTAGACTGTAGAACTTTTGATGTAGTAAATATAGATGGAGAGAATACTTTGTATGTAGATGATGAAGGATTGTTTGTTGAAAACCAACTATTTTTTGAGTACTCAGGAGATACAGGAACTAAAGTACAATTAGCAGGTAATGGTTTATTATTAGGCTACAACGGAGAGGGAGACACTATTGAACCTACTCTAACTTTAGAGCATGTTAAAAGTAAAATTACTTTTTTACCTGAAGGGTTTGATATATCACCTAGTTTTTCTATAACAGAATGGAATTAAATATTTTTGGTTATGATTATAATGGTACTAACATAGAGTGGTATTGGAAAGACCAAGAGAAACAACATTGGAAAACTTGGAAACCAAAACAAACAGATGTTAAACTATTAAAACCATTGACAGACAAAAAAGAAAATGGTAAAATTGTTATAGAAATTTTCGAGGAGGTTATGAAGAATGACTTTCCTAAGAAAGAAAAGTTAAAAGGTATTTATAAAGTAAGGAGTTAGATGGAAGAATATATAATGCAAGTAACAGATACAGATGGAGAGTCTTTATCTTTAAAAATTTATGGTGTTACTACAGCAGAAGCAATGGATAATATAGTTTGTATGGAACAAATAGAATCTGTAGAAAAAGTTACAAGAGTAAAAGATAATTACACAATACAAAACAAAGGAGAAAAGATTTCATTAAATAAACTAAGAGAACTTAGGAAAAAAATAAAGAATGAATTACTTCTAAGAAAGGTTTTAATTGAACAAACAGGAGACATTAAGATTCAATGAGGAAAGCAACAGGAAAAACATTACATGAAAGTGTAAAGAAAAAGACTTCGATTGGTAGGGGTAACGTAGGATTCTCGACCATGCCGAAGAGAAAGAAACAAACCTACAAAAAATATAGAGGGCAAGGAAAATGAGAATAAAACATTTAAAAACAAAGGTAACAATAGAGTTATCACCAGAAGAATACACTATGTATATTTGGCAAGTTAATAAACTTGACAATATAGTATCAGAACTAAATGAGTTTCATGATTTATATGTGAGTGATTTAGGCAGGCTAGATACTCTTAGATGGAAACTAACAAACTTGTTAGGTCTTAAGTGGGATAGAGACAAGCATAGATACATAAAGGAGGAGAAGTAATATGGTAAGTGCAAATAATTTAAAACAATATACAACACCTGATGTTAGTCAAATGACATTAGATGTTATTGATGCTATAAAAACTAAACAAAAAATTCAGTTTTTTTATGGGACAGATACAGAAGAATACAGAGAGATACTACCTCAAGAATTCTTCGGAGACTTTGAGGGTTTCGGTGGTCTTACTAACATGGGAGAGTACAGGAAGTTTCTTTTTAGCAGAGTAATCGAGTGGGTAGGTATACCTATGTACTATAAAGTCTTTGTAGAACTAGACGTGGTTGGGTATCCTACTGATAAAGATGTAGCAGAGAAACTACATGAACTATTAGATAGTGCCGAGCCTATTATGTATACACTTAAACCACAAGCAGGAGAATAAAATGAGTAATGTAATAGACTTAACAGAACATAAAGAAACAATTAAAGATAAACCTACTCAATTAATAGCTGAGTACATAACAACTCTTGAATGGGATTTAGAATTGTTAGATGTTGATCCCGACTCCATAGCTAATTACTATATTAAGTATGGTAGACTATACATAATACACAAAGATGGCAGTGCAACTGAGCATGATAATAACTGCGAAGGAAGTACAGATTATAAATGGGCAGACAAAGAAACATTTTATAATGAAGACTTTGATGAAGTGTGGTTAGACATATGACACAGTACGATGTGTTCCCTATGTATGAAAAAATAATAAATGAAAATAAAATAACTTCATTACATTATAACAACGGTATTAGAGAGATTAGATATTCTGATGGTACAAAAGAACTTTACAAAGAAAATAAATTAATTAAAAAAAGAGGAGAAGAATGAAGATAGAACATATATTAGTAGGACTTTTATTCTTAGTAGTTGGGTATGGTACATACAATGACATACTATTAACTAACAAGCAACAACAAGAGTCAAGAGATTTTACAAAGAGAATAATAAAAGCAGAATCAAATATAGAAAATTTAATAGAACATATTAACAATGATGCTATAGATATTCTTGAAATAGAAAACACATTATTATTAGAAATAAATAATATAAATAATAAGTTAGAAGAACACAAGCATAAAGTAATAGAAATAAAAGCCGAGCCAATATCATTACCTTCTCTTGATCTTGTAAGAACTTATGATCCAGTAATTATTATGGACGTTCCTATTATTATAGAACAAATACCAGAGAAAATTGTAAGTACTGCTGTGTGTCCTAGACCACACTTAGAACTATTACCTTTCTTAAAAAAAGTATCTCTTAGAAGAGACTATAAATTTAAAACAAGCTATGATATAATAAACGGAACTGTAACAAATTTAAAATTCTCTACATCTTTACCATCTAAATTAGAAAAAGCAATAAGTAAATATTTAAATTCATTAGACATGAGTAATGATGTAAGAGATTGTTATGTACCCTTCAAACTTTTGAGAGATTAATATGGACGTAGAAAATAAATATGAATTAACATTAGATCAATTTAAATTGTGGTCTGACTTTTGTTTAGACAACACAAAAGAAATGTATGAAAATAAAGATGCTTTTATGAATGTATGGGATAGAGATAAAAACTTATACATAGTTTATATAGAAAGCGATGAGCAATCAGGTATAGAAAACTTTTTTACTAAATTGCTTGCATAATAAATTTAGCTGTGGTATAATGCACTTACTCAAGACAAATGACCTTAATATAAAAGGCAATTTCCTTGAGTCATTAAGTAGCATTAGCCCTCTAAACTCCATCCTCCTCAAGGAGCTACTTAATTCAGTTTACTGAGGTGATGGGGCAACTGACTCATAGCCCCAACTCGAAAGAGTTAGCTATGGTTTTTAAATACTGTAATATAAAAGGAGAAAAGAAATGGCAGTAGTAGAAGGAACTGCGTATTGGGCAAGTATTAAAACACCTAATACCAGATTTGATCCCGTGTTTACAATCAACGTAGCTGTTGATGATGATACGGCAAATGATTTTGCGTCAAGAGGACACACTATCAAAGATGTGGAAGGACAACCTTCCGTTGTTATTAAACGTAAAGTTAATGGACCTAATGGAATGGTTCGTACAGCACCTCGATTGTTAGATGCTGAGAAGAACGAAGTTAACTACTCGGTTGGTAATGGTTCTAAAATAAAGGTGCAGTACAACGAGTATGCAGGAGAGAATAAATATGGACCTTATGTAGGTTTAGATTTACAAGCTGTCCAAGTACTTGATCTTGTTGAGTATCGCTCAGAAGATGGTGCTGAACTTATGGACGGAGAAGAATTCTAATGACAGAAGAAATGTTAGAAGAATCAGAAACACCTTTCATAACAATAGCTGATGTGCAAGTTTCTGTAGATGATTTACCTGACGAAGGTAAACAAATCTTCGGAAGATTGCAGAGGCTTAATCAAAAGAAAGCAAATGCTCAGCTTGATGTAGAAGAATATCAAGCAAGTATAAATTTCTTTTATAACAGGATTATAACACTGTACAATGAAGACGCAGAGTTACCTGCAGAACCAAGCGAAACTAAATAATAGTTTCATTATATGTCCGAGGGCAAGTCGTAGTGGCTTGCCTTCATTTTATTCTGAGGAGGATACATGGAAAAAAGTAATTGGGATAAACATAATTTACCCTGCCCTAAATGTGGAGGGAGTGACCCAGTATCTACAAACGAGGATGGCTCAGGTCATTGCTTTAGTTGTGGAGAACACTATGGTAACTATCAAGCATCCCTTGATGGTAACATTGTAGAGATGGCTACACATAAAGAACCGAGTACATTTTTAAACTCATACACAGGAGTTTTTGCAGATTTAACTGATCGTAATATTAGTGAAACTGTTGCAAAGAAATATGGTGTTCGTGTGGTTCATGACCACGAAGGTAAAGTTTCTAAACACATCTACCCTTATTACAATAGTAATGAGATAGTCTCTACTAAAACAAGAACTGTTAGCACGAAAGGGTTTATAGTTAACGGAGGTTACGAAGGCACAGGTTTATTTGGAGAGCAACTCTTTGGAGGTGGTGGTAAGTATCTTACTATAACCGAAGGAGAATGTGATGCAATGGCAGTCTACGAAATCTTTGATAAGAAATGGGCATCCGTTTCTATTAAACGTGGTGCTCAAGGTGCAGTAAGAGATGTTAGAGACAGCATAGAATTTATAGAATCATTTGATAATGTTGTTATCTGTTTTGATAATGACAAGTATGGTAGAGAAGCTGCTCGTAAAGTAGCACGTATTATAAAACCCGGAAAAGCTAAGATAGTTTCTTTGCCTACAGGTTTTAAAGATGCCAATGCCTTTCTTGAACAAGGACAGTATGCACAGTTTACTAAAGCATGGTGGGATGCTAAGACATATACACCATCAGGTATCATGGAACTGTCTAGTGCAAAAGACAAATGGTTATTCAGAGAAAAGAAAACAAGTATTGCATATCCTTGGGAAGGTTTGAATAAGAAATTATTCGGCATGAGAAAGGGAGAGCTTGTTACTTTAACAGGTGGTACAGGCTTAGGTAAGTCTAGTATTACACGGGAGCTTTGTCATTACCTTATTAAAAATACACCAGACAATGTAGGTATCATAGCTCTTGAAGAGAATTGGTTAAAGACTGCTGATGGTTTAGTATCTATAGAAGCTAATGATAGATTATACCTTGAAGAAAAAAGAGAAAAGTATACAGACGAACAACTCACAGAATTATTTGACAGAGTTATTCAGAAAGATAAAGTATATATCCATGCTCACTTAGGAGCTACTGATATAGATGAAATCTTTTCTAAGCTAAGGTACATGATTGTCGGTTGCGAATGTGATTGGGTTGTTGTAGATCACTTACATATGTTAGTCAATCAACTTACAGAGATGGACGAACGTAGAGGTATTGATAATCTTATGAATCGTTTACGTAGTCTTGTAGAAGAAACAGGTGTAGGTATGTTTTTAGTATCTCACCTTAGAAGAGCAGCAGGTGAGAAAGGACACGAACAAGGTATCGAAGTATCGTTGTCACACCTTAAAGGTTCACAAGGTATATCACAATTATCAGATTGTGTTATAGCTTTAGAAAGAAATCAACAAGCTGAAGACGCACAAGAAGCTAACACAACTAAGGTTAGAGTTCTTAAATCTAGATACACAGGAGACACAGGCTTGGCTTGTAGTTTAAGATATAACCCAGACACAGGTAGAATGCTAGAAGTTTCTGATGATGAAACTTTAGATGACTGCCCATTCTAGGAGGAAACATGAAAGAAATTGTATTTGATATAGAAGCTAATGGTTTAAAGCCTGATAAGATTTGGTGTATAGTAGCCAAACCCTTAGGAGAACCAGTAGTTTCATTTGGTCCTGATAAAATTGCAGAGGGTGTAGCTTATCTTAAAAGTGCTGACTCATTAATTGGTCACAATATTTTAGGCTATGACATTCCTGTAATAAAAAGATTGTGTGGTGTAGATTTATCTACGTGTAATATTAAAGATACTTTAGTAATGTCTCGTTTGTTTAATCCTGTTCGTGAAAATGGACACAGTTTAAAAACGTGGGGATATATAGTTAATATGCCTAAGGATGAACAGCCTGAAGATTGGGAATCATACTCACCTCAGATGTTAAAGTATTGTCAGAAAGATGTGATACTAAATGAAAGAGTTTATAATAAACTACTTGATGAAGGTAAAGATTTTGATGAAGAGTCTATAAAATTAGAACATTCGGTTGCTGTTATTCTTAAAGATCAAGAAGATAATGGCTTTGAATTTGATCAAGAGTATGCTATGATGTTAGTAGCTCAATTAAAAGAACGAATGTTTCTCGTTGAGAAAGAAGTAAAAGAAGTATTTAAACCTAGACTGGTTGACATCAAAAAAGTCTTTCCAAAATTAAAGAAGGATGGAACTCTATCAAAGTCAGGACTTACAACAGAAGAGTATGACTATCTTATATCTGCTAGTCTTACAGAGTACAAACCTTTTATGAGACAGAAACTTCAAGACTTTAATCTTGGATCACGTAAACAAATAGGAGAATATCTAACAGAGTTAGGATGGAAACCAAATCGTTTTACTCCTACAGGTCAGCCTGTTGTAGACGAAGGTTCTTTATCTAAAGTTAAGAAGATACCCGAAGCTAAGTTAATTGCAGAGTTTTTATTATTGCAGAAACGTATAGCTCAAATTGATTCGTGGATATTAGCAGTACAAGAAGACAATAGAGTACATGGTTTTGTTATACCTAACGGAACTATCACAGGTAGAATGTCACATCGTTCACCTAATGTAGCACAAGTACCTAGTATATCTAGTGAGTATGGTACAGAGTGCAGGTCGTGTTGGATAGTTAAAGATGGTTATAAATTAGTAGGTGTAGATGCGTCAGGCTTAGAGCTTAGGATACTTGCACACTACATGGATGATAAAGGATACACAAATGAAGTTACAGATGGAGACATACACACAGCTAATCAAAAATCTGCAGGACTTAAATCAAGAGATCAGGCAAAGACTTTCATATATGCCTTCATATACGGAGCAGGAGATGCAAAAATTGGGAGTGTGGCAGGGGGAGGTAGAAAGCTTGGCAAAGAACTTAAGCAACGCTTCCTCGATAATCAGCCATCACTCAGAACTCTTAGGGATAGAGTACAGAAAGCGTGTAAACGTGGATACCTCAAAGGATTAGATGGTCGTAAGATATTTATTCGTAACGAACATGCAGCACTTAACAGTCTATTACAAGGTGGAGGTGCTATAGTTATGAAGAGAGCATTAGTTCAACTGTATAGTTTAATAAAGTTAAATGCTTATGATGCTAAGATTGTAGCTAACATACATGACGAGTGGCAGATAGAAGTTAAAGAAGATATTGCAGATGCAGTAGGAGAAGTAGCTGTTAAATGTATAGAAGAAGCAGGGGACTATTATAATATGAGATGTCCTTTAACAGGTGAATATAAAATAGGAGATAATTGGAATGAAACACACTAACAATCAAAGTAGAACAGGAGACTTTGCAGAGTATTATGCAGTCACTTGGTTGTGGGATAATGGCTATGAAGTTTTTCAGAACTCAGGATGTACAGGTCCTGTAGATATAATAGCAATAGACAAATCAGGTAAGACAGTTTTAATAGATGTTAAAACTAAACGTAAAGACCCACGATGTATTAGCACTAAAGCTACAGCAGGTGGTGGTCGTACTAAAAAACAAATAGAACTAGGAGTTCAAATTTTAGCCTTCGATGCAATAAAAAGAAGTTTAAGATTTGTAGATCACAAATGAAAAAGAAATTAGAAAATATAGTACCCGACATATACAAAGCCCTTGCTCCTTTAGCCAAAGGAAATGGTTTAGAATTGTCTGACCAAATGATAGACGAGTTTGGTGAAGATATGAAAGAAGCTTTACGAGGTTGGGCAAAGAAACAACCCAAGACTAAAGATGCATTACGTATGTCTAACATAGGTAAACCTGCTCGTCAACTATGGTACAACAAATATTCTAAATCAACTAAGAAAGATTTAGAATCTTCTTTAGTTATTAAATTTTTGTATGGACATTTACTAGAAGCTTTAGTAGTTTTCTTTGTTAAACTATCTGGTCACGAAATTACTGATCAACAAAAAGAAGTTAATGTAAGTGGTATCAAAGGTCACATGGATTGTAAAATAGATGGAGAAGTAGTAGATATTAAATCTACATCTGGTTTTGCATTTAATAAATTTAGAAACGGAACGCTTCCTGAACAAGATAGCTTTGGATATATGGCTCAACTTGCGGGGTATGAAGAAGCAGAAGGTACAGACAAGGGTGGATTCCTAGCAATTAACAAAGAAACAGGAGAGCTATGGATGTTCAGACCTGATGAGTTTGATAAGCCTAATATTAAATCTAAAATAAAAGGGTTAAAGGCTAAACTAAAAAAGCCCGAACCACCTGAGTTATGTTATCAACCAATAGCAGAAGGTGTCAAAGGTAATTTTAAACTTCCGAAAGAATGTAATTGGTGTGAATACAAAATGGAATGCCATTCAGATTCTAATAAAGGAAAAGGACTTCGTGTATTTGATTACGCAAGAGGACCTGCGTTTTTCACAGAGGTTATGGTTGAACCAAAAGTAAAGGAGATTACAAATGAATGGAAAGAAAAGTAAATGGATTCGTAAAAGAGCAGAGCAACTTCAAGTAGAATGGATTAATAGTTTATTGACAGATGATGCAGATAAAGTTACAATAGAAACATTAGAACAAGCATTGCCTGAGCAAGAATACTTTTATAAAAACGGAAGCGTATGGTTATCTTTTATGAACCATCGTTGGGTAGAAAAAAAATTAAAAAAGAATAATAATTTAAATTTAGAAAATTTAATAAAATCAAATGCTTGAAGTTAAATTAGAAGATATTACTTTAGAAGATTTATTATTTTTATTAGGTGGACTTGTTTTTCAAGGTGGTATTAAAGATGATATTGATGATGAGTTGTTAAAAAAATTAAATGAATTAGTATCTTTAGAATTAGATGCAAGATTAGTAGGGATACCCTTAGGAGCAATAATACATTAATGAAAAAAGGATATAGAAAACCACGTAAGATAAGACCGATAGAAAAAGATTTACCTAAAGGGTATGATTCTAATTGGGAATATAAATTACATGTTAATCAATTAAAAACATGGTCACATCATGGAGATAAAATAGATTACACAGTTGAGCATACTTATGAACCTGACTTTAGAAAAACATTTAATAAAATTGAATATTTAATTGAAGCAAAAGGTAGGTTCTGGGATTATGCAGAGTATAGTAAATACATATGGATTCGTAAAAATTTAAAAGAGCATCAGGTTCTTGTGTTTATTTTTGCAAAACCTTTAGCTCCCATGCCTGCAGCTAAGAAAAGAAAAGATGGTAGTAAACGTACTCATGCAGAATGGGCAGAGAAAAATAATTTTAAATGGTATAGTGAGTTTGACTTACCTAAAGAATGGAGAGAATAAATATGGAATATAAATTTAAAGAAGATGTTAATCTTAAACAGGTTAGACAATATATAGAAGAGACTTACACACAGCACTACGCTCACTCTAAGTACCAAGCAACTGATATGATTATAGATGCAGGGCATGGAGAAGGTTTTTGTGTTGGTAATATTATGAAGTATGCCATGCGGTATGGTAAAAAAGATGGTAAGTCTAATAAAGATTTGCTTAAAATAATTCACTATGCTATAATAGCTATGAATTTAAATGATAAGGATAATCAGAATGACTGATACAACAGAATATTTAGGGATAGAAATAGATTACAAAAAAGATAGTAAGCTTGATAAGTTTAGTATTGACACATTAAAAGATAGATATTTTTGGGAAGAAGAAACAAGTCCACAAGAAGCTTTTGCAAGAGCATCCATATTTGGTGCAACTTACAAAGGACATATAGATTTTAATTTAGCACAGAGGTTATATAATTATGCATCCGATCATTGGTTTATGTTTAGTACTCCTATACTATCTAACGGGGGAACAACTCGTGGGCTTCCTATCAGTTGCTTTCTCAATTACGTACCTGATTCGAGGAATGGTTTATCTGATCACTATGATGAAAACATTTGGCTCGCAAGTTCAGGTGGAGGTATCGGTGGATATTGGGGAGATGTTAGGAGTGATGGTATTTCAACTGGCAATGGTTCTCGTTCTACTGGTTCAATCCCCTTTATGCATGTCGTAGATGCAGAGATGCTTGCGTTTAATCAAGGAACAACAAGACGAGGTAGCTATGCAGCTTACTCAAATATATCACATCCAGAAATAGAAGAATTTATTAACATGCGTAAAGCATCGGGTGGAGATATTAATAGAAAGAATTTAAACTTACACAATGCAGTTAACATTACTAATGAATTTTTAGAATGTGTAAAAGATGGTAAACCTTGGAGACTTATAGACCCTAAAACTAATGAGCCTACTAAAATTATAGATGCCAGAGAATTATGGATGAGGTTATTAGAAGCAAGAGCAGAAACAGGTGAGCCTTATTTAATAAACATTGATACTTGTAATGATGCGTTACCACAAGAACAAAAAGATTTAGGATTAAATATTAAACAAAGTAATTTATGTTCTGAAATTACATTAGCTACCAATGAAGAACGAACTGCTGTATGTTGTTTGTCAAGTGTTAACTTAGAATATTTTGATAAGTGGAAAACTAACGATCAATTTGTAGAAGATTTAATTACAATGCTTGACAATGTATTAGAACATTTTGTTGAAGACATTGTAGACACAGATAAATTAGGTGGTTACACCGCAAACTTTAAGAGGTTTAAAAAATATGTTAAAAAAAATAAAAAAGGTATGGTTAAAGCAGCTTACTCAGCTTACAGGGAACGCTCTGTCGGACTTGGGGCAATGGGTTTTCATGCTTACTTACAAAGCAAAGGACTTTCTTTTAATGGTTTACAACAGACAGGTATCAACAATACTATCTTTACTAGAATTAAGTCACAAGCTACTAAAGCAACTAGATTACTTTCTGAACAAAGGGGGGAAGCTCCTGATATACATGGTAGCAACAAGCGTAACACTCATCTTTTGGCTGTTGCTCCTAATGCCAGTTCTAGTATTATATGTGGTGGTACTTCCCCTAGCATTGAACCATATCGTGCTAACATATATACGCACAAAACTTTATCGGGCAACTACAAAGTTAAAAATAAATTCTTAGAAAAACTTTTAAAGAAAAAAGGATTGACTGCAGACAAAAGAGAAGAAGTCTGGACAGACATATCTAATAAACGTGGTTCAATACAGGACTTAGAAGTTTTTACAGATGAAGAGAAAGAAATATTTAAAACTGCCGATGAAATAAATCAATTACATATTGTCGAGCACGCTAAAATAAGACAGCCTCATATATGTCAGAGCCAAAGCGTTAACTTATTTTTTGTTCCTCCCAAAGCAACAGAAGATCAAGAGGTTCATGATAATTATTTACAGTATGTTAATGACGTTCATTGGTATGCTATGCATCACCTCAAGTCATTGTATTACTTTAGATCAGACTCGGCTAAATCAGCAGAGAATGTTAACGTACAGATACCTAGAATTAATTTAGAAGATGCAGAATGTTTAAGCTGCGAAGGATAATAATATGAATATAAAAAAGGAAAACACATGAGCTTATTAGGAACAAGAGATTATTACAAACCTTTCGACCATCCTTGGATGTACGATTACTTTAAATTACAGAATCAAATGCATTGGATGGCAGATGATGTACCTTTAAATACAGACGTTAAGGATTGGAATAATATTTCAGACAACGAAAGGAATTTATTAACACAAATATTTAGATTGTTTACACAATCAGATGTAGATGTTGCATCAGGCTACGTTAACAAGTATATGAAACTGTTTAAGAAACCCGAAGCCACTATGATGATGTCATCTTTTGCAAACATGGAAGCAATACACCAAGATGCGTACAGTATCCTATTAGAAACAGTAGGTATGCGTGACACAGAGTACAAAGCTTTTGCTGAGTATGAAGAGATGGCAAACAAACACGAGTACATTAATCAATTTAAACCTACTCTTAAGAACAAAAGAGAAATAGCTAAAGCACTTGCAGTCTACTCAGGATTTACAGAAGGACTACAGTTGTTTAGTAGCTTTGCAATCTTGTTAAACTTTCCTAGATTTGGAAAGATGAAAGGGATGGGTCAAATAGTTACGTATTCTATACGTGATGAGAGTCTGCATGTTGAAGCAATGACTAGATTGTTTAGAGAATTTATACAAGAGAACATAGAGATATGGACAGATGATTTTAAAGGAGAGATATATCAAATATGCAGAGAGATGGTAGAACTAGAAGATAAGTTTCTTGACCTAGTATTTGAAATGGGAGACTTGGAAGGTTTAACTAAAGAAGATATGTATGCATACAATAGATACATAGCTGATAGACGATTGTTACAACTAGGATTAAAAACAAACTATGACCAAAGAGAAAATCCTTTGACATGGATAGATGAGGTTATAGGAGTAGAGCATCAAAATTTCTTTGAAGGAAAGTCTACATCCTATATGAAGGCAGGGTTAAGAGGAGATCACGGAAGTCTAACTTTTACGGAATTAAAAAATGAAACAGAATGAAGCAACTTTGATTAGTTATAAATTAACTATTGATAAAAAAGGAAAAGTTTATACTGAAAGAAGTGTAAGCGAAATAGATGAATTAAAAAATAAACTTAATCCAATTATGTTTAATACTTTAAAAGCTGTTATACTTCGAGCCAAGGCAGACCTTGATAAAATTCACAACAGAATAGAAGCAGATTTAAATCACAGAATACAATAGTTAATTAGCTAAAGGGTTTTTGTTCTCAGACTTAAGAGTAGCTACATCAGCTTTGAGCGTGGCTACTTCTGTCTTAAGTAAAACAATGGATTCACTATTGTCTGGTATAACAATGCCATCAATAGATTTATTTATGTACTCTACAGAGGTTTCAATACTTGCAAACCTTTCTTCAATAATTTGTTGAGCATTTTCTGTGTCGCTTATCCCACCTATCTGAGCTTCAAGGTTTTCTAACCTATTCACATAAGTAGCACCCGTATATCCAAAGCCTGCTAGAGTACCAATGATACCTACCAAAGCAATTACTTGTGTTGTTTTATTTTCAAACCATTCCATATCTTTCTCCTTATAAGTTCGGTTGCATACTTATCATGCTACCTAATGTATTAAGACTAGCTCCTGCTAATCCGTAAAATGCTTGGGTGTTATCACTTAGTACAACACCTGAGTATATTGCTCTAGGCTCGTACCACGTATCTTGTTGAGGTATCTGAGCATCTCTATAGCTATCAAAGCCTTGCACGTAACCAAGGTAAGCTACCAAAGTTGTACTATCAGCGTACTCTCCTGTCTCTCCTTGTTCTTGTTCAGCCTCTTCTTGTTGTTCTTTAATGTTGTTAGCAATTATTTTATCTGCTACTTGGTCAGCTTCAGAGGCTGTCATAACTCCTGAAACTGCTGAGTCTATGTCACCTGCCATGTCCTGAACCTGTACATCAGCCATCATAACCTGTGGAGAATCGTCTAGTGTCGGCATCGGTGTAATACTAAATGATGTTGATCCACTTGAACTAGAAACTCCTCCACTACCCATAGACAAAACTTGGTTAGTCTGTGCAGTTGAGGAAGCAAATTGATCTGAAGCACTTGGGGAGTTAGACGTACTAACCCCACCACTAGAACTACCCCTAGAACCTCCATAGGAGGAC
>Ga0209337_1002063_pt1 | contig 14802 bp, 29 predicted proteins | sample LinPmetageLP53_FD_184044 | JGI IMG/M metagenome (GOLD analysis project Ga0209337, IMG submission 184044) | Marine viral communities from the Pacific Ocean - LP-53 (SPAdes) (version 2) | ecosystem: Environmental > Aquatic > Marine > Oceanic | place: Pacific Ocean | collected 2010-02-08
ATAATTCTCAACGTCTTGTTGAATCGCATGACCCATACCCTGAACATACATATTAAACATTTCAGGGGAAGCTTGGATTTTAATTACGTCAGTAAGAATCTGAGCAGAATAAGCAAGCTTATTAATCTGCAAAACAGTTTCTGTATCATTTGGGGAATGATAAGCAATATTCGTAGTCATTGCAGAAACAGCCTGCGGAGTTGTTGCAGTCGCAACTTTTGCTGCCATCTTTGGAATGTGAATAGTATCACCTTGGGCCTTAACTAAACCAGATAGCGAAGTATCTGCTAAAGATAAAAAGGTTGTTGGTTTCTCAAAATACCCTTTTACTCCAGCTGCCCACATTTCTGGGACAAATACTGAAGCATCAGTTGCATTTGCGTAAGTAGCATTTACGGATGTATTAGCACCGGCATCATAAGCCATGTTATTACCTCTAAGTTTCTAGGGCTTCAGCTGCCTCGTTAGGCCTTTGTCCCTAGGGTTTTGTTATAAATTGATTTTGAAAGGCAGCCCAATTAGCTTGCCTGTCTTTAGGGTCCAGTTTATTTAATTCCTCTAAGGTCATCGGTTTTCCTGAGACTCTGCCAGCGGCAGGGACTCCTTTAGGATGTTCGATTGCTTGAGATTGTGCCATGGTTCTACTATTTAATAGTTCCAGTGCATCATTATCTAAACCCTGTAATTTTTCACGTTCCTCATCTGTATAATCCGATAAAAGAGCTTCGCGCCTGCTGGCGTTAAGAGTTGCTAAGGTTTCAGAATCAACTTTAAGAGAAGCTATCTCAGCCTTCTGCTTTGCAATTATTTCCTCATGTTTCCCCTGTTGCATTAACTCTGCTTCGTTCTTATCCTTTAGCTGAGTCTCTAAAGTCTCAAGCCTAGAAATAGAATCCTGCTTTGCTGCTCTTTGTTTTTTGGAGTTTTTAATTTCTTGATGATATAACGCTTCGTAATCTAAATTGGCATCTGCCGAGTTAGTTGAAGCCTCTGCTTCTGTAGTTTCTGGAGCCACCTGGCTCTCTGTATTTTCATTCATTTTCGATAAGTCCTTTTTATTTTATATGAAAATTCACCTGAAATTTATTAAATTTTGTGATATAAAACAAAAATAATTTATGCAATTCGTTGAAAAAGTAGATAAATTTAAAGAAAAGTGGTTTGATTTTATAGATTATGAACCCCACCCAGGCCAAGAGAAATTGCACTCTCCCCCTGGTGGAGTCTATGACCCTAAAGAAAATCCTACCGGCGTAAGATTTACAGTCGCATGCTGTGGCCGTAGATTTGGTAAATCATTTGCAGCCGCTAGAGAGGCAGAGCTGCTATTGGTCCAGCCTGGGAAAACTATTTGGATTGTGGCCCCTACCTATGAAACCGCTGACAAAATTTTTAGGATTGTCTATGAAGATTTAGTAATAAAGAAGAAATATAAGCCTTCTAGGTACTCCCAAAAAGATAAGGTTTTAGAATTTGATTGGGATGGCGGGAAGTCTATTATATGCGGGAAGTCGGCAGAGCATCCTAGCTCTTTAATTGGAGAGGGTTGCGATTTAGTTATATTTGACGAAAGCTCTAAGGTCCCAAATTTTAAAAAGATTTGGGAGATGTATATAAGGCCTACGCTTTCAGACAAAAAAGGCCGCTGTATTTTTATATCTACCCCGGATGGATTCTCTTATTTCCATGAGCTATTTTTACTGGGCCAGGCTGATACTCCAAACTGGTACAGCTTTAATAGCCCTTCCTGGGAAAATTTCCACGCTTTTCCAGATGGAAAGGATGACCCTGATTTAATAGAGGCCAGAGCTACACTAAGCAAGGAAATTTATAACCAGGAGTATGGTGCAGAATTTACTGCATTATCTGGCCGGGTATATTCAGATTTTTCTAGGGCCGATAATACTGGTGATTATAAATATGACCCTTATAGGCCAACTTTCCTTACTGTGGACTTTGGGTACAGAATGCCGGCTGTATTATTTTTTCAGACCGAAATAATAGATGGGCAGGACCATGTATTTATTATTGATGAAATTATACATAGGACCAATTTAAAAACCCTAGACCTAGTAAACCTCATAGAGTCTAAAAAATACAGGCTTACCCAGGTTTATGGGGACCCGGCCGGCTATCAGGTCCAAAGCTCGGTAGGGATTGGAGAGGCTCACATATTTAAGCAGCTCCTGGGCCACAAGGTTTTCGCCTTGCGAGATAAAGCTAGTAGGAATATTAATTCAGGAATATCACATGTGCGGAATTTTATCTGTGCAGAGGATGGGACCAGAAGGCTCCATATAGATACTTCCTGCCATGGGATTATAGAGGATATTGAAAGCTATAGATACCCAGAGACTAAAGAAGGTCTAGCCCTAAAGGATTTACCCCTTAAGGATGGCTACTCTGACCATGGGGCAGATGCTCTGAGATATGGGATTATAAACAAATTTCCGATAAGGATGAATAAAATAAGGACTTATGCCGCATGATAAATTCTAACCAGATAGTAATGGATTCACAAAAACAAGCCAAGGCCAATGTTCAGGCTGATAGAAAAAAATTGATTTATAAATTACTGGATTATTATAGTGGTGATAATACCGAGAAATACATAACTAGTAGATTTAGCGCTAAGGCTTACCAGGAGGTCCCTGTATCTAGCTTTAATGTAACTAAGCGCATGATTGATAGGATGAGTAGAATCTATACTCTAGGGGCCAGCAGAAACCTATCAGCCATGGATGATAAATATCAGCTTATGACTGTCAATAAAGATTATAGGCTAAAGCATATAGAAAAAATGACTAGACTCCTGGGCACTGTAGCCACCCAGGTATCTTTTAACGCTGAGAGAAATGAATTTTACTATGACCCTATTTACGCCTTTGATGTTGAGATGTCAGAGTATGACCATCATTCAGTAGAGTCTATAATTTTTCCTATATTAACAGCAACCCATGATATATCATCTGGTGATAAACTGCTATACTGTTATATGGATTCCAGCATCAAACAGATAAGAGATGAAGATGGAGTTATTATAAGTGAGGAAGTGAACCCTTACGGATTTCTACCATTCGTATTTAGCCATAGGGACCACTATTTAGATAGCTTCTTTTGCGCCCCAGCCTATGATATAGTTAATTGTAATGAGCAGATAAATATATTATTAACTGAGGCGAATCTAGGCATGAGGTTCCAGATGTTTGGTCAGTACGTTGTTACTGGCATGTACTCAGATGATTCCTACAAAAGGGCAGGGTCAGATGAGATGATAGTATTGCCAGAAGGAGCTAGTTTAAGTATAGAGGCTCCAAAGGTAAATGTAGAGCAGGCTTTAAAGCTTGCCAGAAATATGCTAGAATTGGCTGCCCAGAACAATCATTTAAGTATAAGCTTTGCAGATACCAATAAAGATAGGCCAAGCAGTGGAATCGCCTTAAAAATTAAGGACTTAGAGCGCCACGAAGATTACCAGGATGATTTAGAGATATGGCGCAGATTTGAAAATAATCTATATAGTATAGAGAGGCAAATAGCAATGTTTTCTGGCGTAATGCTACCAGATAAAATAGGCATAGACTTTAACGAGCCAGAATACCCCCAAGCTGTAGCGGACCAGATAGCTATGGATACATGGATGCTAGAGAATGATTTAACGACCAAGGCACAGCTTTTACAGCAACGAAATAAAGATTTAAGTATAGAGCAAGCTGAGGCAATAATTAAAGAGAATACGGAGAAAAATGGCGCAGGAAAAACCAACGAAGCAGGAGCAGGAGCAGGCCAGTCAATCTTTAGTAAGTTACGTTCTGGGGCTCCGAAAGCTTAACGATTCTATAGATACAGAAATTCCTGAAGATAATATTGAGGAAATAATGGATAATCCAGAGCAGTATGCTTTAGATTATATAGAAGCTACTTTTGCCAAATTCCTCCCCAAGTATATGGAAGCTTACAAACTTGGCGATAAATTTGCTAAAAAGTTGCTAGAAGTATAATGGCCAAAAGCAGCGCTAAAATGATTACGACCTTTAACCTACACAAAATGGCCACCAGTCTCAATAAGGTTATTAGTGATACTTTAAACGTCCATGGTAAGCGAGTTAATAAAGATATTCAGGATGGCCTAAAGGCCGGTAAAGATTTAAACGATGCTAGCTTTGAGCCTTTGTCTGATAATACCAAGCGCACTGGTGGAGATAAGCCACTGGTCCGCTCTGGGAAATTAGGCGAGACTACAGTAAAACAATCTACTCCAGGAAAGTCTCCTGTTTATGAGATTCAGATGGTAGGTAAATCTAGCCGAACTGGTAATATTTATGGAGCTTTCCATAATACCGGATATACTAATAGCCCAGATGCTAGATTCCCAGGGGCTAAAGTCCCTCAGCGTGAATGGTTTGGGGTTTCCGTTCGTATGGCTCCTGGTTCAGATGCTTATAAAAAATATGAGCTTGAGAGACATCTTAGAATAAAATCAGCATTTAAAAAGTTTGGTATGTAATGGCTATTGATTATTTAAAGTTATTCGGTGATGATTTTGATACAGTGCTTAAGGCCCTGGATGATTTAACTCCGGCAGCTGAGAAAGTATTATTAAATAGCCTGGATAATATGGTATTTGATGCTCAAACATTTTCCACAAATATAGAAAAACAAATTTCCAGCATGACCTCTAGCGGCATGAGTCGGGGGGCTGTCGCATCATCCCTAAATAATGACATGAAAACCGGGGGCCGAATATTTGGAGCGCTAAGAAATAGCGTAAAATCTGGAATAGTCGAAGGGGTACAGGAAACTGCAAAACTGGGCCAGTATGATAATTATGATTTAGATAAAGGCAATTTTGCCTGGGTAACTGTTGGAGGCCATAAGGTCTGCGCAGATTGTGATGGAAGGGCCGGAGATGTAGGTACTTTTAACTACCATGAGACTGAAGGCCTACCAGGGGCAGGATGGTCCGTATGCCAAGCCTATTGCTATTGTGTTTTAGACCCCACTGGGAAACTACCTAAGAAGGTCCAGGGAGTTCCTGTAAAAGAAAAAGGTGCTTCTGCCAGGAAGGGCCCAAAAGTTAAAAGAATAACAGAGGCCCAGGCTGGGACCTTAGCTAGGAAATTTGTAGGTATGGCCCAGAAGGCAGATGTAGCTTTAACTGGGGTCATAGAGGGTATGGCAGAGCAGGTTGGGGCCAGGATGCATGGACTAAAATATAGGATTAAAGACTTTAAGAGTACAACCAGGAAAATTATAGCCAATAACGTAGAAGATGGAGTATCATACGCCAGGATGGCCAAAGAGGATTTATCTGATATTAATAGATATACCTATATCCTTAAAAACGAGTCTTATGTAGATGATTTCTATACTATAGTCCGGGGAATAGAGGCTGAAGGTTACGAGCTTGCTAAAATTAAAAATTACTGGGATGGTGATTTATATAAAGGAATGAATTGCAATTTTAAAACTTTAGATGGCCGTAAATTCGAGATTCAATTTAATACCCAGACCCAGCAATATGTAAAAGATAAATTTAGTCATAAGTGGTATGAGGAGTTCAGGGAGATAAGTACGGCCCCAGCCAGAAAAGACCAACTAGAAATCCTGCTTACAGAAAAATGGAATGCGGTTAGCGCTCCATCTGGGGCAATAGAAATTCCTAATTTCCCCTAGATAGTTCCCAGCCACGTTTCCACTTGCTTACCCATTTTGCAATAAACTCAGGCGCAGCTTTTACTCCATCTGGAGGCTCATGATAATCACCATCAGGCTTACCAATCCAGCAGCTAATTAAGTCCGGCGCAATTTCCCAGCCATGCTCCTCATTACAAATTTCAATATCATAGACATTAGGTCCAGATAATTTTCTTATAATAGAAAGCGGAATTTCAGCAGAACCGAAACCGAAACGAACTCTATAATCTATTTTTGTTATTTTTTCCATACGAACTCCATAAGTAATTTAAAAGATTAAAATCTTTTTTCCTATTACTTTTGTTTTTCTAGCGTTAGCTTTCCAGTGAGCTAAGTTAGCTATAAAATTAGCCTCTAAAGCCTCGAAAGTTTCAAACTCATACCAAACCACCAGGCCAAAGCCAGGCACGTCATAGTGCCCGGTATTGCTTATGGTAGAGGCATCTAGGTTTAATTCGGTAGTCATTAGAATTTTCCTTTATTAGCTAAAGTGTGATAATATTTAAAGTCCTTAATCATATCCTTCATTTTGAGCTTTAAGGTTTCATTAGTCGCAGGTTTTACATTTTCATGGTAAAACTCCTCTAACCCTAATCGGATTAAAAGCAACTCTTTTTTAGTAAGTTCTATTTTCATGTTACTCCTTTCCAAGCATTATAGCATCCGCAACAAGTGGAGCTAGAGCTAGTATTACCAGGCCAACTATTAAAAGTAATTCGGCTATCATTTTGTACCTCCATCTAGGTTGATTAATAAATCTATATAACGATAAGTATTTTCTCGGTCCATAGTATCTCCATGGAATTCTACTTTACTAGTAGAGTTATAATTATTGGTCGCTATAAGCTTAAGGTAGCTCCAGGCAGCTCTGAAAATAATCTGCTTAGTAACCCTGGCATCAGGATAAACTCCATCAGGACCATAGAACTCATAACAATAATCTACAAAAGCAACTATATCGGAATGGTCTGTAATTTCTCCAGGCTTTAAGGCTACGCTCCAGTCCTCCATTTAAGCAACCTCCAATCCTAATTTATCTACACCAGATTCCAAGCCCCATGACGCTACACCAGCCTCAGAAACTTTCATTCTATAAATATCATTTTGCCAAGCTATGAAAGCCTCCTTGGTCCATACTTTTTTCTTCTCAGCAGCATATCTATAAAGGGTGATAACCTCAACGTCTCCATTACTCAAGACCTTGGCATAGTTAGCCGCATCATTAGAACTAGAAATACATTTGTAACCTTCCATCATTTAAGCCTCCTCTACTTTAGATTCATACCAACTACATCCATTGCCAACACATTTAGCACCAGGGCCACCGGTGAGAGCGTATTGAACGCCGTCAGCTGGCTTATCTTCTACTATTTCATAACCTTCATACTTACAGGCATGAGAAACAGAAGCAGATTGGTACCCAAGCAAAAAACCGAAGCACTCGTTATAAGTCCCTTTAGTAAGCAACTCTTTATCTTTTAACACTATATACATTTAAACAACCTCCATCTCTATTAAGTTCATTACTTCAGGCTCAACTTCAGCAGGCTTATAGCCACCATCAGCAGAAAGGCCCACAGCAACAGCAATCATTATTTCAAGAACTAAACTCATGACTTACTCCTTATTATTATTAAAACAACTATCAATCACATAACAAAACTACAGGACCTAAAACTTCTATGCAAGTATTATTATTATATTTATTAAAAAAATAATATTTATTATAAAAGTGTTGCACCGTATTATATAGCGTGCCTACATTACTATGTGATTGGAACTGGAATTTTAAAATAAACAAGGAGTAAGACATGGACACAACTAAAGCAAGCGCAATGGCCTACCGAGCTAGTAAGGAATTGGATGTGGTTGATGGCGCTGTTACTATTGATGATTTAAAAGCATGGTGCAAAGCTAATAAGGTTAGCTTGCCTAATGTTTGGGTTGTTAGTGGCTGGTTAGAAAATGAGTATGGGGTCCTTACCACTTTCGGAATTAAGCCTAGCAAGTCTAGGGGTACTAAAAGGTTGCCTGGTGAGAGTATGACTGAGTATGTGGCCCGAAGAACTAAAATAGATAAGGAGGTGTAAATGGCTCCTAGAATACCAAAGGCAGTAAAGGCTCCTGGGGTCCAGTATGATTTTTGGGCTGGGGTGGAATATCTCAGGGACTACGGAGGCCTTACGGCGGCTGAGTTTAAAAAGATAACATTGCTGGACTGCGGAATATCCAATACTAAAAGGGGTCGAGCCTGCCATAAAAATGGGAAATACTATAAATTCTATGTGCCCTATTGGGCCTATTTAAAAGAAGATATTTTCCTGGGCCTTGAAGTCTGGCCCATACGTTCAAATCCAAATACGGACCGCCTAAGCTCTTTATTTGTTTACTACCTGGCTCATGAGATTAGCCATGTATTAAACAGCCCAAAGGCCAAAAGCCATGGGCGTAGATTTTACGAGATTTTTACCAGGGTCTGCCCGGTTGAATTGCAACACTACGAACTGACCTATAAAACCAAAACAGCAAGTAAATACATAAAGGAGCTAGTATGATGAAAAAGATGAGTACACCATGGGAAGGCTATATGGCCGTAGAATATATGGGAGCCGCCTGGACAGTGTTAAAATATAAAGACCCTAAAGGGGGCTGGGAGATTTTGCCTTGCCTGATGGCTGCGCCCCTGGAAGATGGAGAATATAATATAGCTACTAGCGATGATTCCTGGGTAGACGTTGAGGACCTTACAGATTATAGCGAAAAAGAGCTAGAAGGCCTTAATAAAATCCTAGCCAGGGAATATGAGGTACTGGTAAGCTCTGTCGGTAGAGTCTATTATTTCAAGAGCTAAATCTAGCTTAAAATAATAAAAATAATATTTATTATAAAAGACTTGCATCATATTATGTAGGTCCTTTATATTGATGGTGTGATTGAGACTAACAATAAAACAAATACGGAGATAACAATGGAAAACAAGACTATAACAACTTACTTAGATGCTTCTTACGGATGGACTGTTAAACTTCCTTATAAGACTATCCACTTTTCTGATAAAGCTACTGCTGTTGCTCGTGGTAAAGCCATGGCTGCAAAATTAGGCTGCGAATGGGAGGTTAAATAAGATGGAAAAAGAATACTTGAGTGCTACTGAGACTGCTAAATTAATGAGAAAAGACTTAAAGGCCAATTTCCCTGGCATTAAATTCTCAGTACGAAGTGATAGAAACTCTATTAATATTAAATATACTGATGGTCCAGCCGAAAAAGTTGTTCAGGCTGTGGCTCGAAAATATGAGGGTGCTGGATTCGATGGAATGATTGACTTGCAATATTATATCAGCCATTGGATGAATAAAGCTACTGGTGAAGTTATCATAGCTAAGGACCAAGGTAGCACTGGCTCTGGCGGATGCCATGAGGGCCATGAAAATGCTTGCCCTGGTGAGGGATGGGTTAAAGTGAACTTCGGAGCTAAATATATTTTCGTAAATCAAGAGATTACTGCTGTAGTTATGGAAGAAGCTGTAGAAATGGTTGCTAAAAAAACTGGCCATGATGATTTACCTAAATTAGGTGCGATTAAAAAAGATAGCACAAAAGCCGGCTGGGTTGATATGGGTGCTTTTGCTTGTAATGGCCGAGACTGGCATGATGCAAAATGGATAAATAACTTAGTCTATGAAACTGCCAGAGAAATCGCTACTGGCGAGTACATGGTAAAGGAGGCTGCTTAATGGATAATCACTTCAAAGAAATCAAAACTTCTGTCTACAATGGTACTAGTACCATCACTAAAGTTAAATGTACTCAAGATATAAACCCCGAAAACAGGTTAATCAAAATAACTCAAAATGATTCCTTCAAAGATGAAAGTGTTATTTGGCTCACTCCACAGCAATTAAGAGAAATATTGGAAGGGGCAAAATAATGAAAAATAAAACTACTGATTATATCCTAGGCCTTATAACAGGCCTGGCTATCATGTTTGGAGTATGGGCCTGCACTAGTCCCTTAAGCGCCTACAATGAGGCGCCAGGGTCTTCTCAATGGAATCCGATGTACGTTAAGATTGTGGAGTAATTACTTCTTAGGCTTATCGTCTTCGCCCCATACTAAATCTTTATCATTACTAGTAACTATCTGGGAATCATTGCCATTAATACGGATGCTATTTTTATCCATAATAATCTCTTTGCTTCCCTGGTTATCTGTTAAATGCTTAACCAATTCCTTAGCAATAGTAACCATTGGGTCATCTTTTTCTGCCCCTCCTGTAGCCCTCTGTAGGACCGTAATTAATCCAACACATACAGATGACACTAAACCAGAAATAACAGCCAACTGGCTAGCCTCTAAGGTCTTAGCTGAGAATATAAGACTGGCTACCATTAGCAATATACTAGGCAAAGATAATAAGCTTATAACATAAACCGCTTTATCCTTCATTATCCTGGTATGCACGTTGCGCTTCTTCTGGATTTTCTCTATATCTTCACTGCTCATTTTACCCATTAAATTACCCCTTAATATTTTGCATTTTTCTTCTTCTGCTTATACTTTGTAACTTGCTTACTCTGCTTCTTTTTATATGGGTCCATCTTAGACTTCTTTTTACTTGGCATTTTCTTCCTCCAGGTTTTTAAGTTTTGCTAGCCAGGCGCTACGCTCAGATTTAGATGGCCTTCCTCCGGTCATAGGTTCTAGGCCTAGCTCTTTAGCTCTCTTATTCATTTGCTTACGCTCGTTTTTAGCTTTATCGCTTTTCCTTTTACGCTTTAAGGCCTCAGCGCTAATCTGCTGGACTCTCTTATTATCCACTTTAGCTTTTAAGCTTGGATGGTCATTAGATGGGTCCCTCTCAGGTAGCTGTGATACAATGCGGTCCGGAATCTCGAAACCTTCGCCAATAACTTCTGGCCCAAAGTCCTCAACTATCTCAGCATCCTCTACATCTCCCCGGTCCACCGCTTTTAAGTGCTGCATAAATGGAGCCTCTACTTTAACCACTAGGGTATCTTGCAATTTACCAAAATGTTTTAAGACTAATTCTGCGGCCCTGACGTTTCCCAGCTTTGCCTCTTCCAGCATTGCAGTTATAACAAGGGGTAATTCCTTTCCTGCTATTTCCATGTACCGGTCGTAGGTTGCTTCTATCTCTTTAGGGTCGTTCCTCCACAGGCCCACAGTCGAGCCATTAACCCCTAGCTTCTCACTTATGGCCACATTTGTTACGTCCGGGTCCACTGCTATCCATTCACGAATCAGCTTCTTTTTTAGTGTATTCTCGGCCTTTGTCGGCTTGTTCAAAATATTACCCCTTCTTATTCTAAATTTTCTCGTAAGGTGGACTCCGGCCAGGGCCCCCAGGAATCCCCCCTACCCTCGGTGCGCCACCCCTTTGTTACCCCTTTGCCTACCCCTATATATTGTGGTGGCCTAACTTAATTGCTGATAACAGGTAATATGTAAACTTTTGCCATACTATATATAGTGTTGCTATAATACTCTCATCAGCCCCTTAATAAAACGTCTCTGGTGAGGTCGATTTGCCAGTGAATAATAACATCCATAGCATCCATCACAACCTACATCATAGCATCCTATCATCTATCCATATCCCTGCAATACATAGCTATAAGCACTGCATCAGCTGTAGCTAACGTAATCCTATGGGTAGGCCATGCCTGCTGTGCTAACTGCTTAAGCTTATTTTTTCTATCCTTCTTATCCTTCGGCATTGTGCCGTTATGCTTCATCCACTTACCTGGCGGTACAATATCATAGGGTATCTTAAGCGCTGCCATGATACCTAGCCAGGTGCCATAGTTCTGGCCGAATGTAAACATAGACTTAACACCATTGCCTGGCATGCTATGTACCAACTCTATCACTGCCTTACTCTTAGGGATAGCCATCATCTCTAGGGGTACCTTAAGCTCCTCTACCATATCATGGACAGTATCAGGGCATTTAGATGCATATAGATTATCATCATAGATAATAGCAACTCCTCCAGACTTACCTGGGTCTATACCAATATATAGCTTATTCATGTCCTATTATGCTCCCAAGACTCTTAAATGCACCCTCTTCGCTCATCTTATTAGCTCTAAGAGTTCCAGTAAGGGTATTACTATTATCGTCTCTTCTAGGGCTATCCTCTGCATCTACAGAGCCATTCTGTTTTGCAGGTAAGCCTAGTAATTCAGCTTTCTCTTTTTCAGTAATAGGGTCATTATTATAAGCTTCTGTAGCTTTACGCTCTTCATCTCGCTGGCGCTCCATTCGAGCTTCATGCTTCTTATCAGCATTTAAATCGGTTCTTAATCCAGGAGTATCTCCGACTATCTCATTCCTATAACATTCATCTCTCAGGTATCTAAAGCCATGAGGTCTAAATTGCTTCTCTACAGCCTTAACAAACTTTTTAGTATGTTCAAGGATAAGCCCATAGTCCTTCTCATCTATCTTCTTCCATTGGAGTAAAGATTGTTTCTTATTTGTATCTCTATCGTAAAGCTTCCACCACTGATTGAACAAATCTAACTCTCTAGCAGATTTATCTGCGGGTTCTTTTTGGTTTACTTTTTCTTCTTTTACTTTAATTTCCTTTATTTTTTTTTCCTTTTCTTTACTTTCCTTTGGGCGGTAGTCATCCGGTAGTACTACGGGAGTACTACGGGAGTCCTCCTTATCCTCTTCTATAAATACATACTTAGTTGGAGTTGGTTTATTAATTTGTTGATGTTGGGACCATTTTCTGATTCTTATTAAGTTTTGCTCTTCATCTTGCGTTATTTTATTAAAAATGATAAGATTCTCAGCTTTTATTAAGTCTATATAGTGCCTGACTTGTTCTAAATCAATTCCCATATCGCAGGGAAATATCTGAGCCTTTAACTGCATTGGTGAGGCCTTTAAAATACCCTCATCATCAGCCTGGTTCCACATACCAATAAATAACAATCTAGCTGCTATAGGTAAGTTCATTATCTGCTCACTGGTCCAGAATTCCTTTTTTATCATTCTATTGCGTGCCATTACTTACTCCCTTTGTTAATGTACCATTTAGTCGCTTCTTGCGCTATGAATATCAGTAGAATCACAAAACCAAATATTCCAATGGTGTATATTATATATTTAAATAGTGGTAGCACTTTTCTCCTTACAGCCTAAACACTGCTTCCGGTTCAGGCCATAAGTAGGCATTAAACCCTCATCGTAATGCTCTTCCCTTATACTCCTGTGTTTCCTAAGTATAAAATCAGCTTTTTTATAAACTCTGCTGCAATCAGTACAATACTTTAGTTTATGATGCCCCTCTCTTGCCTCTACGTTCCTATCCCTCTTGTCCCTATTGTTGCAGGCATCCTTCATTGTTCCAATAGGTACGGCCCATTCCATGCTCATCGATATGTACTCTTTAACTTAATAGGTTTTTTATAAAATTTAACATTACAGTCATTACAAACTTCAATTTTTACAAATCCATCCATTTTTATAATAACTGTAGCCGGTTTATTGCAATCATTGCACTTAGGGCATTTCACAGTAAAGCAAACTGCCCTGTATCAGTATTCTCTTGATGTAGCGTATATCTATCGTAATTGGTACCAGTATCTTTATTATATTCTGGTTTACTTGTAATATTGTATCCATCAGTATGGCGTAGCGTATGAATTATAGCTGATAGCCTAGTGGCCCTGAACTTCTCGATAGCTTCCCAGGACGTTATGCTCTTGTGCATCTGTAAATGGATAAGGACCAGGTCCTTTTTAGATTTCTTCTTCATTGCTTCCTTTATTAAAATTTTTATAAACGTAAACCACATCTACCTCACAATTATTATCAGCGCAAGAGAGATTACTTACAATCCCATCACCCTCTATGCCATAATCTTCATAGTCATGGTCCCCGCCCCAGATTAAGCTATTTCCACAGCTACAAATCACATTTTCTCCTGTAATGCTTTCTAGTTTCATTGATTACAGCATAAAGGCCTATAAACATAACAAAAGCCCCTACCATTAACGTAAAATAATATATCACTGTAAATAAAAACATCCCTAGGCCCTACACCCATTTAATAAAACAAAATTGGACTCTCTTTTATTAATTGTCCTCTGTATAGAACCTAGGAAATAATAACCTGACCAGTTGTGATTGATACCGCTACGGAGTAAGTACCCCAGGTGGGGTGGTAGGTAGGAAATCCTGGCCAGGTATTTAATCATTAGAATGGCAAATCGTCATCAGTTACTGTTGCCGGTTCACTTACTACCTCTTGCCTTGGTAGCCCATTTCTTTTTTCATATTCAGCCCATAAGATAACCATCATCTGAGCATCAGTCAGTCCAGAGCTAGGTGTAGCTATTGCCGGTTGAGCTATAGCAGGCCCAGGTCCCTGAGTTGGGCTAGGTCGCTCTGGCATTACATGAGGAGCCTCCTGGGCTAAGTCCTGGGCGCTCTTGCCATTAAGTAGCCAAATCTTATATGGCTGGCCTGTGGTCTCATTGGTGCCACCTTTAAACTCAATAGATATTTCTTCACCTTGGGCAATGTTCTTTAGCTTTAGGAGGTTATTAATAGCCTCACTTGCGAACCATACATGGCCCACTCCATTTACTACTACATTATAGCCATAACTCATTTTACCATACTGATTCTCTTTTGAGTAGAATGGTTCAGATGATTCAAATGTAACCAGGTGAGGTGTATTTAATACCTTCTGGGGTTCAAATTTAGGCTTCTGTTGTGTCGTTGTTTCCATTTTCTTCTTGCTCCTGATTCTCTAGGGTATAATACCTAGGTTTAGCTTCTCGTTCTTTAACTACTGGCATCTTACCAGCCTTATTACTTACCATGTAATGAAATAGGTCCACAACCATATACCATACTTCTGGCTGATAGTGGTATTTCACTAATTTATAATTCCCGGTGCGCTTTAGATAAAGGCAATAAATATCATCTATTACACCATGCTCTTTACCATGCAGGCTATCATATAATATTTTATACGCTGTGAGCTGTAATTCATGGCTTTTAGCGTACTCTTTGCCAGTCTTGACATCTACCATAGCGGTCCGTAAATTACCCTTTTTA
>Ga0209337_1002065_pt1 | contig 14800 bp, 14 predicted proteins | sample LinPmetageLP53_FD_184044 | JGI IMG/M metagenome (GOLD analysis project Ga0209337, IMG submission 184044) | Marine viral communities from the Pacific Ocean - LP-53 (SPAdes) (version 2) | ecosystem: Environmental > Aquatic > Marine > Oceanic | place: Pacific Ocean | collected 2010-02-08
CATTCCTTTTGCTTTAGTCAAATCGCCGGAACAGCCACAACCGCAACCTGCTTTCAATATTTCTTGCCATTTCATTTCTTTTTGCCCCCTTTTCCTTTAGGATAAATTAAGTCTCTTAACTGCCGATAAAGAAGTTCATACTCCTTACGGAGTTTGGTAGCGGTGGCGACTATATCAATGTTTCTTTCATCCATTGACTTCATTTTTTTGTTTAACTTCTTATCTGATTTAGTTAAATCTAATTCCCTAAGAACCTCAATTAACTCTCCTAATTTAGTAAAGTCCTGTCCAAAAAATTCAGTAGGTTCGGACGCTTGAAGAACCTTTTTTAGCCTCTTCCTTCCTTTAGCATCTAATGAATCAAGAACATTTTTAGGCTTTTGTTTTTCTTCTTTTAGGATAAAGTTATCCCCTTCTCCGTAGTAGTCCCAAGTCATTCCGATGCCTCCGTCATTGTTTCAGGTTTTTTACCTTCTATTAGTGTAGAAAGCCTTAGATTCACTTCTTCTAATTTTTGTGAATTAGCGTCTAATCGTTCTAATAAAGCATCAATTTGACGAATGGCTTGATTAGCAATCGTTGGTAGTCCTACGAACTCCATTTCTCCACCTACTTGTTCCCATCGAGCCTCTTTGTTTTCACTTAAATAAACCATCGAACCCCTTGAAATATCTTGTTCTGCCTTTTTAGATTCTTTTTCGATTTTCTTCATAGTTTGGAACATCTGTGAACAAGCATTAAGACCATCAATCATTATACCTTTAATTTCAGCAATAGGATTCATTCCTGAAAACATATCAACCTGTTTCATAAAGTCTTTGGTGAGTTCTTCTGTCTTAATCGCAGCACTTAAATCACTAACATATTTACCCAGTTTAACTTTCTCTTCACCAATTTCTCTTTCAATATCTGTTTTGGCTTCTTCAATATACTTTTCTTTGTTGTTCTGCAACTCTCTAATTTCAGCAGTTTTAGCCCGAATTTCTTCTGGCCTGTTGTTTTTATAGCCGCTCTCATTTAATAAAGTTTTTAAAGCGTTATTTAATTCTCTAAATTTCCTAGCAACCAAAGCGTCAGTATTTTCCAATACTTTTTCTAGGTCTTCAATAGTTGTTTTAACAGCATCTCTTTTCAACTTCAAATTAGATATTTGCTTTCTATATTTAGTGGTTAATTGAGTAGCCTTACGGTATTCTCTATTGATTTCTCTATCTCCGCCTTCATCAAAGCCTCGATTAAGTCTTTGTTGGATTCTTCTTAATTCTCCGCCTCTTTTCCTTTTTTCTGCTCCAGTCATGCTGGATTTAGGTATATATCCGTGTTTTTCTATATGAAGCAATTCTATTACTTTAGGTAAAGTCACTTGACTGAAAGTTTTCATACGACTTTCATCTAATACATCAATTTTTGTTTCTAATAATTGAGCGAATTTAGCGGCTAATGTTTTAACATTAATATCTTTATCTGTGGTTTCGTAGGTTACTTGTCGTGTTTCTTTATCCTTTGAGAATTGTTTTCCTGACAAAATACCATCTGCTAATAAACTACCATACTCCTTCATTAAATAATCAGGCTGTAATTCTAACACTTTAAAAATATTGATGACTCTATTAGAGTTTTTCTTTGTCTTTCCTATTTTAATATACGGTCTATCTACACCAAAAACTTCATATTTATTAGAGCCCTTTTTAATTACTTTAGCATTTTGGGCTATTTCTTCCAAAGGAATAATTAAACTTTGTAAAGAACTTAAAGCGGTATATGCTTTATTTTCTTTATCTTTTTCAAGTAAATCGGAAGCCATTACCTCTCTCGCATCTGCGGCTTCACCTTCTAATTGTTCCTCAACATTATCAGTTGTAGGTGCTACATAACTTTCTTGTTCACTACGCCTTTCGTCTTTTATTCTTTGTTCTTCTTCCTCATCAGCCTTTTTAATATACTTTCTATATTTAACCATATTAGAAGAATCAAGGTTCTTTAACAAAGACATTTTAATTTCCAAAGGAGAAGCCTCTTGCTTAACTAAAGAAGAAGTTTCATTATCTAATTCAGCCTTGCGTAAAAGCCCATAAAAGGACTGGTCTTTAGATAATTCAATAATCATTTAATCACCTCAAAAAGGAATGTTTTCTGACTTCTTGTGTTTTTTAGAAGGAAGCAAAATAACATCGGGATTATCTGCTGAAGAAGGTCTTGCTTTATGACTAGTATCAAGAGGTAATCCAACCGAGAGATTACGATTCTTTTGAACCTTAGTATTCTCTTGAGCGTTTAGTGCCTTAACTTGCGCTAGTTCTTTCGTTAATCTTGCTTGCTTTTGTTTTAAATCTTCTGTCATATAATCACCTGTTATCTCTTACTTGAATTGCTCCAACTTCTATATTTCCTTGACTTCCGAGAAGTAGTTCCATTAATTGTTCATCATCATAAGAACCGATTAAATCCATTACTTTATCCATTAAATCTTCACGGGTAGCATTGAGTAGTTCTTCTCTTTCGGTTCTATTCTCTTCTATATCATCTAAATTAGAATCATGTCTATTAGAATGATGCTGTAAATACTGTTCATTGTCTTGGGAAGGTCTGCTTCCACCAGCCATTCTAGTTTGCGGCTTTTGCCGACTTGTATCTTTTATTTGCTTTCTTTTAATTATTATTTCTCGCCAATCCATATTAACCAACTCTTCTTTCAGTTCTTTTATCATTGTTTTGATTTCCGGCTTCAAGAGGTAGTCCAGTCATTCTTTTATCCGGCCCTTGATTCATTGACGGCTTATTTCTAGTTGTCGCTGGATTCTCTTGTGGCTTGCTACCGCCTTGCATCATTTGTTCTTGCATTTGGCCCATCTGTGAAGCATCAATGTTTGTTCCGGCGTAGGGGTCTTTTTCAACCTCTCCTTGTGGTTTTTCCTCACCTTCTTCCGGTTGAGGTTCAGGCTTCTTAAAAGTAAAGTTACCATCTTCATCCATCTCAACTTCAAATCCTAGATTCTTAACAGAAGCAGCAATATTAACTTCTATTTCTCTCTTACGAAGAACTGCTATTTCATCCTCTTCTTCTGATGGAGGGAGTTTTAGTTTCCAGTCTGTTATACCAAATTGTTTTACAAGGAACGGGAAAACATAATTGTTATAAACAGTCTGTGCTTTTTGAACGGCTCTATTGGTTACAAGAATTTGCATACCTTCATTGTTTAATCCACCGCTTGTAGTATTATCTGCCATAAAGACTTTACTTACACCATAGAACGCTGATATTCTATCTCTTAAATCATCCTTTACAGAAACATAATCCATCTCTTTAAGTGAATCCATAAACTTAATCCATTCAACTGCACCTTTACCATTTTCTGCTTCAATACCCATAACAGGAATAAAATGGGGGTCAGCCTCCATCTTTTCTTTAACTGCTCGCCAAAAAGATTTCATTGAATCCATGTTGCGTGTTTGAACTGCTAGTAAGCCTTTAGGCATTCTACTTTTAGTATAAGATGAATTGACATAATTTTCCATAGCAATAAGCGTCATAATATTATTAAACAAAGTAATAACTGGAGACATACCATACAAACGAGAAGGGCTGTATTTACTGAAATGTAATACTTCTCCTTTCAAAAAGTATTGGTCTTCCCCACCAACTCTATTTACATAGTGAACAGGGAATAAATTACTTCCGCAGACTTCACATAGTTCATGTGGTTCTTTATGAATAATATTACGATGATTTACACAAGTGAATCCTTTAGTTCCTCTTCTACCCAATTCATCACTATAAATAAACATAGTCACTGGGTCGCCTCTATAAAGTTCTTTGACTCTATGCATTCTAATTTTACCGTTACCGTCAATGAAGTATTCTTTAACAAGAACAATATAAGCATCATCCATAATATTTAAATCATCCTCAAGTTCTTGCAAAACATCAATAAATAACTGCTCAGATTTATTAACATATCCTTCAATAAATTTTTCAGCGTATTCTAATTGTTTAACATCGGGAACTTGTAAAGAAGTAGAAGCACAGCGAGAACATTCTTTAACAGGTCTTTTGTGTTCCTTTTTACAATCCATACATAAGGCTTCATAAGATTTTTCCCAGACATACCCTCTTCTAAAGACTTCTTGTTTTAATTGAGTAATACAAGTTCTAGCGATAACTGATTGATTAACTACATTGTAGATAATAGGCCCAGTCATCATGTGGTTGGTTTCTCTTTCCTGAATACCCATATTAAATACGGTTCTATCAGCAGGTTTAGGAGTAGAACGCCTAAAGAGATTAGAAACACTAAATCTTCTTTTTTCGTCAGCCACTAATTACTCCCCCTATTTAGATGCTACGCTATTCGTGCCTATGAACGCTTCGGTCAAGACTTAGTGGAGTCCTCAATGTCATACCTTTCATTACTGGAACGAAGCATTTCTTCCAAAATACCCCTTAAACAATCCTTTCTTTTTTCGGGCATTCTAAACCCTCGTTTTAAATAGTAAATAACCATTTTTTGATTGATTTTAGTAAGGTTGCTAAACCTAACATATTTATTCCTGTCTTTGGGTAATTCGTCTGAAACAATACCGTTCTTTAACGATTGCCAAGACATAGATTTCTTAATCATTTTAAATTCTCCTTTAGCATTGATGAAGGCTTACCTTGTTTTAACCAACATTTTTTACAAAAACCAAATGGATAAATCTTATTACTGTAATAACAATTTCCACAATAGGAATGATTTTTAGTAATATTAATCACCTACTGGATTTATTACCATGACACTTCCATTTTTTACGACTTAAATTATTAGGACTATTTGGGTCACTTCGCCAATTACCCTTGATTTTGTTTGACCTAGCGCAATAAGCATCTCCTTTAGAAGTGTTGGGTCGGATTCTGTCGCCGCCGTCTTTTGCCTTCCCTGCCTGACCGTATTTAACAGTTCTCTTTCGACCTGTTTTTTTATTGGTGACGACCTTTTTAAATCGTCGTTTGAACTTAAGAATCTCTTTCCATTCCACTATCTATCCCTCTTAGAATCTAATTCTTCTTTGGCTCTCTTTTGCTTTTCTCTAAGTTCATCCATAGGAGTTTTTTCTTTTGGCTTGTCTTCTAAGGTTTCAAAATATTCCATAATCTCATCTATTTCTTCTTCTGAAGGTTTAGTTGCCATAAACTTAAGACCTAACTTTTCTACTTCTTTAGAGTCTTTGCCATGTTTGCCAACAGTCATTCTTAGCATGGCTTGGAATTGTTTAACCTTTAGTGAACTTCCTTTTAAAACTTCTTGCCAAGTCATTTTCCTTTCCTCCTTTTATAAGTTTTACAAGCACCGCAAGTCGGCCTACATCTTTGTTTAGTTCCTTTAGAAGCATCTTTACGACCACAAGGTTTTGTTCCTTCTTTATCATCTTCACATGATTGACAAGAAACCCAACCCTTTTGTCCATCTCCACCTTTTCTTGAGAACCAACCGTGTAATCCCGATTCCTTTTCTCTTTTGAAATTGTCTCCACCTTTCTTTACAGAATTGCCCCAGTTTTTTGCACCGACTTTACGGCATTGAACTAAAGCACCCGAAGCATAAGCAGAAGGCCATTTCTTATAGCGGCCCTTTACCTTATGATAACAGGCATCCTGTTTCTTCTTAAGTTCTTCAAACCACATGATTACCACCAATTTGTTTCAATCAATCACACCATAGCATTTTTTAGTTCAAAGCGTTGTCTTTCACTTATTCCATATTGGCTTAAAATTTCTTCAATTCTTTCTTTAATAAAGGCAGGTGACATAAAAGGCACATTCCCTTCTAGTTCCGCTTGAATTGATTTCTTACCTGTTTCTAAGAAAGAAAGAACTTGTTGTTCCATTTCATCGGGCATTTTAGTTCTGCCCATAGCCTCTTTAGTTTCTCTCAAATATTTAGCATAGAAGTTAGAAGGTTGTCTTTTTAAGACAGTGCCGACTTGTTCCATAGAATCCATAGCACTCATTTTACAGTTGCCTTGTAATTTAGCAATATCAGTTAGATAAATACCTTCTTTAAGCCAATCATAACCTACATGGTCTTTATGATTTTCCCATTTCATTAACTTAAATATCTCATCACATCTAGGCTTATACCAATCTGCTTTCTTATATGACTTCTTCATACGAATAAGTTCTAATAGTAACTTAGCATTACCTTTCTTTAATCGGAAGTGAGGCAAGCATTTGGTTAAAAGATTAGTTACATCATCTTGAGAATAAAAGTTTAAACGCTGAATAAGTCTGGTTTGTTGTGGAGATTTTTGGTCTAAGTGCATTCTTCCATATCCGATAGATTTGTGCATTTCTTGCATAAAAGCCTTACCTCTTGTGCCTGTTGCAATTAAACCCACTCTTGGATTTAAATTGCGGTCTAATGTAATATATCCATCGGAGTCAATAAATGCAGCAGTATAAGCCCAAATATTTTTCTTAATCATAGAAGGAACTTTATAGTATTCTCCATCTACTGAAACAATGTCTAATTTTTTAATTGATTTAGAAATAGTATTGGGACTACTTATTTTAAATAAAGAAGTAGGCATTCTTTCATGGATGACTTTAGCACTAATTCCTGGATTTTCACAAACAGCCTTAATAATAAAATCATCCTGTCTTTGTTTCTTTGTCTTAGTAATAGACTGATTAGAAATCTTAGCAATAGCATTTCTAAAACCTTTCTTAGCCAATCTCATTTCTTTTGCTAATTCACTGTATTCTTTACCGTAAGCCATGCCTGTTTGTTTTAGTTCTGCTTCCCAGTATTTACAAAGAGAATCTACTGTTTCTCTTCTAATATCTGAATCTTTCATCTTATGGAGTTTAGAAAGGTCTTTCTCATTGTATCTCATTTTAGATAAAGGAACAGTGTAATCATTTAACCATGTAATAGAACCGATACACTTTTGTAAATGGTCTGCATAAGCATCAATCATAGTATCAATGGCTTTACTCATTTTAGTCCTGTGTGTTCCTTTCAATGCTCTACGAGATTTTCTCATTTTTCTAACTAAGTCAGGAATAGTATGGTCTTGTATAATGTATTCATTAGGGAAAGAAGACAATTGCTTTCTAGCATCAGTAGCATTAACATTAAAAGTAGAAGATAACTTAGTTATTTCTTCATGTTCAGACATAATGTGAGTATTAGAGAAAATGCTTTTCAATTCTGTATCTAATTGTTCTTCAATGCTATCTTTCGTTTCAGCCTCTTCTTCATCTAATTCGGCTAAACGGTTCATTTGTTGAGCCGCATCTCGGTATTTGTCTGCTTGTTCTGTCATATAAACACCTCAAAAATTAAGACCTATGGCATTATTTGTTGCCCTTTGTGGGCGTTGTGGGCCATCGTCAAACAACCCTAAATCATCGAGCAGTATGAAGTTATCGTTGGCCTGATATGTGGCCGCATTCGCTAAGGCAAGGCTCATCACCATATCGTCATGCGCTCCAATACCCTCAAACTTTCCTCTTTCAGTAATGGCGAACATTGACATTTCTTCAATCAATACAGCCGAAACTCTCCTACTTTCTTCGTTGCCGTAAGGAAAGTTAATCTTACCATTTTCGAGAGTCATTTGTAAATTAAGAATAATCTCTTGCTTCTTTCTTCTTGTTGTGTTGAAGTCATGTATATTTAAATCGGCTACTTGACGCAATTCTTGAGTAAATGATTTAGCAAATGTGTTTGTCTCAAACATAATACATTCTGGTCTAAAGACTTGCCCAATCATTTTAACTTTTTGAATATTTTCTCGGAACTGAACATTCTTTGCTCGGTCAATATAGATAATAGATTTATTTTCATCTGCATCCATTTCTATGACTGTAATAACATTGTAATCCCCATCAGTAGAGATAGCAGGGTCTACCCCCACAAAGTATTTATATCCTTCTCTTCTCATAGGTTTCAAAACTAAGTCCTTATTCTTAGCACTTTCTAAATATTCAGGGTTAAACAAAGAAGTTCCAGTAGAAATAGGAACACACATATATTCCCGTGTAAACATCAAAGAACCTACTTCGGCCTTTCTAGCCATTAGTGCTTCATAGTTCCAACGGTCAGGCCAAAGGGGTTCATTGAGAGCATTAAGACATGGATAAGTGTTCACTGTATAGGCGGGGTTTTCTCCTAATTGTTGGTAAATGTCAGTATAACTGAACGGAGTCCCAATTACTCTCAATGAAGCGGTGTGGTGAAGAGTTGGAATCATGTCACCATAAAACCAATCAGTGACCTTTTGAATACCAGTCATACTAAACTCTTTCAAAGGGTCGTCAATAATAATTTCTTGAGGGTGAAGCCCACGAATCTGTGAACCAACGGAACGCTCTAAAATTTGATTGCCATTAGTTAATGTAATGTTACCAATAGCCCAACCCCTTGCAGGTTTATATCTTTTAAGCATTGGATGGGTGAACATTTTGTCAATGTCTCTCATGTGAACTAAAGTCTGCTTTTGGTTAGAAGAAATATAAAGCATTTGATATGGAGGCTCTTCAAAGATTAACTTCCATACAACCCAACTATGCATAAATACAGATTTTCCGTGGTCACGGCTACAAATAATTACAGTTCTTTGGGTAGTGTTCATTAAACTATACCATTCTTGAATATAAGAAGGAAAATCAAAACCCAATACATTTTGGAAAAAATATGGGAAAGAGTTTTTAGATAACTCCATATCCATTTGATGTTCAAAATTAAAGGCTAGTTCTTCCATAATATCATCTCGTTTTTAAGGTATGTTCTAATTTAAGATTTAGAGAGTCATCTTCCTGCACACTTTCAAATCTATCTACAAATGCTGATAAGTGGTCATTAACTTTTTCTTCCATTTCTTTATATTCTTCATATTGTTCTTTTTTATGAAAAACATAGTAATTTTTTGGGTGAACATTATAGCCGCTTTTGCTAATTTTTTCATGAAATTTTTTCATACTTTCAAGTTCTTTTGGGTAGGATGCCTTAACTTGTATGGTATTAATAGATGTAAATGCCTTACGAACCTTTATTTTTATTTTTCTTATATTATTTTTTACAATAAGCAAGGGTTCAGTCTGTGCTGTTTGTTTTCCATTAGTTAAAACAGCCCCTCTCTCTTTCATTTCTCTATTAAATTTAAATATGTCTAATTCTTTTCTAGGCCAATCTTTTGTAGCATTATTGTCTAACCATCGTGCTACTTTAAGATATTTTCCGCCCCTGCTTCCTTGTGGTTTAATAAACCATCCATCATATTGAAATCCATAAAAAGGCGCAAATTGGCCTCCTTTGATTTCATTTTCTTCTTTAACTCCTTCATTATCTGCACCCCCACTACCCGTTCTTAAATAAAACAGTATTTTTTCTCCTTCAACATCAACTATCATAATAGGCCGGGCATTTACAATTCCAACCCATTCATAGGAATAGTCTTGTTTAAGAAGAACTTTCCACATAATCACCGCCGCCTTCTTCTTTGAAAATCGGCTTCGGAGTTTCTGTTTTGTTTATTACGCCGGTTTCTTGGGCCTCTACCTCCGCTACCACTACCATTAAGATTTTCTTTTCTGGGTGTAGGTCTTGGCTTTGTTGAAAAAATATCTTTAGGTTCTCTTGGGCCTTTTCTTTTTTGTTGTATAACCTCTCCTTTAGGATGAGTGGGTTTTACTCCATTGAAGAAACAATCAATTCTAGTCCGAGAAGTATGCTCTCTTTGTAATTGAGATAAAGTCATTTTAGCAAAGAAATTTGTAAAGACAATTAACTTTGTTATCAATTCTGTTTCTCCTGATTCTAACGAAGCAAAAGAAGGCATATTACGATTAAAGTCTTTAGTTGTTCCTGCAATTCTACTTCCCATAATAGTATAAATATCTACTAAAACAATTTGATAATTGTTTTCATCAGCCTTTCTGTAAAACCAATACTTACCTTGAGATTTGTCTTTGACACAATTAACCCATTTTTCAATTTCATCCGTATTTCTATTGGAAGTTCCATGACTACCATGAACACCTAATAAATAATGTCCTCTTACAATGGCTCTTACAGTTCCATAATCAAATGCTTTTGGAGGATGAGGAACATGAGAGCCGTCTTTTTCAGGAACAGAATAATTACGGTATTCACTAGGAGGCATGACTTTTAGAATATTAGGCAGACTCTTTCTTAATTGACTCTTCCAACGACTATGACGAGGCTTAGTGTATTCCCATACGCTTTTTCCTTCTTTTAATAACTTAAGCATGTGTTTTGCTTGAGATTTACTTAAACCAACTGTATTTAACTTTTTACTAGTATCAGTATCAATAATATTATATCCTGTTTTACCTAAATCTCTTACATATCTTTCGTTCTTGGTAATAACATATAAGTCCATATCATAATAAGCCTTTTCTACTTCTTCAGGTGCAGAAGTAGGATTAACTGGTTTAACACCAAATGTTTCAGGATAAGCATTTAACCAATCTTCTTTTACTGCGGGAGGTAATTGATTAGCATACTCTTCAAATCCCTCATCATTAGGAAAACGGTATTTTTGTCCTCTACCAAAGTTTAACCATCTTGCATTATTACCACTTCTATGAACTAAAGCAGTAACCATCATTTTGTCTTGAGGTATCTGTGATTTTCTTGCGGCCATCAAAGCCTTCATATTACCTTTAATCTGTTTTCCTCTTTCAGTAGTTAAACCACCACCACAAACAGTATGACTAGAATGTTCTTTCCATCCTATAACTGCTAAGGTTTTGTTTTCATCATCTACACGAATAAGCCACTTATCTAAAGCATAACGCCCAGATTGTAAATCACTTCGACGAGTGTATGGTTCTTCCCCTTCTTCAATATCTTGCAACCATTTTTGCTGCATTTGTTCATAGGTGAACACATTAGGGATTACTTTAGGCATGTTATCACCTAAAGTTTGCTTTAATCATATAAACCTGTTCACTACTGATTCCATATTCCTTAGAAATATTATCATGAGAATCAACAGCCTTAACAATGTTTTCTACTTCAAGAGTAGATAAATCAATATTTTCATCCACTTGCATTTTAGTAATCATCTTTTCAATACCGTATTCAGTCAAAGGAATAAAACCGTAAATAACATCTTTACCTAATTGCTCTCTTACCGCATCATGGGCCTTTAATAACTTGTGAAGCATTATAGGTAAATCTGTTTGAACGCTTTCAAAAATATCTTTGAGCCTATTGTATTGAGTTTTCATAGTTGTATCTTTGGTTAATACTCCTTGATTCATGTCTAGCCAGTGAGGTAAAGCAAACATAGGAAAAGCCTTTCTAGAACTATAATCTTCTACAAATTTCTGCGCTCTTTCTTCAACAGTTTTTCCGCTTCTTTTGGGGAACTCTTTATTAGCAAATTTTAATTGTTCTGTTTCTAACATAAAGTAGTGTAGTAAGGCGGCACAGTAATTATCATTATTCTCTTCCCTACCAAAAATTTCAGTTAAAGCATCAGCACACTGTTCTGCATCAACTAGCATAGAAAGGTTAATCTCTACTGAAGGCATAAAGATATTATCCATAAAGTCAGCAATTGCACTTAAATCTCCAGAATCCACTTCTTCCACCGAACCTTCAAAGAAAGTATTGTAGGAAGCAGACATAACGCTTTCTAAACCTAAATCAAGGCTCAAGGTTTGCATAACTCTTGAACCAATACTTGAAGCGAAGCGAGGCATTTCAATTGCTAGCATTCCAGTATAAAGAGGGTCAAAATAGTATTGAATAGCCGAATCCAACATTTTTGTCAGTGCTGATTTAAAAGGCATTAGTTCTCCTCTTAGTGACCCTTTTTGATTTAAAGAGATTGGGATTTTTGTAGAGCCAAAGATTTTTTTATTCTTGACTCCTCTTAAATCCCTTCTATCAACAACGCTTCCTCTTCCTCTTCCTTTTGAACTTCTTACATCTAATTCTGCTCGGAAGGCTTTCCCGCTTAATATGGAATATAAATCATTAAAAAAGTTTTTAATAACATCTAAGTTATCTACTCCTATTGGCTTGTTTTCTGACGCAGAAGGGAACTCATTTTGCTTATAGATTTTATTAAAATTAGTATTGCTTAATGAAGCAATAGGCAAATAATACTTCATACTATCTGCTTTAATAGTAGTAGTGTCATCTAATTGCTCCATCCAATTTTCAATATCTGTTTGAGTATCTAAAGTAACTCCATCTCCTTCATCAAGTATATCTTCTAATTCTTCTAAAACATCACGAAGGTTTCTTTCCATATTAGCATTAATAGCCAGTAATTTTTCTCCTTTATTATATTCATAAACTAGAAGAGGGTCGCCCGCCTCCATTAGCGGCTCTAAATCATCACTTGCATCCCATATTTCTTCAACTGATAATCTTTCTGCCCATTCAGCCGAATCAATAGTATCTCCTGATGTGCTACTTGAACTTGCTAGACTTGTTTCTAAATACTGTAATAATTCAGCATTAACATCTCCACCCGAACCTCGGATAGCATCATCATCTCCTGGATTAAAATTGCCTTCTGCATCTAATTTTAAATGTCCTTCAAGAGCAAGAGTAGCACCGATTAAATTAAAGAACTGGTGCATAGCATTTAAATAAAGACCTCTTTCTGCAATTTGAGGAAACTCAGCAATATATTCTAAATTAACATTATTGATATCATTATACAATTTATCAAATTTGGTTTTTATTTCTCCTTCAAACTCAACCTCTTTAACTGCTAAGAAAAAAGCCGCTAAGTCTTCGTTAAATTGCTCGTATTTTTGCCCAATTTCTCCCCAGTATTCATAAACTTCTTGCCTGTTATTCTTTTTAGAAACATCAATTGCTCCTAAAAATTCACGCATAGGAAAGTTCTTTCCGATTTTAACGAACTTAGTTTCTCCAGACATATCACCTAAAGTCTCAATAATTAACTCAATATTATGTTTAAGTTCTTCGGGTGTGTCTGTTCCTTCTAAAATACCCTTTACATAATCGCTTTCAGGAAACTCAAAATTAGGGTTTCTAATATCAATTCGGCCCATAATCTTAGCCTTCATCATATAAGCACCATCAACTAATTGTCCTCTATTATAAATATTCATTTCTAAAACAGGCCCAAGAATCTTTTGATAGGCAGAATCTTCTACTCTTCTGTTTTTCCCTGCACCTTCTTTACTTTGTTGAATAATATATTTTCTAGCCACTTTAACTCTTTCATTAACTGCGGCTAAGGCATCCTTTCTTTTTATACCATCATCAATTGTTCTTGCCTCTTCTTCAAGAGCCTCGGTAAATCTTCTAGTTATTTTATTAAGTTCTTGTTTTCTCGCTAGCCCAGAAGAAGCAGCAATTTGCTCTATTTCTTCACGCTGGAGAGCCAACATGGTTATTTCTTTTTGGGATAAGTCTGTCATATTATTCACCTGTTTTAATTAGTCCTTTATTAGTAAATTCTTTTATTGCAGACATAACTTGAGTGTCGGGGAATTGAGCCGGAGACGCGCAGAAGTATTCTAATCTAGATTTAAATGCTGAAACTAACGAAGTTTGAATATTTGTTAGAATCTTAGGCATTTCAGCATTTAATTTTTCAGCCATTACCTTCTTCTTCTCTAAGTCCTGCTCGGAGTCTATGGTCTTAAATGCTTCTCTTACCTTGTCCTCTCCGGCCAGTTCGTCAGCCTGTGCTATGAAATTAAGACTTCTTTTCGGGCTAAGAGTGTCTAAAGCACTGGCCTTATTATCAAAGGTATTAACATAATTATAAAGACCTCCTTCATCTTTTAATTTTATTGACATATTTACAACATAATCAGCAAAATTATCTACTGCTAGTAATTCATCACGAATCTTTCCTATATCAGCCGATAAGTCTTTTCCTTGTGAAGGGTTTTCCTTTCGGGCTTTCGCTTCTGCTAAATCTCTTTCTAAATTAGCAATAGTTACTTCATTTTGTTCCCTCATAAGAGGGTAATTAACCATTTTACCTTTAGAATTTTTTTGTTTTGTTTTAGGTAGTTTAGCATTGTTAAGTCTAGCATTTTTTAGTTTTTCTTCTATTTTTCCAATAGATTCAGAAGTTTTTTCTTGGGCGGCTTCTGAAGATGGTTTAGTTTTTACTTTTAAGCCTTGCTGGTATGCTTCATTTGGAGTAGAAGGCATCCATTCTTCATCAAAATCATCATAAATCTGGACTTTAGCATAATTAGCCTCGGATTTTCCTTCATCTGCTTCTGTAAGGGGGTTTCCTTCATCATCTGTTAAAGGAATTAATTGTCCCGCAGAATCTCTAATAAAATCTCCTTTATCATCGGTTTTAAATCCTTGAAATCTACCATCTTTTCTAGAAGTAGGCTTACCATCCTTAAAATACCCAATTTTAAGTTCATCGGGGTCATTTCCTTGTGATTTCCACCATTTTTCAAATTCAATTGCTTCTCTTACAGTAAACACACCGTCTTTTAAGTATTGAAGTTGTTCGCTTTGCTTATCTACTACTCTTTCTAAAACTGTTGCAGATAATCTTTCATTACCAGACAATATTTGTCTTATTTTTTTCTTAGCAGCATTTTTTGTTACAGCATTTATATCAGGTAGTGCATCTTCACCTCTAAATGGTGTAAGACTTATGCCTTCTTTAGATGATGTTGCATCAGTCTTTAAAGATTCGTAAATATCATCAATAATTAAAGCATTAGCGTCTTCCTCACTCAATAATTCCGAGGCTCTTAGAGAATCAAAGAAATCTTTATACCATGTTTTGTCACTACTATAAGTATTTGTCATAATTATCT
>Ga0209337_1002067_pt1 | contig 14794 bp, 6 predicted proteins | sample LinPmetageLP53_FD_184044 | JGI IMG/M metagenome (GOLD analysis project Ga0209337, IMG submission 184044) | Marine viral communities from the Pacific Ocean - LP-53 (SPAdes) (version 2) | ecosystem: Environmental > Aquatic > Marine > Oceanic | place: Pacific Ocean | collected 2010-02-08
AGAAATCCAACAAGAAGAATCTTAAACTTCTTTAATTGCATAAATGTTTCTAAAAATTTTTAAGAGCAGACTTCTTGTTTGCTTTTAAAAATTTTTGTATATTATAATTGTACAGTCTTTAACCAATCAGTACAGTATAATTAAATAAAATATTTATGATCCCAACGAATTCAAGTATAACTACAAATGGATGTGATAATATATCATCCAATTGTGTGATATGGCAAGGTCCGGACATTGCATGTATAAATTTATGCTCTGGTGATACAATTAGTGAAGTTACCAAAAAGATTGCTGATAAGGTATGTGCAATAATTACAGACGGAGTAACAGCTAACCCAAATTTAACAGGTTTAGATTTAACTTGTTTAAATATACAAGGTACAACACCAACAACTTTAGTTCCTGTTCTTCAGGCTATGGTTGTACAAATCTGTGCTAATAGTCTTTCAGCCGGATTTGCTCCTACAACATTACCAATGATGACATTACCTGCATGTATGCAGTATAATGATGCAAGTGGTAATCCGGTTACAGAATTACGTTTAGATGCATTTGCTACTCTTATAGCAAATCAAGTATGTACAAATTTAGCAAGTATAAATACAATAAATACTACACTAACTAGTTTAGATAGTAGAATAGATATATTAGAAGCATGTGTATTACCTTGTAGTGGTGGAGTTGTGGAAGCACAAATTATACCAACTTGTGTAAGCAATGTAGGGCAATTAACTAATGTATCAGTTGTAGTACTAGCATTAGAAACTGCATTTTGTTCATTAAGAACTGCAGTAGGTTTACCAGCTGCAATTAACTTAGCAATAAATCAAAGTGTAATAACAGGTACAAATAATAGTTTAACAGATACAAGTGTATCATATGGATCAATAAGTGGCTGGAATCAAACACCTAGTACTTTAGCACAATCAGTGCAAAATGCATGGGTAGTGATTGATGACTTATATACTGCAGTAGCATCAATTCAGAGTAATTGTTGTCCAGGTGGTTGTGATGCTATAATATATAATTATGTAACATCAAATTCATTTGCTAGTAATGGTATAATTAATGGAGTGCTTTTTAATTTTATTGGGTCAAGTGTACCAGCATCTTTCAATGATGCTAGTGGATATACATTATTAACATTAACTGATATAACAGGATCTTCATTAACTGCTACTGTAAGTGTATCAAATTTACAAAATAATGCATCCGGTTATTTATTTAGTACCGGTAGTTTAAATACAGTACAAGATCTTAGTGTAACAGTTAATTACAGTTTTACGGATGGTGTTAATATATGTGCAAATAATCAAAGTAGTGTTATTACAGGTGTATTACCTTGTGTAACACCAATATTATCAGCTATAACACAAACTGCAGTTACAGTGAGCATATCTAATTTATTAGGTACAACAGCAGTTTATACAATTGATGTAATAGATGGTGCAAATGTAGTAGTAGCAACAACTCAAATAAATACTCCAGGTGCTACTGAAGCTAGAACACTAACAGGTTTAACACCAGGAACTGCATACACTGTAAGACTTACAATAGCATTTGAAGGTGTGACACAAGTTTGTACTTCAACTGCTGTAGCATTTAATACAGAAACTGCATCTGCTGCATGTAGCGATGGTATGGATGTAGCCTTTGTTATGGATTATACGGGAAGTATGGCTCTCAGCATAACGGCATTACAAAATGGTTTTGCATCATTAATTAATACTATATCTACTTCATCTGGAGCAAATAATTATAGAATTTCTGTTGTAACAGCAGATGAAGATATTGGTATAACTCAACCTAATTATAGTGCTTGTACAGAATATACAAGTTTACCTGCAGCACAAAGGTTGAATTATCCAGGTACTAATAATCATCAATTATTTATTACTGCTTGGGAAATGTTCCAAGATAATAATGGAACAAGTGCAACAACAGCATTAAATCAATTAGGGGCTACTGCTCCAAGTTGTGTGATGATGGGCGCAGGTGGTGCAACAGGTCCTGAATGTACAGACCAAGCTGTTAATAGAGTATTAAATAATAGCTTTACTAATGCATGGAGATCTAATGTTGCTAAATATATTATTGTTGGTACAGATGTATTACCAGGTGGTGATGATGGAGCGTTTGGTGCAAATGATTGGACATTTATTCAAACAATGGCGCAACAAGCTTTAACTCAAGGAGTTAAAATATTTATTTTAGGTCCTGGTGTTGATTTTACTTATACACCTCCAGGTCAAACTGCAGTATTCCCATGGAGATATTTAGCTACTCAAACAGGTGGTGCGTTTAATAACACATTTGACACCACAACTATAAATAGTCAAATAATAGCAGCTTGTACTTAATAAATAAAAAATAAAAAAAATGGCATGTAATTGTACAAAATGTAGTAGTAAATGTAGCTGTGCTGATACAGCATTAACTAACCCATGTACTTACACTGATTGTAGTGTAGGTAGTGAGAGATGTGATGATGTACAAAGTGCTTCATGTGTAAGCTATACCGGAACATCTTTTCAAATTGGTCTAGCTAGTTCACGAATAACTATAACTTCTGGTGAACGTTTAGATAGTATTATACAAAAATATGCTATGATATTATCAAATGGATTAGGTGCATGTACATCAAGTGATTTACAACATGATCCATATAATGTATATGCAGGGACTATAACAAGTTCAACTGCAGAAATATTATGGAATGGTGTATGGAGTTCAAGCACAGGTGTAAATATTTATTTAGATACACAAGTAGCACCAAGTGGATGGGTATTACAAAATGCAAGTCCTATAGCAACAACAATATTTAATTTAAAGTTAACTAATTTAACAGCTTCAACAGCATATAAAGTTAAAGTAGTTGATAACGGAAATAGTGCAGCATGTAAACCAATAGAGATATTGTTTGCAACATTGGCTGCTTAAAAGAAACAACATGCAAGTGGTTTGTTGGTTTTTCTACTGCAAACGTTGGGAGAGACTGGGGCAACTCAGTCTCTTTTTTATTACAAAACATCTGATATTCAATTAATTATTACTATTTTTACTAGAACCACAAAATTTTTTTTATGTCAAATATATCAATTTATTTAAAACAAAGAATTCTGGAATCATTAAAATGGAAGAAACATCCAAGTTATTGTGCAAACAAATTAAACATTAGTGAGAAAGAATATATTAAACTTAAAAGATTAGTATTACAAGAAAGAAAGAAAGAAAAAAAGACTAGTAAGTTTTTTAAAAGAGCTTCTGAAAATGCACAATTGGTTGAATCAATTGATTTAGAAAAAGGTGAAGGAAAAATATCAGGTACATTTGATTATGAACCAAAGAGTGCTGAGGAAATAATTTCAATATTAAAGATAGACACGGATAAATGGAAACTATCTCAGTACTGGAATAAACAAATGGGAGATCATTGGAGAGTATCTGCACTTGTATCTCAAGTTAAAAACTCTGATGAAAAGCATTTAGAAGAATTACTTAAAAATTGGAAACCTAAAACGTATAAATTACCTAAAAATAACTTACCTAAAAAAGGTGAAAAGGTTTGTGGTGTAATGTCTTTACAAGATATACATTTTGGTAAACAAGGAAACCAAACAATAGATAATGATTTTGAAGAAACAATTATAAACTTGCTTGAACGTGCAACTCCTTCACATAATATAGAAAAAATGTATTTTGTTGTAGGAGGTGATTTAATAAACATGGATACCTTTGATGGTACTACAACATCAGGAACACCATTAGACAACTGTATGACAGCCACAGAAGCTTATATGCAAGCATTTAATGCAATGCATTGGGCAATTGGATACATTAAACAATTTTGTGGAGAGTTGGTTATTGTATATGTTCCTGGTAATCATGATAGATTATCTTCTTTTCATTTAGTACATGCATTATCACAATCAATTGAAAGTAAAGAAATTATTTGGGATATTAAATATGAAGAAAGAAAAGTTCATGTTTGGCATAATAATTTTAATGCATTTGAACATGGAGATAAAAGAAGTAAAAATAATCCATTAATCTATGCTAGTGAATATCCAAGACAATGGGGTGAAACAGTTAATAGAACATTATTTAAAGGTCATATACATACAGACAGAAAAGTAGAATATATGACATCTAATGAAACAGCAGGTTTTATTGAAAAGACTTTACCTAGTTTAGGTAAAACAGATTATTATCACTATTCAAATAAATATGTAGGTAATAGAAGATCTGGAAAATTAGAGTTGCAGCATCCTACTTTGGGAAATATAGCTGAATTTGCACATCAAGTATTATAATGACACCCGTTAAATTTCATTTAGTGGGGTTTTTTTTGTAAATTATAAATGTAGACATATGATAAATAATTTTAAAAAGCCTAATCTTAATGCACCTAGATACAGAGAGAAAAGATTAGGATTGTTAAATGAAGAAACAATAAAAGAATTTAAGGATAAGAAACCTATGTATTCTGATATTGACAATATAAAATTAAAAAAGATTATAAAATTATATAATGTTAAGATTTGGAATACAGTTATTGAAAATAGAGACGGTGTAGAATTACCTGACTCATTGGGTTTTTTATTTATAGGAACATGTAAACCCTCAAAGACAGTTAATACAAATTACGCATTATCAAAAGAGTACGGTAAAGTATTACAAAATAAAAATTGGGAAACAGATGGTAATTTAGGAAAAATATTTTATACAAATTATTCTACTAAATATAGATTTAAAAATAGAGAGTTGTGGAGGTTTGTTGCATGTAGAGATTTTAAAAGATCAGTGGCTAAACAATACCCAACTAACTGGACAAAGTATGTAGTAATGAAAAATAAATACAAGGTAGCCCATCTATATGATGCAAACTTTGAAGAAACCAGCAAAGCATTAAAGTATTATAATGAATTTGAAAAATAAAAAAAATGACAATAGCAGAAACAATATCTAGAATAAGAGGTCAAGTCAAAGCTGAGGTTCAAGATGCTTTTGTTACTGATAGGTACATATATAGTTTGATTGAAAAGTATGCTCAATTTTTAATGAGAAGACAAGATTATGCAAATAAACTTGCAAAATTTAATTCAGTCTGGAAAACATTACCATATGTTGAGTTAATTGATGTGGATAAAGTTGAAGCTCATTGTTCAGGAATACAAAGCGGATGTACAATAAAACGTACAAAAACTAAATTACCATCAATGTTTGAAGGTTATTGGGGGCCATTAATACGTACCATTAGTTCAATAGATGGTACACAGGAAATGCAAGCAACCCAACCTGGTACATATACTTCAATGACTAAAACTACATCATTTAGATATAACAAAACATTATATTTTTGGTGGTTGGATGGTTATATATATTGTCCAAACATTGCTTGGGATGCAATTAAAGTTGAAGGAGTTTTTGATTCTGATATTACAGGATGGGATTGTGATACAGAAAACAATTGTACTCCTAGATATGAACAACAAATATTTATTCCTGAAGCTTTGTTTGCAGAAATAGAAACTCAAGTTGTTCAAACTATGATGGGTACTATGCAAATTCCTTCAGAAGATTCTGATAATAAACGTAATATAAATAGACAATAATGGGAGTATCACAACAATATAGAACGTTTAGTCAATTAATGGATGATGTATCAATTGACTTTTCTACATATGCTCTAGAGGGTATGATAGAACCTCAACAACTTATTAAAGTTGCACAAAGAGTTAATTATGATTTGGGATTAAAAATACACAGAACTAAACAAGTTATTATTGATATTGAACATGGACGTGGTCAATTACCTGTAGATTTTAAATATATAAATTATGCATTTAGATGTGGCAGTTACACAATAAATGCAACTATGCCTTCAGGTACACATGTAGAAACTTTTAATGATGTTCCTTATGTTCCTGCTCCAGGAGAAATGTCTCCTTGTAGTAAAGATGATACATGTAAAGATGTATGTGTTATTAAAACATGTGATGATAAAAATAGTTATCAACTAATTCAAAGAATAGGAGCTAATCAATTTAGAACTTTTACAGACTGGTCACAATTAAGAATACAAGATGTTAATGATGCAGTATGTTATTGTCCATCTTTAGGTGCTCAATCTTTAGATGTTGCACAAGTTGAAGATGGATTTTTAAAAACAACATTTAAAACAGGTAAAGTATATTTGAGTTATCAAGGAGCTATGGAAAGTACTGAAGGAGATCTATTAGTTTTAGATCATCCTTATTGTAATGAATATTATGAATATGCAATTAAACAAAGAATATTAGAGAATATGATTTGGAATGGTGAGAATGTTTCTCAACAATTAAATTTAATTGAAGGAAGATTGAGAGGAGCTAGAAATAATGCACTTAGTTTTGTTAACACTCCTGATTTTGCTGAAATGAGAAAAGTATGGACTATGAATAGAAGAGCTCAATATCATAATTATTATAATATGTTTTTAAGTTATGCACCTCAACAACCAAGAATAGTTTCTGCAGCAAACACATCAGCTTCATCTACAAGTTCAACTTGTTAAAAACGTAATCTATAATGGCAAAACAGAGATCATCATCTTCTTCTAATAGTAACCGTAGAACATCTGGAGGTAGGCAAGCTAGACAGAATACATCTTCTATACAAACAAATTCCTTTGTTAAAGGAATGAATAAAGATATTACCCCATCATTGGAAAATAACCAATCATGGTGGCATGCAAGAAATGTTGCCAATAATTCAGAAGATGGTGATTTAGGGATAATAGGAAATGAACCATCTAATTTATTGTGTGGTGTTATACCTTATACAATTATAGGTGCGGTTCATAGATATGGAGATGAATGGATAGTATATTCTACAGATGATGAAAGTTCTGAAATAGGTTTATTTGATGATAGTGAATGTAAGTATACTACATTAATTAATGATCCTTGTTTAAGTTTTAATAGAAAATATTTAATAACGGGTGCAGCAAAAGAAAATTTTGATTGTACTTGGCAAGTTTATTGGGATGATGGTAATAATCCATCTAGAGCATTAAACATAGATGATATACCTTGGAAAAAAACTCAAGTATCAGGTGTAGATATAGATGGAGATCCATGTGTAAGATTTGAAATTGATGAACCAAAAAAATTAGATTGTGAGCAGATTAGATTGGCTCCTTTATTAAATACACCATGTGTTAAATTAGAAAAATCTATTGATGGAGGATTATTATCTAATGGATCATATCAAGTATTTATAGCATATACTGAAAATGAACAAACTGTAACTGACTATATAGGTGTATCAAATATACAAACACTATGGAGTCATGAGGGAACAAACAGTTCATTAAATATATCTTTATCAAATTTAGATGAAGACTATGAATATTTTGAGTTAGTATTGTTAAGAAGAAATCAGGGTCAAACTTCAGCTAAAAGAATTGGTTTTTATAGTACTCAGCAAAAAGCTATAAATATAGATTTTGTTGATCCAGCACTAGTAGCTATAAATTTAGAATTAATACCACTGCGTAGTCCTGCTTATGAAAAATCAGAAACTATGTTTGTGGTTAATGATTGGTTACTAAGACAAGGACCAATTGAACAATTTGATTTTAATTATCAACCAATTGCAAATAATATAAAAGTTAAATGGGTTATTAATTCTCAACCTTCAGATTATTATTCAAAAGGTGGTAACAAATTTAATTTTTTACGTGATGAACAATATGCATTTTTTATTAGATGGATATATAATACAGGAGAAAGGTCTTCATCATATCATATACCCGGTAGATCACCTGAATCATATACTACAGATAATGGTAACTCATATTTAGAAAATGAAATTATTTTTGGAGATAATGTATTAAATAGTGAAGGTGATCCATTATATAAAGTATATAATACAGCATCTATTCTTGAACAAAATATTGCTGAATTTTTAGACGATGGTACTAAAGTTATTGCCAGAGGAAACATGGGTTATTGGGAATCAACTGAAAAGTATCCTAGTAACAAACCAGAAATATGGGGTGATTTATGTGGAAGACCAATTAGACATCATAAGATGCCTGATGAGTCAATAGGGGGTAGTACTTCACCACTACATTTAACCAGCACTATAGGTGATGAAATTAATGTGTTAGGTGTTGAATTTGAAAACATTGGACGCCCTAAATATAATGATGGAACTTATATTGAAAATGTTGTAGGATATGAAATATTAAGAGGATCTAGGTTAGGTGCAAAATCTATTTTGGGTAAAGGTATATTTAAAAATATGAGAAAATATACTGTGCCTAATTCTGAAAATTTAATTGGAGGTAATGTACAGGGATTATACCCAAATTATCCATATAATGATTTAAGACCAGATGTATATTTTCATGATGGAAATAGTGCAGATAGTTTAAATAGGACAAATGGATGTGACAGTTTTAAACAATCATGTGAATCATTTCTCCCATTGGGTGACAGTCCAGATGTAGATGGTGAACCAAGTGGATTTTCAAGAAAAGTATTTTCTTTTCATTCACCAGATTTAATGTTTACACAACCATTTTTAAATGCTTCTGAAACAAAAATATATGGTCAATTAGATGGTAACTCATCAGGTTTTTTTAAACCCTCAGAAGATCATCCACAGTTTAAATTACTGAGAGGTGCTTCAGCATTGATAGCTTCTATAATGGGATTAGGTTATGCTTTACACCAAGTTAGAGGAACTAATACTCAAGAGCAGACAAGTTCATATGGAAATTATGATAGTAGTAGTGCTATAGGTTTAGCTCTTGGTCTGGGTCCAGGAACAATATTTAGTCCTAATCCAGCTATTCTACCTGGTTATATTACAGCTGGTATAGCATTAACTAATGCATCTATGTCAGCACAAATTGCTTTAGATGTACTTTATGATACTGCATTTGTTTTAGATGATATCTATACGGGTGGTACAGCTAGATATATTCTTGAAGCAATTCAAAGTTATGCTGCTTTAAATGCAGGAGATGTTCCTGGTGTAGTGGGTGGTCAACTAAATCTACAGCAAAGTGCTGACACCTCAATATCTAATTTACCTATATTTGTTAAAGCTATAACTGGACTAATAACATCTCAAACTAATATAGCAATAGGTGGAAATGAAATTATTGATTTGATGTATAATATGGTCAGTGAATCTGATTTTGGATGGAAGTTTAATTCATATGGATTATTTTCTAATTTTAATAACCAAACAAATGGTTTATGGAGAATTAAAAATAATTCATCTAATTATATTGGTTCATCATTTCAAACATTTGATCAAGGGAAATATAAAATAAATAACTTGTTTAGACCTACAACTGTTGCAGTTAGTTTGGATAAACCTATAAATGATCCAAGTGTAGTAGATGAATCAAGATATGTAGTTGGTGGTGATGTAAATTTATTTTTAAATGCACAAGGAGAATATGCAGGCTCATCAGTAAATGAATTTTCTGATTCTTATTTATTAAATCCAGGGGAAAATAAAAGAACGGCAATTTCTGCACATTATGGTGCTTTAAAATTTAATTTTGATAATCAATATGGTCAATTAGCGGGAATTAGACAGGTACAAATGAGAGGGTGTGTAGAGTTGTTAGACCCAACAAAACCCAATGAATTTTTATATAAGAGTAAACCTATTTTTTCTGGGGATACATTTATAGGTAGATACACAGAAAAATGTATTATGCCTATTTTTACAAATTATTTATTAGGTCAACCAGATGGATTTACATATGATTATTCATTATATGTAAATATACCATACCCAAGATTTTGGTTAAACTCTCAAAAATTTGATATGACACCTCTTGCAGGTGAAATAGCTACATTTGGATTTGCAAGCGAATCTGCTGTAGATGCAAAATTTCCAAATGATTTATTTTATTTAGATAGAGGGGATGACTCATGTAGTAATGCGCTTAGTCAAGTATTTGGTAAAGCTGGTGATCCTAATCCATCATTTGCAATGAAGTATGCATATATGTATACTCATGTTAATGGTATAACAGATTTCTTTGTTGAGAGTGAAATTAATTTAGAACAAAGAGATTATGAAGATGAGCCATCAAAAAGATTTTATAGCGTATATGATTATAATGATATAGATGAATTATTTCATGCTCAAATAGAAAAGAAAGATAATTTTTATAAATATGATGAATCATTAAGTCCTGGTAAATTTCCAACACAATTGGGTTCATTTGGTGAAGTACAACCATTATATTATGATCCTTTAGTTACTGAAACGTGTTTTACAAAATATCCAAAAAGACTTATATATTCTTTACAAGCACAAGATGAAGATAGAAAAGATTTCTGGAGAGTATTTTTAAATTTTAATTATAAAGATTTTAAAAATGATGTAAGTGTTATTAAACCATTTAGTAAAAATGGAGCATTGATATTTTTCCCACATTTATCTCCACAACTTTTTCAAGGAATAGATACATTAAAATTAGGTGCAAATAACAATGTAACTATTGGGGATGGTAAATTATTTAGTCAACCTTTTCAAAATGTTGCTAATGCAGATATATCTAATGAATATGGATCTTGTGAAAGTATAAGAGGTGTAATAAATACACCTATAGGTTTATTTTTTATATCACAACAACAAGGTAAAATATTTCAGTATAGTGGTAAAGGTTTAGATCCTATATCTAATCAAGGTATGAAATGGTGGTTTAATAAATATTTACCATCTAGATTTATAAAACAATTTTCAAATTCAGAAAACAGTGTTTGGACAGATAACCCAGTTCATGGTGTTGGATGTCAAGTAATGTATGACTCTGTAGATGATGTTGTTTATTTTATGAAAAAAGATTATCAACTTAAACCTGAATTTATAGCTGGTGCAACATTTACAGATAGAGATATTAAACCAGTAGAAATCCTAACAAATCAAAAAATACCTGTTCCTATAGATATAGGAAATCCAATATATTTTGATGATTGTTCATGGACTATAAGTTATGATCCAAAAGTTAAAGCGTGGATATCTTTTCATGATTGGCATCCTCAATTAGCTATACCGAGCATCAATCATTTTTTTACTACTAACGCAACAACAACAACGAATCCACAATGTCCTCCAGGATATAATTATAATCCTACTAATGGTTTATGTGAAATAGGTATAAATCAAACTGTTCCTTCTACAATAACAGTAGATAATATTGCATCAACTACAACTGGTGGTGCATCAGCGTGTTTAATAGATATGGTCATTACAGTTGATGTATCAGGAAGTACAGGAAGCCCAACAGATAATACTACTCGTGCTTATGCTCAACTAGAATGGGTTAAATCTTTTGTTGGTAATGCTGATATTCAAGCTGCTTTAGCCAATGGTACTATGCAAATAGGATTTGCATCATGGGATGGTGCAGCACGTGTGTGGAACAATTCTTCTAATCCAGGATATACTTCTGCTTTTAGTATGGAAGGTACAACTTTATTAACAGCAAACGGTGGTATAGGTCATGTAAATAGTTATTATTTAGCTAACTGGACTAGTGGTGCAACCAATATACCATTAGGAATGCAAACTGGTGTTACATTAGCATCAAATGTTAGCCAATCAGAATATGCATCACAATATCCTGCTAGATCTAATGATTCAACATACAGAAGAGTTGTTGTTACTGTAACAGATACGGGTGGTACTCCAGGTAGTCAATGTGGATTTCAGTCTCCTAATGTTTCTATTTCTGGTACCGGTCCAAGTTTTCAATATATGTACGCTGTATTTTGTGGTGTTAATTCACCTTACCCTAATGGTCAAGCAAATAGTCCTGTGATGAATCAAATTACTTGTAGTAATGGTCCTATAACAATTACATCAGGTACAGCCGGAACTTCTACAAGTGCATATCAATATGGAATACAGTCACAAATTTCAGCTACATATCCAATTACTAATTGGGATGTTGTGGCAAATGAGTTAACAGCAAATGTATGTGGTACACCGTTTATTTGTGAGTGTCCAGCTGGATATACAAAAGTATTTCAAAATTCAACAACAACAGCTTATACTGAAAGTACAGGTGTATGTGATGATATTACCCCACCTATTTGTAGGAAAGTTACATGTGCATGTCCTCCAAGTACAGTACCCGGTTCTGTTGTAACTGAGACAGGAACATGTCCTGACACTGTACCATTGATTTATCAAATGGTTGATGCTGATGCTTCACAAGCTGATCCTAGATTATGTAATTATTTTAGTTATGATTCTGTTAGTCCTAATTTTACAGTTGGTGGATTTTGGAGACATAATTATAGATGTGATTCATTTGTTAATTATTATAATAAAGACTACCCATGGGAAATAGATTTAATTTCTAATACAGGTCAATCTGTTAATACAGTAAGGAGTTTTGAATATCAATTAGAAACTTATGTATATAAGGGAGATCCTCAATATAATATGTGTGGAGGTGATAAATGGGAAGATTTAGATTATAATTTTGATGTAGCAATAGTATATAATAATGATCAAACATCTGGTTTATTAGTTTTAAATAATGCAGCTTATAATGACCCATGGGGTAATTTACAATATCCATCTATTGGTGCTAACAATATTAATATAGAAGTATCTAAGGTTGAACATAAATTTAGATTTAATCAATTTTGGGATGTGACAAATGATAGAGGTGAGTTTACTAATGCAGAACAATCTATTTTTAATACTGATTGTAATGGATATATAAGACCATTAAATTCTATTAATTTAAATTATCAAAAATCTGCAACACAACGTAAGAAATTTAGACATTATTCAAATCATGTTATATTAAGAAGGAATGTATCACAAAATAGAAAAATGCTATTGAGACTTAATAATACTAAACTACAATTATCAATGAGGTAATGGGACATAAAAAAAGCATAGGACTACCAGGAGGACCAAATGAATTTTTACAAGATATAACACAGTATATATCTGTAGAAGGATATAAAAATGACAGTCCTGATAAAAACAATCCAGTTAATATTATTGAGTCAAGTAATATTACTATGGAGGGTGTAGACTTTCCTGTTAGGGGATATGGTAATAATGGTATTGTTCAAGATATGAAACCTGGGAGAACAAATTATAACTATGAAGATGCAGACTATGTTGTTGAAATACCAATGGCTCAAGATGGTGATGAAACCTCTTCTGATTTAGAGAAAGAAATTGATGGATTAGATTTATCAAAATATAATGTAAGAGTTATACAATATCCATATGGTAGCAAAAAATTTAGTCCAGGTCATATTGAATCTGTGTTGATTGATAAAAAAACAGGAAGACAAGTAAATAAAATTTCAGGTACTAAACTTGTAGGTTATATAAATAGATGGGCGGGTCCTGGTAATAGAAGAGTTACACAAGGAGATTATGAGCGAGAAGAAGATGTAAGAACAGTAGATCTTAATTTATCAGAAAGTGAAATTAAAAATTTTATAACTGAAGCCCAATTATTTACAGGAACAAACAAAGGAAAAGAACATAGTAAGAGTGGATTAAATGTAAGGAAGTTACCTTTATCAATAAACGATGATGATATTTATAATTATGATTTTATAGATTCTAATTGTGCTACTGGTGTATGTATGGGATTAGGTATGGATCCTAATTCACCAGAAAATACTCAAGCGGGTATAACAGATCCAAATTTAGTTATGGATGGTATTTTATCAAAATATAATGATTTTATAGTACCGGGAAGCAGTACAGGATATAGAACTAGTAGAGAAGATGGATTAAAAAATTTAGTTAAAGATAATTTAGGAGAAAATGTTAATGCTGGAACTATTGATGTACTTACTAATTATTTAGATGGTTTAAATAGAGATGACATAAATAATACATTAGAAAGTATACTTCAGAATCCTACAGCATTAAAAATACTTAAGAATGATGGAGATCTTAGTAATATTGGGGATAGGGCATTTAGAGACTTAACATCAATATTTAATTCTTATAATCCATTTGTTGACGTTGGTAGAGGTAGAGAGCACATGGCAAGAACAAATATAGATAATATTATAAGAGATGTTGGTAATATATATGAAAGTATTCCTGAAGGAACAATACCAGCTGCACTAGAAGCATTAAATAAACAATATATAGAACCTAATAATCCCTTTGATGTATCTCTTGAAGGTGTAAAAAATATACCAGGTTGGTGGAAAAATAAACTAGGTTTTAAAGAAGGTGGTTCAACTAGTTGGAATTGGAAAGGTAAATCTTATTCTGGTACACTTATTCCTAGCATGGAAACAGAGACAAATAGATATGCTAGAACTGAGAACGGTAAAATTAAAACATTACCTAAAGCTCAAGATGGTTTACCTTTTGGAGTAAAGTCACAGCCATTTAGTGATGTATATGTACCAAATATTCAATGGGCAGAAAATGTTCAAGGATTAGAATGGGCAAAAGATAAACAACAAGGTATGAATGTATCAGGTGTTAATTTATCTAAAGATTTTAATTTAGGAAAAAATACAAGTTTATCAGTTAGTAATCCAGCTTTTGTACATGCTAAACCTATGGTTGACGGTACACAGTTTGGAGAAGCGAATAAATTTTTTCCTTTGGATCCAAAAGTAACATTGAGATATACATTTAATGAAGGTGGCTCATTACCTAAAGCGCAATATGGACTTAAAGATGGTGAAGGAAGTAGTTATAAAGAAATATTAGGAAATGCAGAAGATTCTCTTGATGAGTGGTTAGGTTATAGTATGAATGG
>Ga0209337_1002069_pt1 | contig 14790 bp, 32 predicted proteins | sample LinPmetageLP53_FD_184044 | JGI IMG/M metagenome (GOLD analysis project Ga0209337, IMG submission 184044) | Marine viral communities from the Pacific Ocean - LP-53 (SPAdes) (version 2) | ecosystem: Environmental > Aquatic > Marine > Oceanic | place: Pacific Ocean | collected 2010-02-08
TACCCCTTGTATCCTGGAGCGTTACTAAAGATATGAAAGTCAATTCTTCTATCTTCTACATAATTAAGAAGATTTTTGACATGACTCATAATATCATTTTGGGAATAACCTTTTTTCTTACCACGAACAAAATACTCGTGTGGAATGTTATTCTCTAAATTCTTTAGGAATTCAAAATCAGATAGTTTAATATGACTACCTTCGTGAAGAGCTAAACCAACAGTTGAATCAAATAGTTTATCATCTAACTTAGATGAGATAACAACTTTTTTACCATCAGTATAACTATCTCCTGTCGCGTTAAAAGTAACAGGAACATCTTGACTTGTTACAATATTAACAAAGTTAGCGATTGCTCGTCTGTAAGACGCTAATTGAATTAGGTCAGGACCTTTAGGTTTTTCATCCTCATCATCCCAAGATGATGTGGTATCCCAATCATTACCTAACCAAAAAGAACTATAATTATTCTTCTTATTAAGACTACCAACAGAATACTTCTCACGAAGTGCCATTGGATTAAAATGTTTTATCTTCTTCATATTTTCCCTTTTTATCATATTAGATCTTACTACAAAATGATCACAATGTCAAGTCTTTTTTTCACTTTTTTTAAGTTTTTTTGTAAATTGTAGATGGAATTTGTTTAAAAACACCCTTTGTTTTTGACTTAGATATGCTCTCTGTTTGACTTGGTTCTCTATGGAATCTAAAAACATATCTTTCCCATACCTATAATCTGGCATGTAATTACATTGGTCTAAAAGACCTCTAATTGAATGTATCTTAGATAGAGTTTTTTCAATATAGTCTAATCGTTTTACTTGTAGTTCTGGTTTGATATGTGCTGCATAATTCTTAACAATCTTGGTAATTGCCAATTCCATCTTTCGAGTAATCTTTCTACCCTTTACTAATGCATTATGCATACTACGAATGAACTCGTGATATGAATTTGTACTATCGTCTTGAATATATGTCTTATCATTAAGTATATGTTCAATCTGCTGAATTCTTCTACCGAATTTTCTTTTGTTTATATTGACTCCACGAGATGGAATCAGTTCAATACCTTGTGGTTTTTTTGTCATACTTGATCTTACGAAAAAAAGTAATAAAAGTCAAGTGTTTTTTGTATCTTTTTTCTACTTATATATGGTATACTTACCCTTTGGAAGCAAGGTTAGTATATAGGGAATCGATTTAACCTAATCTACCCTCATCAATAGAGTCATTAATAGTCTTTATAATCTCATATGAACTATTAGGAAATCTTTTTAATTGTTTCTTTGAAAATACTTGTAAGTGATTATTAACCATTACTTCAAATACACCACCTTCTGATTGAATAAGTTCTACTTCAAACTCATCGAATGATGTATAAAACTCATCTACTAAATCATCTCTCAAACTGAGAGCTCTTGGTTCATAGTTTCATTGCATACAATATTCTATACTAATCTTCATTTCAATATCCTATCTTAAATATAAATGCTATAAATGCCCAAATTCCAAATACAACAAGGAACTTACCATATGCATCTCCAAATTTCTGATTCATCCTACTGTTCCTTCCAAACTTACTGCTAATAAGTTATTAGCTTCTACTGCAAACTCCATAGGTAATTTACTAAATACATCATTACAGAATCCCCCTACTATCAGACTTACAGCATCTTCTGTTTCTAATCCTCTTTGTCTACAATAAAATAATTGATCCTCACCTACACTCGAAGTTGAAGCTTCGTGTTCTTGTGTAAAATCTGGATTCCTCACATCAATATATGGAAATGTGTGTGCTCCACATTCATCTCCTATTAATAATGAATCACATTGAGTAAAATTACGACCACCATGTGCACCCTTCATAACTTTAACACCACCTCGATATGTTTGCTGTCCTTGTCCTGCAGAAATTCCTTTACTAACTATTACAGATTTTGTTCTCTTTCCAATATGAATCATTTTAGAACCTGTATCTGCTTGTTGTTTACCTTTAGTTACTGCTACAGAATAGAATTCTCCAACACTATCATCACCTTTTAATATGCAACTTGGGTACTTCCAAGTAATACTTGAACCAGTTTCTACTTGTGTCCAACTAATCTTAGCTCGTTCATGACATATACCTCGTTTAGTTACAAAGTTAAATACACCACCTTCACCTGTTTTTTCATCACCTGGCCACCAATTCTGTACAGTAGAATATTTTACTTCTGCATCATCCATTGCTATTATCTCAACTATAGCACTATGTAATTGATTGTTCTTCCTCATTGGTGCTGAACAACCCTCAAGATAACTTACATAACTACCTTCATCTGCTATAATCAATGTTCTTTCGAACTGACCTGTATTCGCTTCGTTTAATCTAAAGTATGTAGATAACTCTAATGGACATCTAACTCCCTTTGGAATATAAACAAAACTACCATCACTAAAGGCTGCAGTATTTAATGCTGCATAATAGTTATCATTTGCTGGTACTACCGAACCCATATATTTTTTTACCAACTCTGGATGTTTTTTTACTGCCTCTGATATTGGACAAAAGATAACACCAGCTTTATCTAAGGCTTCATTAACAGTTTCACCAACCGAAACAGAATCAAATACCACATCAACTGCGATACCTTCTAATTGTTTTACTTCTTGTAAAGGAATACCTAACTTCTTATATGTGTCTAATATTTCTTGTGGTAAATCTTCAAGTGTCTTTACTTCATCAGTTCCTTTCGGTGCCGAATAATATACTATGTCTTGGAAATCTATTTCAGGAATATCAAGATGATGCCATTCTGGATGTTCTTGTCTAATCCAACTTCGATATCCTTTAAGTCTAAAATCAGTTACCCACTTAGGTTCTTTTTTTATAGATGATATTAGGCGTACGGTTTTCTCATTAATACCTTTAGGTATTTGGTCGGATTCTATATCGGTTGTAAATCCGTATTTATATCCAGTTGTTAATTTACTATCTCTTGATACTGATTTCATTAATTTAAATTTGGTGTTACCTCGTATTCATCTAATACTCTAAATGTTAATATCCATTTCTTATCCTCATCTTCATCCCACTCTTCATATGATTCTAAAAGACAATTATCTGTTGTCATTCTCTTTACAACATTATCTTGCTGTTCTTCCTTATGACATATAATATATATCAAGTCACCATCTGTTTTTACCATAACTTGATTATCGTGTTTATTATATACAGCATTTTCTTTCATTACTTTTTTACTTTCCAAATCTTCTTACCAATCTTGGAATTCTCAATTTCTGACAATAGGTTTTTAATGGTTTGTAATTCATTTTCTATCTGGTCGAATTGTTTAATGATTTTTAAATCTATCTGTTTAAGTTCTTTATTCAAGACCGATTGTAACTCTGACCTAACTCTAACATCTACTTCTTTGATATGATTATTAACAAGCTCAATGGTTTCTTTATTTTCTAAATCCTTACCAATAACATCTTCCATTTCTGATTCTAATTGAACTATACCATCGTATAACATTTCAAGGGCTTCATCAAACTCTTGTCCTTTTTCAATCACCTTACTTAGTGTTGTCATATCATCAAGAATTTCTCGTAGCTCTGATACATAAAATCTGATAGTCTTGGGATTGGATACCTCTACAAATTGTTCAACATCCGAGCTTATCTTATCCCACTTCTCGGTATATTTTACATACCTTTCTTCCATATTCATCCAACTGTAATATGTTCCAGCACTGAAACATACAACACCGAATAGAACTGATAATATAAATCCTATATTTTTATTCATTTTCTTTTCCTTCCTTCCACATACTTGGCTGTGAATCTACCTCTTCACCATACATGGAATATCTTGGTTTAGGTGGTGGTGGTGTATCTGGCTGTTCTTCTGTATGTACAGCAAATATCTCACCTTTAAATGCACTTAGGTGGAACTCCGTGTTCTTACCTTGTGATTTTTGAAACGAATATTCTAATCCATCTGTTAGACTTTCGAATACAGATGATTCACCTGCAGCATCTGTCCATTGGTCACCAGGTGGAACTCGTTTCAATACTAATGTTTTTATTTCTTTTGTAGCCATTTTATTCTCCTACCTTATAATATTTTAGTATCCCAAAAATTCCAGCGATACAAATTATAAAAAAACCTATTAAAATCATTTAATTCTCCCTATTGTATGCCTTAACTAAGTCCATAGTTATCTTGTTATACTCTGGATACTTAGATAGGGTTTCTAATAAATTAACCAAGTAGTTACTTGGCATAAATTCAAGTTTTTCATCTTCCATCATCTTACCTGCCTTTAAAAATGTAGTTACTGCTATCTTTACATCTTCAGGAAAATGATCCTGAACTACCAATTCCCCATCAGAAGTTCTTTTCATAATACCATATGCCTTACTGGTTTTTTTCATTTACACTTTAACTCCCCACACATTAATATATAGTATGACAGCCGCTAAAATCAACGATACTATAATTCTCTGATTTGGTATTTCTCCCAATACAAGTGTAGTTAGTAATCCAAATATTAATGTGGCTATTCCAAATCCTATTGGTCTAACAGCCCAATAAGAATCAAAGTGTTGATAAAAGAATTTAGTAGAATAGTAAAATGCGTAACTTACTGGTATACCACCGAGTAATATAAACCATTGTGAATTCGCCCATTGCCATTTAAATTGTGCATTCATATGAAACCACGCTATACAATTCCCTACTGCACTTAATATGAGTGCAGAATATAATTTCCAATTTTCTATCATTTTATAAAATCTCCCATACTCTTGTCAATAATAAAATCTTCTAAAATTTTCTCCCACACTTGATGTCCTAATTCATTCATATGTAAACCATCATATGTATATTTCTCTAACCTATCTTTATCCATTTTATATCTACCAGTTTCATATCCAAAATATCCGGTGCACGGAATATCTAAAAAATTCTTTGTTAATAAAACTTCATATAAATTATCAAAATCATCATAAACATTTGTATCAGTAGTTTTATATTTAAAATAGTTTTTTATTTTTTGAGTTAAGGGATATGGTGAATCTAAAGTTTGATAAGATGTTATATCATCACACCCATTATACATTATATAATTCACTCCCAAATTTTCACATAAATTTGCAATAGAAATTTGATACAAGAATCTATTCATATATTCTTCTATTATAGAATGATAATCCATATTTTTACCAGGATGTAATTTATGACCATCCTTTTTATCATCAAATTTCCATAAATGATATATTTCCCATCCCATTTTTTCTCTATTAAAATATGAGTATCTTGCCAATCCACTCCACTCTATAATCAAAAAAAGATTCTCATAAGACAAATTTAATTTTTTATAGTTGTATAATAAAAAATTAGTTGTATCTCGATATATACTACAATTGGATTTGGAGGACATATTTAATGATAAACAATTAAAATCCCACTTTTTTGCTAAATTTAGTCCAATATCAAGATAATCTTGATTATCATGTGATCCTACCATACTACACCCATCAACAACCAAAGTTTTTTTATTCGGGTGGGCCATATCAAATGTATACCCCCTATCTACATAATTTCCAGAAACATTATTAAATTCCATTATTTAATTCTTCCCAAATAAATCTGATAAGGTTGAACCTAACTCCTTGGCTAAATCATCGCCAGTTATGTCATCTTCTACAATATCTTGTTGTTCTTCAAATGTTCTACCTATATCTTTATTGATAGTTTTATGTTTGTTAGGATTCTCTAAGAAATAACAATTATAACAAAAGAATCTTAGGTTGGATGGATTTCTATCGTGAGTATCCCCATTGATAAAATGTACAATTAATGGTGTGAGTAAATCTGTTTTTCTTTGTCTTGATTCTCCACAACAACTACATCTTTGTGGTAATACAAATTGTTTAATTAATTCTTTCTGAAAACTTATCTCTACATCCAATGGTTTAAGTCCACTCCAAGTAACCTTACGGGCTCTACTTATTCCAGCATTACTTGGTAATGGTTTCCATACATCATACTTTTTTGCATATTTTTTAAATGTATTATAGGATGTGTGAAGTGATTGAGCCGCCTTGGCCATACTTTCACTTTCTTCTATCGCACGAACTATCCTATCTTTGGGTATTATCTTTCCAAGCCAAGGATTGATTCCTTGTTTACCTTTTTGTGCCATTATTACTCCCTATACGGAAAAGGATGTTCCACAACCACACGAGCGTTCTGCCTGTGGATTATCAAACTTAAAACCACCATTTAACAAATCATCATTATAATCGATTATTAATCCTGTCATATAAACATAACTCGCATATGGTACTACAACCTTTACTCCATAACTTTCAAATACTTTATCTGTTTTACTTGCTGTAAAACTTTTGGGTAATGGTTTCATTTCATAACTCATACCACTACACCCACCACCTTTAGCACTCATCTCTATTACATCATGGTCTATACCCAATAAATGTTTAGCAGCTCTTTCGGTAAGCTTTACATTGTCATACTCACTCATATTATATGATTGAATATCACTATCGTTCATTTTTTCTAATTGTTCTCTTGCGTCCATAGTAATAAGTATACCTTAATTAGTTTTAAACTCATTCCAGTCGGATTCTTCCATTGTCTGTAAGATTCCCTCGACTACTTCTTGGGCTATCTTATGACTAAATGATATACCCTTCTTGGTTGGTCGCCATTCTCCGTTATCATCGTAGAATATACGACAATCAATAAATTTATTACCTTGATATTCTGATTCTGATATACGAATTATCTCTCGACTATTTTTTTGTATTTCTCTCATTTTATTTCCTTTTCTTTATATCTATATTTGTTTTTTCTCTATGACAAGGACGACATAATGTTTGCATATTATCTAAACCATAATATGTCCAATCCAACTCATCTTCCTTTAATCCTTTTTGTTCTAACAATGGTCTAACATGGTCTAAATCCCAACCTCGTCTTGTACATTGTTTACCACAACTATTACAGTTTCCTCTATCTCGTAACCATACATGCCGTCTTGCTTCTCGTGAGTGATATACAATCATATAGTCTGTAGCACAATCTGAATGCCACGACTTTCTTTTATTTAATTCTTCTCCGATATAATCATTCTTACCTTTAAATATATCTCCACCACACCAACGACATCTACCTTTTTTTACAGTCCAATAGTATTTTGGTTTAGGTGGTTGTCTGAAATTACCATCCCATTTTTTCTTTCTCGTTCCAAATGTTTTCTTATGTCGTTTAGTCCAACCACTTAGAGGCCTTCCCATTATTTACCTGTACTTCCAAATCCACCACTACCTCTTTCTGAATCGGATACCTCATCTACTAACTCAACATTAATTGGTTCTAATGATGGATGAACAATTTGAAATAATCTTTCACCCGACTTGATGATATAATCTTCATCAGAAATATTATCAACAGGAACCATGATGTGTCCACGATATCCAGCATCTATAATACCAATACTATTCGATTGTCTAAGTGGTGTTCTCCAAATACTACTTCGTGGAACTAACTGAAATGATGTATTGATAAAGTGTTCACCAACAATTGGTAGCTCTTTTACCATTTCACATTGTATTTCAAAATCAACCAATAGAGATTGTTTTCTTGGAACTCTAACTCTGTTAGGAAAGAACAAATCTATACCCGAATCACCTTCAGGTTTCTCAACCTCTTTATTATAATGTCCGTGTTTGTTTAATGTCTTTATTTTTAATATCACTTTTCTTTCTCCATATACCAAATTAATTCTATTTTATTACCACTTGGATCATCTACATATCTACTTATAGAACCATCTCTGTGATACAACCAATTTTTTCCATTTCCTTCAACCCCATCAATTTCAAATGCAATATGAAACGGATGTTCATCCTCAACTACAAGTGCTAATTTAATATTACCAAATTGTAATAGTGCCCAAGTATCATCACTATAAAGTATTTCACAACCATAATTTTTTACATACCAATCTACTGATTCTTTTACATTATCAACTTGTAGTGCTATGTGGTCAATATTTTTCATTAATATTCTGGCCTCCTACCGAAGTCGTTTTTCTTAATTCGGTTCTGTAAGTGTTTTCCATACTGATACATAAAATACATATTCTTTAATTTACCAATAACATCTTTAATATATTGTATCATCAATTCCAATCCCAATCGTTTGAAGCTCCCGTATAAGGTATTCTAATTAAATGATATAACTTACCATCTATATGGAACATACCGGCAGACTTATGTGGATTAACTATTTCATAACCTATCCTCGAATATATTATTTCTAATGTTTCTCGTTGTTGTGGTTCTTGCATATTCTCAACATTATATGGATGTACTAATTGGATACCAACCTCTAAGTTACAATCACCTGGCTGTAAATCAATCGGAACTATTTGATACGGAACTAACTCCGGCTGTTCAGGTACAATATCTAATAGTGGATATCTACCTTTACTATAATCATTTAATTCTTGTCCGTATAATGAAGTACCACATAGTAATAGTGCCACAATTATCCAAATAAAAACAGACCACCACTTTGGTGCCATATCTGATAGGTATCCTTCTTGACGCATTTTATCTCTACCTAAACCTTTCCACATTTGGTCTAATCCTTTTCTCATTTCTATAATCCAACTCATGAATCCTCCTCTGGATATTGGTTGTTTGGATCGTCAGGATTAGGTAGTCTAATCCCAGCTTGCCATAAAAGTTCTTCAAATTCTATTTCATCTATATCATCCTCTGAGATTGCTTCTCCAGTAGGATAATTAACACATTGTATTATACTCTTTATCACATAGGTTAAAACCTTATTATATGTTTCAGGTAAATCAGGCGACCTTTTAAATGCATTCATTATCTTTATCATATGATTTAATAACTCACCATCAACTACATAAAGTAAATGGTCATCAAATGGTTTATCTTCCCAATTATTTTTCATTAACTTTTCCTATGTGTTCTAACCATATAAACATATGATTGATTTTCTGATTGCCAAATTGCAGTTATCACTTCCCATTTTTTATGGGCAGTACAGAATAAAGTTTCTTTACGTAAATGTTTAATCTGTTCAAATACTTTATATGAATGTTGATTACCATTTTTTTCGTTTATCACAAATCCATAAGTTTTTCTAATTATACTATCTGGTATCGAATCGTGAAATTTACCATTAATAAAATAACTTGTGGTGTTGTGTTCAAATGCACCACTTGGTGAATTAGTGCATCTATTAAATACAATTATAGAAATTACTGATAACACAAAATGTAATATAGTTAGTTTGTTGAATTTCATATTACTCCTTTATAATTAGTATCTCGTGTGATTCTTTAGTAATTTTACCATCGGTTCTATTCTTACCTATACGAGTTTCTCCTTGTCCATAACTATACTTCCAATTAGGAAATACTTGTTTAAAGTCTTTATAATATTCTCGTATAGTTTCACAATTATTATATGATAGGATAAACGAACCCTTGTGGTTATGTAATAAATCCCTTAGTAACTCGTGGTTAAAACTATTATGATGTACAGGCCAGTTATTATTAGGATACAATCCCTTAAACATTTTATTATCAGAATCCTTTTCCATATAGTATGGTGGATCTAAATAAATCAAATCATTAGGAAAGCTAGGTATTACTTCTTCAAATGAATGATTCCCTACTTGTAAATTAGGACATTTAAAATCTCTAACCCTATGAATCATCCTATTATATTTCTTGTACTCGTGTTCGTATATAGAACTAAACCAACCCAAGAACGCTGGCCCAAATGATAAATTGTGATTGTAGAAATAATAGGCTGCACCATCTAAGTCATCAATGAACTTTGGTTCTCTTTTATAATGGTCTGTTGGCCAATCCTCGAATAACTCTTGAACCTTTGTCCAACATTGTAATTCTTCTTTAATTTTTTTATATGTTTCTTTACTACAAGTCAAACTATGGAGAATCTCGTATACCTCTCGTGGATTATTTAACTGATTTTTCCAATAGTTTGTTAAACACCAAAATACATCAAACCCCAATACAGGAATGTTTTGTTCAGATGCCCAGCGAACTTCTAAACTACCACCACCTATAAAGGGGCTAATAATTCTTTTTGGTTTTGGAAAAAATGGTAAGTGTTCAGAGATGGTATTATATGCTTTACTTTTACCACCTGCATATCTAATCGGTGTTTTCATTTATGTTGTCCTTAAATATTCTAATAAAACCTTATCCGTTGGTTTGACATTTCTATTGTTGTTTTGAAATATCTCCCAAGAGTCTTTAGCGTATTGTCCTATACCATACAACTCATCAACAGATTTAAAACCTCTTATCCATTCCTTACTAAATCTTTTAAGTGATTGTGCCCGTTTGTTATACAATCCTAATGGTTGTAGTAACTTGGATAACCTATCTATATTTGCACTCTTCATCTTATGAGGTGTTGGATACAATTTGAATAACTCATCACGAATTATATCTACTTGTGTTCTCTTGGTTAGGTTGAGTAAAATACAACATACCATCATCTTCCAAGAATCTTCTTGGTAAATCTCTTGTAGTAGTGGTCTAATTATCAAAGGGTGGTTTCTCCTCGGCTATCCATTCAACATCTATCATACCCTTTTCAATAACCATTTTCATAATCTCTGTTTCATTCTCTCCCCATAACCAAAATGTAATAACTTTACCATTTGGTTGGAATATATCCATATCTCTTGCTTTAATATGATACCATTTTTTAGATATCATCTTCCCAACGGCCTTCATGGAATCCATCAGCAAAATGCTTAACATCTTTCTGTGCAAATCCATCACCCATAGGATGTTCGTGAACTTCCTTATCTAATTTTAAAAAGTTTTTTATTTCTGGTTCGTAATCCTTAGTTCTTACTTCTACCGAACACATCACTACAGCAGATTTATCTAACTCTGATAGTTTATGTTCGAACTCGTTTGCCATTTCTTCGAAGTCATATACTTTATTACCATCGTCATCTTCATAATAATATATCGGTATTTGAATTCCAGCGTGTTCTTGTATTTTACTCATTTATTTTCTCCATTGCTTGTTTAATATTCATTACTCTGTTTTCAGTTTTTATTTTTTCATTCCAAGGTTGGTTCATGAGAATATATCCATCTTCTGTTTGACGACCAGCTACCCACGCGTGATAATTGTTAGGTGAGTCATCTACAAGATAGTCCACTTCTACCTGCCACTTCTTCCTACCTTTCTTAAACACCACACTACTAAAACCTAATTCATGTTTACCTAACCAAGATAAAGTATGATGACAACAAGTTGGATATTGTGAGGTTACAGCGATAAATGTATGTTCATCTTTCTTAATCTGTTCCCTAAGATAGTTTACATTATCCACGAATGGTGTCCCATTACCCAAAATAGTTTTGGCGTGCTCATCACGATATATTCTCTTTATCTCATCTATCGGTGCATTAAAGTTATCCTCTAAATCCCAATCGGTCATTTCCTTTCGTATCTCCTCTACCGAATATACATTCTCCGAACCGGGCTTTATATAATCAGGATAGTTTTCACTAATTACCTTATACAAATCAGATGAGAAATCTCGTAAGACTCCATCTATATCTATTCCTATTCTTTTCTTCATTTTCTTTCTCCCTTTAATATGGTGGAGCTGACAGGACTCGAACCTGCGACCTCCTCAGTGCAAGTGAGGCGTTCTCCCTCTGAACTACAGCCCCATATTTATAAAATTCCTTGTCTTACATATTGTTGATGTATTGAATCAATATAATCTTTAGCTTTTCTCAAACTACAATCCTCTTTCAAATCTTCTTGCTTGTGTTTTCTATAATACTTGATTGCGTTTATCTTGTGACCTTTGATTAAAAATTCTTTAATTTGTTCTTCCACCTCAACCTTAGGCCATTCGTTTACATCCAATTCACCATTCTTAAATCTATTACGAAACGACCACATAGCATTTGCATCTTTCATTATCTTTGATGCTTTATGTAGGTCATCACCTTCTTCAAGCTGTTCAATCCAATTCTGTACCTGCCAATGGTGTGGTTGAAATAAATAGTTATCATCCACCATATCGGGTTGAGTTTCCTCAATTAATTTTAACAACATTTCAAGTCTACCCTTTACTAAGTCCTTATCCATTGTACCTTCTGTATAATTCGTTTAACTCTAACATATGTTTCTTCTTGATAAAATCAGGTTTGTGAAATTTAAACAACTCACTTAGTTTTAAATATCTATCCCAATCATCACTATATTGTCTACCCTTTGGTGAGTCAATGGATATACCAGCATTCTCTCTTGACCATTCATCCATTGCACTTCTAAGTTTAACAAACTTATCTCCGTGATTATCATATAGGGAAATCATCTTATCTTATTTACCCACTTCCGTAATCTCTTTGGTAACATCTGTTGGTCGGTAATCATATTGGTTAATTGATTTTTCATAATCATAGATATCTTATCATCTAAAAATAACTCTTTACAATAATCTAATGTTGGTTGATATCCCCAATCATCATAATACTTTCTAACCATAGACTCTACCTTATTCATACTAAGGTAAACAACCTTTGGTGATTTCCACACAACCTTTTTTCTTTCAGGTTTAGGATTATACTTATCGTGCCAATATTGTTTCAACCACCTATCCCAAGAGTTATCTTTCATAATACCCTTGGCCGCTTTACCACTACCACCAACACTTCGTCTATCTAATCGTTTGAGATTATCAGATTGGTTTTTCTTAATTGGTTGAACATAACCACCAGTTTTATGTGGATAGACTTGGTGAGCTGAATACTTTTCTTCATCACTACAATCTAAACACTCGGTATAACCTAAATGGTATCTATGGTTATCTATTTGTTTATCACATTTTTTACAATTATTCATATACTGATCTTACGACAAATATTTGATAAAGTCAAGCACTATTTTCAGGCTTAAATTCTGGATTCATCTCAAGTAACTTCTCCATCTGCTCATCCTCGTCATCATCATCTTCGTAGACATCACAATGTTCAAGACATTCACTACATAAGTCATAGTCATCATAAACTATTTCTCCACAACACTCTGAATACATCATATTAACTCCTTTTGTTATACTGGAATATACTACAAATATTTGATAAAGTCAAGCCCTTTATGGAAATATTTCAACAAATACTAATCCTATTAAGAATCCTATCATTATGCCGATGAATATACCAATTCCAATATATTCAATTTGGTCTTTACTACTCATACAAAATTCATTGTCCTATCTCGTTTATATGTATCTACCGCAGGTAATCCTGAATAGTGGTCTACCATATGTATGTCCATGTACTTCTTAACTGCAAGTTCTTTAGCTTTAGCCTCAATCATAATGTCAAAATCATTACCATACATTTCTATCTTGTCGTAAACATAATCGGAATGGGCTTGAACTCTAATACTCATATCTTCTTGTTCATCTCGTCTTGATTCTGAATAATGAGTTACAGGTTTAATATCACCCCAAGTGGATAGTGCCATCTCAAGTGCTTCTTGTTCCGACATATCACCCGTACAGAATTGATGGTGGTGATAATCAAACACAATAGGAACGCCGACTTTCTTGTAAATACCATAGTATAAATCTTTTACTGAATACATACTAGCTTTGTCATCATTTTCCAAAGTCAATCTACTACGAACACTTTCGGGTAGTCGTGGGAAATTCTTAACGAATCGTTTCATACTGGCTTCCTTATCTCCGTAAGCACCACCCAAGTGAATGTTAATCTTGTTGTAAGGTGTCCTACTCAATCCCATCATATCAAACTCATCACCATGTATGGTTAAGTCCTTAATACAATTATCAACCACATGGTCGTGCGGTGATACCAATACATTAAAGGGGCCGGGATGAGAAGTCAATCTAACATTGTGTGTTTTAGCCATAGTACCAGCAGAATGAAAGTATTGTCGAATAGAATCCATATCTTTTAAATCATCCCATTCGTATTCTGTTTTCCACGGAGCCAGTCCACTACTCAATCTAAAAAAATCATAACCATTCAATACATTCCAACTGATGATTTGATTCAAGTCTTTTACATTTTGTAAAGTAAGCTCACTAACATAATCCACACCCTTCTCATCAAAGGTTCTACGAATCATTGTTCGATTGGTTGTTATGGGTTGAACTCCTTTTTCCTTACCACCATACTTTTGTGGATAGGAGAGTTCCATATTTATACAGGCGTATCCTATACTCATTTATTTTCCTCTTGTTTTGAAATCCACCCTTCGTAAAGATTGTCGATTTCATCTTGTGATAAATTTCGTTTTGTGTATGCCACTTCTCGTGTCATCATGGTCATGGGGACATCGGATAGATTTAAATCTCTACCATAGATATCCACACATATCTTTTGTTCCAACCAAGTTGGTTTGTATTCTCGATAAGTCATATTGTTCCTTTTAGTATTGTATTGATCTTACGGATAAATAATTAAAAAGTCAAGTAAAAAAACCATTAGAAAAAGATACGCATAAAAAGACCTCCGGTCTAATACGCGTGCGGGGAATGGGTTTATAATAACTTTGACCATTTCATTAATTTCATACGCTTGATTTGAATTTGATTATCGATTTCACGCTGTGTGATTAATCCGTTAGACTTGATTAATTCAATCATACACATAACATCACCAATCTCTTCCTTTAGTGAATCATTGTTATAATCAT
>Ga0209337_1002070_pt1 | contig 14783 bp, 17 predicted proteins | sample LinPmetageLP53_FD_184044 | JGI IMG/M metagenome (GOLD analysis project Ga0209337, IMG submission 184044) | Marine viral communities from the Pacific Ocean - LP-53 (SPAdes) (version 2) | ecosystem: Environmental > Aquatic > Marine > Oceanic | place: Pacific Ocean | collected 2010-02-08
CTTCCACTAGTGGTTTCTAACCTTAAAAATGTATTGTCTAAAGTTGCTGCAGATATGTAGAGGTCGCCAGTTGATGAGTTTCCCCAAAAAGCATTACCAATACCATCAGATTTTAAGACATAACCATTTTGTTGGTTACCGTCTACGTATCTTAAATTTCCGTTTACTATAAATGGACTAGGAGTTTGACCTAATAGATTTTGTAGAGCACCCCCATCCAATTGGAGTACATTTTGATAGGTGTTCTTTATTTTTAAATTGGATAAGTTAGCCATAGTTAAAATCTACATCCTCAATTATGAAAGTAAATTATCTTAACCTAGACAACAAGTCGTGAATATCTTGTTTTGTTAGAACTTTTTTTCTGTCGTTTTTTTGTTTTGACTCCCTTACTGGTGTTTTCTTTTTCTTAGGTTGTGACGCTAACACATTGACCTTAACTTTAGGTTTACTCTCTAGTATTGGTGCCTTCTTTTGTTGTTTAACTTCTACAGTTACTTTCTTGGTTGTTTTTAAATCATACTCAGATTCCCATGGATTAAAATACATATCATCAGCAATAACCTCTAATCTTAAATTACCATTTTCTTTTACAATACCTTTTAATCTAGGCATGTCAATTTTACAAGTCCCATCAGAAGTTATTGTACCGTTATACATTAAGTTTAAATTTTCTGATTCTATAATAAGTCTTGCAAAAGCATCATTTAAACTAGCTCCTTCTAGTTGGATATCGCACTCAAATATGTTTTGTTTGTCTGAATATAAAGTATACATGATTATTTGTTTTTATTTATAAATATCTGTAGTTCTGGCTTTAGTAACTCCTTCTCTACTATTTTAAAATCTGATGCTTTAACTGACACATTAGGAACAAAATATTTGATTTCATTATATTCTTCTCCTTTTATTCTGCACAATAGTTTAATGAATTTTTTTTGTTGTTTTCTAGGTTCTCTTCTTAGTTTTCTTAACCTATCGTTAAAACCTGCCCCGCCCTCAATTATCTTAAGGGCTAGACAAATTTCACTCCATGTTTCTTCCGTCTGATTCCAAATGGTGTCAGCTTCCGACCATGTAACACAATCACTCATTATTTACAACCAAGTATTACAAGTACCGTTTTTACAACAACTAATTTTTTGTTGGTAAGCCCAATATATAGCACCAACTAATAGTACTGCACCCCCTAATAAACTTGTCCCAAATGTACAACCAGCTCCAACAGCTAGTAAGTATCCACCGTAACAACACACATAACATTTAATTTTTTCCATTTTTTCTAATTTTTAATTTTTATTTATTTATTTACTCATATTGAATCCAATCATCAAAGATATCCTAGCTCCTGAATTGTAATCATAATCTTCATTATACTCTACACCAGTATCTTCATTGTAATTATTGATATTACCTGATAGTTTTCTTCCTGGCATAAATACTAGATTTACTGGTAGATTTAAACTTCCTGATTTAAAGTTATATCCTACACCAAATACCATACCAATTCCTGATAGTGATAAGTTTGGACCTACTCCAAATTCTAATCCATCAGCTGTTCTTGCTCCAATTACTGATGTAGCTGATGGTAAGAACATTCCTTGCTCCATTCCTGCAACTAATACTATCCACTCTACTATTCCTACAACATTACCACCTCCATCTGCAAATCTAGATTCCCATTGCCATCCATATTGTGTTGTGAATGCTGGTCCTGTACTTCCATATTTACCATCTCTATCATCATCAAAATCAAAGCCATCATGTAAGAAGTCTGCTACTGGTCCTGCTCCTATAAAGGTTAATCCTAATCTTGGTCCTGCTAATTTTTCTATCTGTGCATTGGCTGTTAGTAACATTAACCCCATTGCAATTGTCATTATTATTTTTTTCATATTATTTTATTTTAAATATTTTATTATTGTTAATGATATACATACCTTTTGGTAAGTCAACTAAATCACACTTCCACTCTCTACCCAAAATATCAAAAATTTTATCTTCTAATGGATTAATAAAAATAACCTCATCTACACTCACAGTAAAACTACCAGTCTCAAACTTAATTTCTTCTATAGCTCCAAAGTCACCACCTTGTGATATTGTATTACCTAGAGCATCAATAACTGAATAACTCCCATTACCCCACCCACAACAAATACCATCCATATATGTATCTTCTATCTTAAAGGTTACACAAGTGTTAGGTGGTATTGTTCCTACTACCGGTGTCTGTGGTGTTGTACCGTTTGTTGATAGGTCATTGTAAGGTCCTCCACTCATATAAGTAACACTACCGTCACTTATTGACCATGTTGTTTCTGAACCATATCTATCTGTCACTATAGTCACAGTTAATTCTGTGTGTATATTAGTTAAAGGAGCTATTACTTCAATGTCTTCTTCATCTCCATTTGGTCGTGTGTCTGCAACACCATTCGGTAGGACAACTTTAGCTGTCCACGTTCCTGATGTGGTAATTAAATAATTTATAGTAACTAGTGTGTGTCCAGCAGGTACTAAATTACCTTGCCATTGTTGTGTATGTACTAATGTACCTGATGGGTCTCTTAACTCTATTTCTGCTGAGGTTAAATCGACATAAGCACTTGCATTATATATTTCTACTTCAACTTCATTCCCTGAGGGACATATTTTCATCCCATTATTTAATAGTAGCGTAGCATCCGGATTTTGCCATTGGAAGGCTTGTGAACAGTTTAGTACGTCATTCCAAAATATCCATTTTTCATTTCGTTGTATTTCTGGAGCTATTCCAATACCACAATGTAAAAATAAAGTAGGGTAACCAGGAAATGTATAATTACTAGCTACCGACGCTCCTTCTCCGTTTGGCCCAATTAAAGGGTAAGGTGTTCCGACTGTCCAATCTCCTTGAGAACCTGTAGCTCCATTTAATAACGACACTGATGAAGCAGCGTCACCATCTATAAAGAACACCATAAATTCGTCTGTACCGTCAGGACCAAAGTCGTGATACAGTTCCTCCATAACCCCACCTGTGTGCCAAGACCAACAAGGTCCACACCAGTGAGCTGATATATCTACTAATGTGGCCTTAGTAGTGGGTGTGGTTGTATAATTTGATAAATCATAAGAGACTCCATTCATATCTGAAGCTGTCCATGTTTGTGCATTACATTTACTAATAAAAAATATGGATAGTATCATAGTTAATGATAAAACACATAAAATTTTAAATATTTCGTTTTCGTATTTCATATTTTATTTATTTTGTTGGTTTAGGTTAAAAAGCGTCCATGATTACCTCATCTACTTTTTCTTGTACTTCTTTTTTGGTGGCTTCCATTGTCATCATAATGTTTGCTTGAAACCTTTCGACTTCTTCACCCCCATTATATATTACAATAGTTGGTACTACAACTATTTTATACTTCCCAGCAGCTTTGGTGTCTGTCTGAATATCAATAAATTTAGTTTCACATTCCTCCAAATCGTTCACCCAAGTTACTTTATTTGTTTTATTAAAACCTGCGTTAAATTGTACAACACACACACCATCTCCCTCACAAGGAGATTGAGCTAAAGCAGTTTGTGACATTATCATTAATAATAGTATTAGTAGATACCCACCAAATATTTTCCAAACTGTGTAATCTTTTTTCATAACTAATTTCTTCTTTTGTCTATTTTTCCACCTTTCACATACCTAATACTATCCCATGAACCATCTTCATAATCTAACCTTTCTAATATAAAGACTATGTCTTGTTTAATGTCGTTTATATCGTTTTGAGTACTCCGTATTATTTGATACATACTATCTTGATATGCTATATCTTCCTCTGTTGGTATCCACATCTCTTTTTCTTGTGTTTCTACTTCCTCAACAATTTCTTTTTTCGGACTTGACAACACTTTAGCTAAAGCTAATGTACTCAATAGTACACCTAAGATAACCATAAATGTTGTTCTGGACGTTAAACATATACTTTTATTCCACATTTTCATCAGATTATCTCATTCTATCTATCTTGTCATTTAGTTTCTCAAGTTGTGCTTTAATTTCTTTTACATCTTCTTGAGTTGTCATAATTGTTTGTCTAACTAGTTGGTCTTTCATGTCAAATTCCATTCTAGTTATTTCTGGTGATGGTGGTTCTGGTAATAGTTTTGCCTCTTCTATGTCAGCTTGTAATATGAACCACATACTAATAACAGTAGCCATAGCTGCACCAATACCTAATAATGTTTTTATACTTACCGTAAATCCTGTGTCTTCGTTTAATTCTTTTGCCATATCTAAAATACTCTATAATTTATACCAGCACTAAACCCGTGCCATTCTCTATTCCAATACTTGTTGTAAGTACCTTCTATAAATACTCCTAAATTTTTATTGAACCAGTGACCATAAACAACCCCACCTGAATAATCGTACCATTGTCCACCTATAAATTCGTGGTAACTAAATTCTCCACCAGCGTCGTAATGGTACGGCATTACATTCCCCCAAGCGTGTAACCAATTTTTCTTCTCATATAAATAATAATCAAATCCAACAACAAGTGAATGTTGTATTGTATTTTCTAACTCATTTCTTTTCTTTTCTGAATATTCAGCTAATACTGTGGGTATGACTACAGCTTCCCACACTTCAGTACTTGTAGCTACCTGATTACCGGATGGGCTATAGTATGTCTCACCACCTTGACCGTCGAAATCTACCGAATACCCCTCCTCTAGTGCGAGTTGGGTGTAGTGTAGGTTTCCGTTGGATAGTTTCCATTCTTCTAGTGGGTCATATCCGTAAGGTTCCGCTAATCTTTGAGCTGCCCCCACATTAAATGTCAAATTTTCTATTTTTTTAGGTTTGTATGTAAGTCTTTCAGAAGCTTCAAAGTATCTTATATCTGCAAATCCATCTTCAAGATACTCAATTTTTATAATGTACTCCCTCCAACAAAAGTTTTGAGTACATCCATCTGAAGCGACATATCTAACAAAATGATGTTGGTCCAAGTAAGACTCACCTTCCTGTCTTTTATACTCACCCTCAAATAAAAATTCTATTTTATTGTTCCACCTACCAAGAGTAGCAGCATCTGAGAAAGCATTTTCTGTCCCATTTTTAAATGATTCCTTATCTTCATGACCAAACTTTTTAATTTTTCTTATTCCAAATAATATTGAATAATCATAAGGAGTTTCATTAATAGAAGTATTTAATCCATTTGTTACTGAATATACGTCTTCATCTGATAAGGATGTTCCACCATTTACAGCTCCGTAAATTGTACCGAACTTAAAGATATCTTTAAAATCTATTTTTTTATCTTGAGCATTAAGTTGAAGACTAACTAATGCAAGTAATATTAATATTAATTTTCTCATTGTTTAATTATCTTTTTACTGTATCTAATACCATTATGAAGTATAGACATATTATATAAACCGTTTGACAGATTTGACAAATCTAAACGTTTAAGATTGGGTTCACTAATTACCTTATTACCTATCATATCATAAAGTTCTATAATAATATCTAATCTTGTTTCTATTGTTATGACGTCTTTTGTTGGGTTTGGGTAGACAATAATTCCTAAAGATGAAATATCTTCTATTGCTGTTGGCCAACCTTGAGAACAATAATCATACATTGATTGACAACTAACGTCCCATTCATTATTACAACAGTAATCATCAACATCGATTACCCAAGCATAACATCCATCGTTTAACCAATATGGTATACCTGGACCACCATAACAACCTGCGTCATATAAACATGCTGTAGAATCTGTTACGTTCGCTGTTGGGTTATAGTTGTAAGCTGATACGTCGGTACAACCCAAAATGGTTACTATACAAGAACCATCGTCATAACAAGCGTTAGAGTTATAGTTTAATGCTGTTAAATCAGTACACCCACCTATATAACAACATGAATTATCTAGTGTGTTAGCTATTGGGTCAAAGTTAAGTGCTACATTATCAGTACAACCATAAATAAATGGAATACAACTACCATTATCTGTATTAGCAGTTGGGTCAAAATTAAATTGTGTAGAGTCTGTGCAACCGTTTACTATTGGGGTACAAGAACCATTATCGGTATTAGCTAAAGGGTTATAGTTAAACGATGTTACATCAGTACAACCGTAAACAAATGCAATACATGATGTGTCATCAGTATTAGCTAATGGATTATAGTTAAATTGTGTTGGGTCTGTACATCCAAAGACAACAGCGATACACGAACCATCGTCCACATTAGCTATTGGGTTATAGTTAAATGCTATGGGTGACGTACACCCGTATATTGTTGCAATACAAGAACCATCGTCTGTATTTGCAAGTAAGTTATAATTTGTTGCTGTAGAATCTGTACACCCTAATATAAATGGTACACAACTATTATCGTTTGTGTTAGCTAGTGGATTATAATTTATAGCTAAAGAGTCTGTACAACCTGATAGTACTGGTATACATCCATTATTATCCGTATTAGCAAGTGGGTTAAAGTTGAATGCTAGTGAGTCTGTACATCCAAATATATAAGGTAAACAGGAACCGTTATCGGTGTTTGCGTTTACATCATAGTTCCACATTGTTGTATCTGTACACCCATTTATAAATGGTATGCACGTACCGTTATCTGTATTAGCTAACGGTTCATAATTAAACATTGTATTGTCGGTACAACCATAAATAACTGATACACAAGAACTATCGTTAGTGTTAGCTAGTGGGTTAAAATTAAAAGCTGTGGCATCTACACAACCAAATATTACTGGAACACATGAACCATTATTTGTGTTTGCTAAAGAATCATAATTAAAAGCTATTTGGTCGGTACAACCAAATATGATAGGTATGCAGGTTCCGTCATCTGTATTAGCAGCAGCGTTATAATTAAACATTGTATCATCCATACAACCAAGTATTACTGGTATACAGGATGACGGGTCATTTGTATTGGCACTAGGGTTAAAGTTAAATGCTAGTGGGTCCATACAACCAATTATAATAGATGTACAGGTTGAGTCGTCTACATTTGCAAGTATATCGTAATTAAAAGCTAATGGGTTTGTACAACCTAAGATGATTGGGATACAGTTATCCGGCATGTTTGCTAATGAATCATAATTTAGAGCAGTCGGGTCCATACATCCAATTACCCCATCTGTACAATAGTCCCCACACGTAGGTACTCCTTTATACTTAAATGGGAATTGTAACATAGGGTCTAACCAAGCGTTTGTTCCTCCAGATAGAGTTGTATCACCTTCAGGTCCTATTAAATAAAACCCACATTGTTGTGAGGTTGTTGACGAGTTACCTGGAGCAAAAAACATAATATCTACTGGACTTAAGGCACTTAAACTAATTGTAAATGTTTCTGAGTAACCATCATAGGGCCCCATCATAAAAGGACCAAAAGTAGTTGTATCTTGTAATACACCTAACCAAGCACCAAACCAACCATCTTGTGCAGCGTCTGTAATTACTAATGTATAATCACACATTGGTATAATGTCCATTGTGTTTGCTGTTGAGTCGTAATCTGGTGAGGTTGGGTCTATACACCCTAACACTACAGGTGTTAAACAAGAACCATCATCTGTGTTTGCTTGTGGGTTATATTCTGTAAATCCTGGAGTTGTACAACCTAGTATTACATTTGGTGTACATGGAGCGACAGTATATAGTACTGATGTATCCATTCCAAAATTAGTATTAGGAGATTGTATTGATAATATAGTATCTCCACAAAGAGTTTGTACTAAAGCACTACCATCTACACCACCATAACAAGAACCACAAAGTCCATCACCAAACCCGTCCATTAATGTAAATTCTACTACAGTACCATTAGGCACACATACCTCAGTTATAACAGGTACTCCTGTTATAGAGTATGGTGGCGAGGACGCTAATATATTACCAGTTGTATCTGTTAATTCCCAACTAGTTTCTCCTGTATATGTGTCAGGTGTTATTGTTATTATTATATTTGATTCTCCATTGATACAATTTGCTGGTGGAGATTGACATGAACCATCATCTGAATTGGCCCATGGATTATAATTTAATGCAGTTGGGTCTGTACATCCTGGTATACAATCAGGAGTTGTAATTACTAAAGTATCTGTATAAGTTGAGTCGGCTAACATACCTACAAAGTAGTATGTAGTGTTTGGTTGTTGTCCACCATAAATTAATGCGGTATTTGACCAATTAGTAGGGTAAGGATACCAATTATCCCCTAATTGATTGATATTTTTTGTTCTAGTGTAGGCCGCCATTCTACAATTAGGATTTGGCATATTAGACCAATTATATTTAACTGTAACGTCAGCTCCTGTACAATAAGCTTCTACATAAAAAGTATCTAAACCATCACATGGAAGATACACACATGAACCGTCGTTGAACGCTGCTGTTGAGTCGTAGTTTAATGCCATGGTATCTAAACATCCTCCAGCTGGTGGTGCACATGGTGCTATTGTTAATGTATCAGTATATAAAGAACCAAAATCACCAGCAACAAATGTTAAAGTATCCTGACAATCATTTTGTATTAAGAACCAACCATCAGTACCTCCAAATTGACTGCCACCTAAACCATCACCATAAATGTCGTTAATGTTAAGAGTATATAATCCTGAATTAAGGGCGATAGTGGTATCAAAAAGTGTTGTTATAACAAAATTAGAATCACTCTCTAGTATAACGTTATTGTAGGGGTCTAGTAATTCCCAACTAATCTCTGTTGGGTAATCGTCTGATAGGTATTGAATATTTACCCAACTGTTTTGTGCAGATAAGTTAAGTGATAGTAGAGTTAGTAGATATATAAAAATTTTTTTCATATTGTGTTCTTTAAAAATAAATATCCTTTAAATATGAATTAACTTTATTATATTTTTATTAAACTACTATATTATGAAAGCAAATGAATTTATTTTTTGGTTAAAAGGGATTATGGACTCAACTCAATTTATGCCTACTAAAAAAACGTGGGACACTATTGTAGATAACTTAAAAGAAGTGGACACTTCTAATTGTAAATCTATAAACGATGGTGGTGGAACTTATTACGTTAATCCCCCACAACCTTTTAAAATAGAAAGGAAAGATAATGAACCACCTGAAATCCTTTGTTAATTAAAAAATATTTATTATCTTTGTACTAATGTTCTTTGAAAAATATGGGGATGACTGGAATTGATTGGCATCAGTCAATTAGTGTCAGCACGTCAAGCCTGAATTAAGCTTGTAAAACTGATTCACAATTTCTAAACGGTGACGTATTAGATACCATGACTACTCTTGGACTTGTCCGTGAGGAGTCATTAGCGACAGCGTAGTTAGACTACGAAGTTGTTACATTCCATCTAGAGAATTTAAGATTTGTGTCTTTAGTTTTTGGAATGTCAGACAGACAAATCGAACCCGGTACCAACTGTTCTGCCGGTAAATAAAGAGAGTGGTTGCGATAATTCCAAGGTTGTTTATTCTATAGGGATTGTCAAAGACAAAAGAATAAACTAAACGTGTAGGATAGATATTAGTTTACGATGAACAAGACGGGGGTTCGATACCCCCCATCTCCACCAAAAAAGAAAAGGACCGTAAGGTCCTTTTTTTATATCTGATTACATATAATATAGTTTTTATTTAACCATTCCTTGCATGACACTTTGTACTATATCGTCATACCATTGTTTTGAACCTTCTTTACCACCAGTCCCACTTTTACCTAAGTTATCTTTAACGAATCCCATAGCTTTACTTCTCCAATCATCTTTATACTTTGGGTCTACTTTTTTTCCATCATCTTTTTTCTTTTCATCTTTCATCATTTTATCAACCTGACTTTTCTTTTCACCTAATTTACCACACACCATATTTCTTAATTGTGTTTCTATATTTTCTTTCATCTCTGTACCCTCAATAGTTTTTGCCACGACATTTCTAATTGCGTTGGTCATTTTTCCTGGCTCACCAGGTACAATGCCTTGTATTCCAATATCTAACAAGTATTCCATTACACCCTCACTTAAAGTACCAACTAAAAAATCACAATTCATTAATTTAGGTAAATCAAAGAATCCAATATTACCTAAAGGAATAGCAATTGCTGCTTGTAATTTAGGGTCTTTAATACCTAAAAAACTTAATATCCATTTCCAAACACCCTCACGAATCCACGAACCACCACCAGATACTAGTTCTATTTCTGTCAATAAAGTAGTATGGACAGTTAAAGCTTCTCCTAATACATTGTCGGAGTACCCTTGTTTTTTTAATTTAATTGTTTCATCCTTCCAAGCTTCAAATTTTACATCGTTAGAACTTTTAGAATATTTTTCAAATAATTTGCCGTATCTTCTAGATACTTTTCTGACTTTAGAGTCAAAGTTAGGGTCAGATTTTTTCTCTCTCTCAAGAAGATGCTCTCTAGCTGTGTCCTCAATTAATTTAATTAATTCTGATTCGGTTAATGTTAATGTATTACTCATTTTATTTAAATTTGATTTGTCTTTATTATGCTGCTGTGTTTCCTCTACCTTTTAAATCGTAACACCTCTTTACTCTTCTTGATTTACCAGTTCTTCCTACTCCACTAAGTCCAAAATCGTATGAGTTGTAACATTGAGATAAGGAGTTTTTATTTATGTTTTTTACACCCATTTTACAACCAGCTGCTGCTGTACCGATTAAAGCGATACATTTCTTTTTTGTTGGTTGTTCAGCGATTGCCGCGTTAAGTTGGTTAATTTGGTTATCTATGATTTCCGTATTTGTTTGTTCCATTTCATAAGCAACTAAATTAACATTTTCTTCGTCTTTATCCGTTGCTACTTCTTCTGTTTTCTTTATTGTTGTTACTTTTTCTGTTGGTCTTCCAGCATTTGTTATTAAACTTGCTGTTTGTTGGTCTACAATACCAGTAACACTTAATCCGTTACCATTTTGATAGGCTCTAACTGCTTTATAGGTTACGGGTCCGAATTTTCCATCAACCGGTGCACCTATGATACTTTGTATTGCTCTTATCGAATCTCCTTGGTGTCCTTGTTTAATTTGAGATTTACCTGAAACTACGTCCGCTAAAGAAGGTGCGGTAGTATAGACTGTAGTTGTTTTTTTAATAGTTTCTTTTTCTTCAGTTTCTTTTTCAGACCCAACTGGTTCCGGCAGATTTAAAACCATATCCCCAAAGTCTACAGTGTTTTGTTCACTTATTACTTTTCTACTTTTTAATATGTTACTTAATTTACGACTTTCTTTTATTGTCATATCTGAATCGTCAAGATTATCAAAATTTAACTCATCACCAGAACAACTATAAGTCCCAACCGGTGTTACTTTATTGTTACTAGCTGGCCCTTTATATGTGTATTTACCAGTATAACTAAACCTTGCCATCGCATCACCAATCTTAATTGTCACTTGTTTATTATCTTCTGACCATTTAGTGTCAGCTCCTTCTACTTGTGCAGTTCTAATAACACATGGGTAGTTTTTCCACAATTTTGCAAATTCAAGTGCAGTTTTATCATCTTCCGATGGTTCTTGTTCTGTTACTAGTAAATCCTCCCAATCCTGTATAGTGTTAATTTCATTCCCTTCATAAATTAATACTGGTTTATTTTTAAGTTGGTTTTTAAATCTATTAAGTTCTGAACCACTAAGTTCGTCTTCTACCCACTCAGTTAGGTCACCTCTAAAAGTGGATGGCCACATACCTTTCTCAATACCAAATTTATCATGTACTCTAGACACATCAACTAAACTAGGGGCTAAATCAATAGCGTCTATAATTCTATTTTCATTAGTACCAGCACCATACATTGCAGTTAATAATTTATCAGCTATTTTTCCAGCCTCACTAGATGATATTATTTCTAACCCATTTAAATCTTCTTTTTTCTTTATAGTGTCAAATGCTTCCCATAACTCATTATTCATTGATAATGTCCAAGCTTCTTCACCACCAGCTAATGCTTGGTTTTCTTCCGACCATGAACTCATTACCGCTCCAGCAGCTCCACCTACAAGAGCACCAATTGCAGTACCTATACCCGGAGCAATCATACTACCTATCGCAGCACCTGTACCACCAAAACCTACAATATTACCCACAGCTTGCACTCCTGGGTCTGCACTAGCTTCACTTGCGACTAAACCACCAACACCGGCTATTGAACCAGCTTTTACAAAATTTCCAGTTTTTATCCAGTTTGGTAGACCTTTACCCCATGCACCTTTAGGTGCTTTTGTTGTAGCTCCAATTCCTGTACTTAAGTCAGAACCTGTTCCTGGAATTGTAGATACTTGTTCGTTTAAAGTTTTAGTAACTTTACCTTTTTTTTCTGAAATTATAGTAGGTTCACTTGAGTCGTAATCGTTGATTTGATTAAATCTTTTAAGTTCCTCTAGTAATTGTTTGTCTTTATTCATTTGTACGTATTTTTTATTGTCTGTGTTATTTCTATATAAATATGTTCTATCGTGATTAAATTCACGTTTTTAACTCAGTGGGTTGGCTTTTCCTCTTGATAGGCTGTAACTGTCCGCCCAATGTGTCATACCTACCGGATTAGCAGGACCTCTAGATACTCCAGTTTCCCACGTACTAGCACCAGTTCCACCAGCGTCCGACACTCCACTTTCTACACCACCCCCACTAATACCACTTTCTTGTTCACCTAATTCAGATGTGACCATTGTACCTTTTACAAATTCGTCGTATTGGTTGATTAATTCTAAGGCTTCTCCTGCTTTTATTAACGCATCTGGGACACCTTCTAAACCGATACTATTAAGTGCGTCATCAGATTTGTCCAATGCTTTTTTTAACGAATCAGGTGCTTTAGCTAATAACTCACTAAATTCTTCACCTATATCTTGGACTACCGTAGCTTGTAAGAGTGAATTAGTTAGTACACCACCACCTATAAAAGAACCAACAGACCCTACCCAACTACCGGGCATTGCTTCTATTAATCTTTGACCTACATCCACCGCATCCATTACTACATCATCAGCATAATCCAATAACTCATCTCTATAAGTTGCAGCTTCTTGTTTAAATTTAGGTATTGTTTCTTCAATTTTATCTACCCCAGTTTTCAATTCTCTTAAATTCTTCAACATTGCAGGTATAAGAACAAACAAATCAAGACCATCAAAACCACCAACTACAGACATTACAGCATCACCCGTAATATCTTTTGCAATGTCACCAAAAAACTCCTCTTTTATTAACTTTTTTATTTGTCTTTTACTTAACATCTATAATTTTAGTTTTGCATCATTTGGATGTCTAGGGACGCTGTAATTTTTACATGTCCGTCATTAGTTTTCCATTTCCAAGTTTTTTTGAGTTTGTCATCTTCTACGTTTTCAGTTGTACCGATATCTCTAAGGGTGAAAGCACCTGCTGTAGCTTCCATATGATTCTTAATGTCGGTAAACACTTTTTCCGCTAAAGGATGTGAAGTTACAACATCAGTTGTACTTACTTCTGTAGACTCCTCTTCTTGTTCTTTTATAACTCTCTGAATTAATGTTATTAATCTTTCTTCGGTAATTATTGCTTTATTCATTGTTTTTCATTTTTTGAACTAACCAATTATTAATGTGGTTGGTTATCTTTTTATTTACTTTTTTATTTATTGTCTCATTAAGATAATCTTCTTCATCAGACATATCGACTATTATTTCTTCTATTAGGGTGGTTTTAAACTTATCTCTAACTAATTTAACCGCATTTAAAATATTGTGAGCATCCTCACTTACTTTTTCATTTAAATAACTTTCTATTTTATCATAGGTATCTGCTTCAAAATCAGGCATTACCTGTTTTCCCTCAGCCTTTAATTCTTTTATGACTGATTGTAAATGGTCCGTTAATGTTAATCTTTTTTTCATTGAAACTTTTTATATAAATATTTGGTTATTCCATAATATTTTTTTATCTTTGTATTATCAATTCGTACCACTTAAAAAAATCTATCTAGTATAAATAAAATGTCAAATACGTAACTACAAAGATAAATTTTACGTATACAATAGTACCAACAAATTGTCTAACTTAAAAACTAATAACACTATGAAAATTCTAAAGTACCTACTCATCATCTTCACTACTATAACTATCTTAACATCTTGTGAAAAAGAAATAATTGAGCCTTGTGTTCCACCAAATGTAAATAATGTACAGGGAACTAATAACGGTACCACAACTATAGATGACGACTACCCTAATTTAAGTGGCGATTGGTTGTTTGTAGAAGGGACTAGATATGTACACACTGAAGGTATGGCTAGTAATGACACATACCAAGTTACCGACTATACTGATGGAGTTTATGAGTATGTATTCAACACCCCAATCTGTCCTTTAGATAGTATAAAAACTAACACAACGGTATGGGAATTTACATATTCAGACCTTTTAGTTGATTACGTACACCAATACTTTTACACGGTAGGTTTCCAATATCAAACAATTGAAATTAATGTGGCGAGTACCAAAAGAATATATACTTTATTAGATTATGATAATTACGACCAAACTTTAACTTTAAGAACTACAAATCAAGAATGGGTTGGGAATGAAGAATTTGTTGACACTAACAATAACGGACAATACGATATGGGTGAGACTTTTACGGACTCTAACAATAATGGCATATGGGACATGGTACCAAAATATCAGTACTCAATTCTAAAATTCTATAAAGGTAACTAATCTTAACTCTTAATACTCATCATCTTGAAAA
>Ga0209337_1002071_pt1 | contig 14781 bp, 11 predicted proteins | sample LinPmetageLP53_FD_184044 | JGI IMG/M metagenome (GOLD analysis project Ga0209337, IMG submission 184044) | Marine viral communities from the Pacific Ocean - LP-53 (SPAdes) (version 2) | ecosystem: Environmental > Aquatic > Marine > Oceanic | place: Pacific Ocean | collected 2010-02-08
TTTGTATGAAGGCACTAATCGGTAAACGATAGAAGATAGCACCATTTTCCATAATTGCATGAAACAATATGGGACGCCCTGTAATCGATGCCATTGCAAATACAATACAGTCTTCCACTTCTCCATGATGTTTTTTAAGGTCATAAAGGTATTCCCTCCTGATCTGTGCGTACGTCACAGGTATGTTCGCGTTTAAATATGCCATTTAACATATAACCCTATTATATTATTAATAAAATAACTACTACAACTACAACACCGATCACTAATTTTTTATGATCTGTCCATAGATGATTTACTTGATCTAATATATTCATGTTTCCTCCTATTTGTCGTATATGTCTCCCCAATTTTTACCTGATTCATAATCAACTTTATTGGGAACATCTAATTTAACAGCATTCTCCATAATCTCAACTACTTTTTTAGCCTGTTCTGGAGACTCAACTGATAAATCTAATTCATCGTGAATTTGAATATGAGCTATAATACCTTCCTTGTATAAATCAAGCATTGATTTTTTAGTCATATCTGCTGCTGATCCTTGTATCAGTTTATTTAATGCTTTGTAAGTGTATGCTCTTCTTATATTACCTTGTCCATGTTCTTGCACTGCTTGTTCAAATGGTAAAGCTTTATTTATTCCAAAACGATTTGGTTCCCATAAATGGAATCTACATAGTCGTCCTAGTAAAGTTCTAATTTGTCCTCTTTGTTGAGCACGATTAGATACAGACTTCATCAATGTTTTTACAAACGGAACTCGTTGGTGATAGATAGCAAATAGATCTTCTGCTTTATCTTTTGATACACCCAGTTCTGCTTGCAGTTTAGCTTTACCCATTCCATAAAATAATCCAAGATTAATTGTTTTAGCTTGGTCTCTTGGTATGTCGGCCATTTTAGCAACCGTTGTATGAAAGTCTGCGTCTGAATTTAGGTAAGCATCTTTAACTCCAAAGACACTTGTATCTTGATCTAGGGATGCATAGTGAACTACAAGTCTTGGTTCTTGTTGACTGTAGTCAAAACATCCCCACTCGCAACCTTCTTCAGGTACAAAGAGGGATCTTATCAATGGACCTAAGTCTTTATTACGAGCAGGAATCTGTTGTAAATTAGGATTAGAATATGAAAATCTTCCAGTGACTGTACCGCCTTGGTCAGATCTTATCTGATTAATATCTGCATGTATTCTACCTTTGTGTTCATATCTTATAATGGTGTCAATAAATGTTGTATGTGCCTTGTTAATTTCTCTTGCTTTTGCTATCTTCTGTACTAGAGGATGACTATGAGCAGAGAGGAAATTTTTTGTAAATGAAGGCGCTTTGGTTTTTAAAGTTCTTTCGTACTCTAATCCAAGTTTGTCAAAAACTTTGGCTATCGATCGTGCGGCCCATATTTGACAATCTATTTGTGTTTCTTTTTGTACTTCTTGCAGCAATTGTTTTTCTTGTGCAGATAATTTTTGTTTCAATTTATGCGCACTTTCCACGTCGACACGGACGCCTTTAAATTTCATATCAACTAAACATGGAAATAAATCTGTTTCTAAATTAAAAATAGATTCTAGGTCCTGGTCAATAATTTCTTTTTGCATGACCTTCCATAAATCTAAAGTGAGTTCAGCATCTCGTTCTGCGTAACTACCTACATACATTGCAGGTAACATCCACATATCTGATTTAGGATCAATGCCCCATTCATTTGCTGCGGCTCTTAATTCTGTTTCGTTTTTACCTCGACCAACATAATCCCAGCCTAAAGAATTTAAATCAAATCTAAATCTATTTTCATTAACTAAGGATGCTGCAATCATTGTATCAAAGATTCTACCATTTACTTTGATACCCATAGATCTTATCCAACATACATCATACATTGCATTATGAAATATTTTGTCAGCATTAGACTTACAAACATCCGTAAACCATTGAATTACCTTAGCTTTGTCTAAATTTCCTCCGCCTTTGTGATCAAAAGGAAAGTATCCTGAGTAGCCATCTGTGGCCACAGCGATACCTACAACTTTTCCTCTACCAACTACAGCGCCTGATCCCATTGATTTTAAATCAGGATCATGTGTTTCTAAATCAATTGCAATTTGAGAACAGTCTCGTAAATCTGGAAACTCTTCTGGTTTGTTCCATTCAGTTTGTGCTTTAAACATTAGTTATGTGGACACCTTTCTTTTTTCCATTTTTTATAACCATCAACCCAGTCTTTTCCTGAAGTCTCTGGTGGTTTAATCATTCCCCACGAGTTTTGTGGAGGGTAAGTTCTTTCTGCTTCTTCTTTAGTAATACCAGCGTTGCGGTATTCCTCTTCTTCTGTCATTGGTATTGTTGGGTAATCTCTTTCAATTATCATTTCAATAAAGTGAACAGCTTTTTCTAAATCTTCCTTTCCATTTTTAAAACGATGTCTACAGATGTATTTTATAACCGATCCTTCCGGAAAAAGCAATTCGTTCTCAATTACAAACTTGCTCGGTTGAATTTTCATTTTCTTGTAATGGGATCCTCCAATTTGTTTATCGTATGCACTCATATTTTAAACTCCTTCTGTCTATTGTTACATTTAATTAAGTATAGTTTTTGTATTGTCCTGGTGACTGCTACATACCAAACACGATACTCTTCATCTTGCTTAATTACAGATTTTTTAGCAGCTTTCATAGTGTTAAGAGTTTGATTTAAAAATAAAACAACATTTGTTGCTTCTCCACCTTTAGCTCCATGAATTGTTGATACTTTTATTCTAGGTGTTTTACTAAGATCTTCACCATTAGCTAACATAGAACGTAAGTAATCTTTGGTTGATGGTACAACTTGATCAAATGCATCATACCAAGTTTGTGTTTCATCTCTTTTGCTCATTCTTTCTAAAACTCTTTGTTCTTGTACCTCAGGAATTTTTTCTCCTTTTCTCATTTGATTCCAATAACCAATGTCCTCAAAAAGTGTTTTACCTATACTATTACCTTGTGCTGTTTCAAAAAATAAACCCTGGCTTTTTAAATATCTAGGAATAGGTTTAAGAAGTGGATTAGTTCTTGCTAATATTAACCACTCGCCTTTTGTCATATCAACAGCTGATAATTTAAATTGCATTAATATTTCTCCTGCTTCTTTCTTAGGAAAATAATCTTTATTTAATCTATTGTCTTGAACACGATCTATAATCCCCAATGCTTTTATTTGTATTTCACTTGGAACTCTTTCTGATTGCTGTAGTGGTATTTCTTTTGCTTTCCAATCAATGAAAGAATCTACGTCCGCACCAGCCCAACCAAAAATAGCTTGATCATCATCGCCTGCTACCCATACATCACATTGATTATCCTTCTCTATTTTTTCTATCATTTTCCATTGAATAAGAGATAAGTCTTGTGCTTCGTCAACAAAAATAACATCAAATTTGTTATTAACATTTCCTTTAATTAAAAATTTATCCAACATGTCAGTAAAGTCGATTAAACCATTCACTTCTTTATAATCGGTAATTTCTTTAGCTATAGCATCTAATTTAAATCTTTCTATTTTTCCTAAATGTTCGTTTCTATCAAGTTCTTCTAATGGAGAAGTTTGTCTAACTCTTGCTAAATTAATTAAATTTAAATATTCACTGTCTGAAGAAAAAATACCATTCCAACTGTTTGTTTCGTATGATGCATAGGTCACTTGAATACCACATTCTTCTCCAATTCTTTTATAATTAAGCTCTTGCATTACATTTTCTTCTTTTAGACCTAAATTATTAAATGCTAATGAATGTAATGTTTGAAAATGTTTTATGTCTTTTTTAGATAAATGTGTTTCAACGTTTAAATATCTATCTCTTGCTTCGCCCGCTGCTTTGCGTGTAAAAGCAAAATATCCTATTCTATTTACTGATACTCCTTTTTTTACATATTTTTGCACTTCATTTAGTAGTCTTCTTGTTTTTCCGGTGCCTGGAGGACCAATAACTTTGTATCTCATTAATAATTTGATCCTTTTCTTTCAGTTGTTTTATAAGTTATCTGTTTAGTCTCTAATTGTTTTACTCTACAAACTTTTTCTGTTTTTCCATCTATATTAAAAGAATGATTAAATTCTACTTTGCATTTGTCTTCCAATTTATGTGCAATTTTTTGTTGATCAATCTTCCAACTGTTTCCCAGATGCGTAATGAATGATGGAAATTTAAAATAATGATAACCTTCTTCTGTAAAACATGCTCCATTTTTTAGTTGTATTCTTTCTTTTGCTCTTGGCCCATTGACACAATATTGATATAGTTCGTCTCTTAATTGATCATCAATATGTGTTCCTTCTGGTGGTTTAATAGTTTGACCATTTTTTTTCCACTCATTTAACTTTGCTCTAAAATCTTTTGGCTTAAGAGGTTCAAAGTATGTATCAGCCTGGTCCCATATTAAACTTAATAATTCTTTTTGGTTTGTCATTAATTTTAAATTAGGAATAGCAACTTCACATTTATCATCATTTGGTAAAATGACATTAAACCTATACTCAGGTTGTTCGTAATTTATTTTTTGAAAATCGGTAACTTCTGGAAAAGCATTAATACTATCTGATTTAATTCCAAAGGGTCTAGAATAACATAAACTTCTCATGCACTTGTCTTGAATCGGATCTTCATAACAAGTATGTCCTGCTGTTTCTTTGTCCCATGCTTTTAATTTTTGATCTAATTTAGATTTATCCCATGGAGTTTCTAAATAAGCATAGTTTGCTTTTGATACAAAATCATGCCATTTGTCTTTGTATTTTTTCTTAGCAAAAACCATATAGTTATACATAAATCGATCTCTTCCATCATCTAGTTTAGATTTAGAGCATCTAGCTAAACAAGGAGGACCATCAGAAAATTCTGGATTTGATCCCAATAAAATATTTTTATGTGTCTCTTCTACTAGTGCGTCTAATCTTTCTTTTGTTATTTTAGATTCATTGGCCAATTTTATAAATTGCTCTAAAGACAGTTTAGAATTGTTCTTATCTACAGCGTATCGAGTTGTTGTTCCATTATTGTAATAAGGTAAATTAATAAAATTACCTGGTTTAATATCGCCTTTTTCATCTTCTTTTAATTCTTTTTGTTTTGGAAAAATTTCTGTGTTAGGTTTTAATTCTAAGGGAAGTAAAAATGCTTTTACTGCTTCTATTAAATCTGCAGCTGGAATTGGTTCTTTTAAAAATATATAACAATGTAAGCCACCACTTTTAGAGAGCAATGGAATTAAAGGTAATTTATATTGTTCAAATTTTTCTAAGTATTGTTTGACTTTAAATTCTGAATAATTTTTTGGATCTATATCAATACAAGCAAATTGTGCTGTCTTATCAAGTCTACAAGGCTGTATCCCAATTGATATTTTGCCATCAATGTGATTTTTATAATCTGCTGAAGTGATTGGTCTTCCTGCCCACTCATAGTCTGGTTTAAGTTTATTTCTTTCTGAGTCGAGCTTTGCTTTGGACATGTCGGCAATGCCAAAATCTCCATCATAACCAGAAAATAATTTTATATACTCATCTAACATAATGATCCCTTTATTAAGGGCGAGTTAAGTCTCCCGCTCTCGCCCTCATTCCTCTTACGAGAAACTAATAATTAGATTGACTTTCTTCTGCACTCTCAGCAGATTTCTTTTGACCCGCTTTTAGTGAGCTGTGAAAATCTCTAGCCATTTGGTATAGAGCAGCATTATCTACTTTTCTTAATAAAGATACTTTGTATCCATGCCAAGTAAAGCTACCTGAATTTTCAACAGAATTTAGTTTGTAAATTCTAGAAAATATGGGTGCTGGTACAGCCTTTTTACTTTTAGGATCGATTTCAAATTCATTTTCCATTAATGAATTCCAATTTCTACTTTCTTTTAACTGAGTAGACTTCATCGTCATCAAAGCTTTTTCTGGTCTGTCACCATTGATAATAACAAAATGATTTGCTGTTTTAATGATTTGATTACCATTGTCCAACATATCTTTGTTTTGGTCGTTTTGAGTTGTCTTTGCCATAATGCCTGGTCCTCTATCGTTATGAACAGGTCTACCTTCTCTTCGTTCAAAAGGTGCCCATTCGGGATAGGTCATTCTGTAAAAGACAGGAATTAACTCAATTCCCTTCTCTCCACTATACAGTTTTTTAGTAACTGTATTGTAAAACATACCGGCTTCTGCGCCTTCAACATATTTAGCATGTTTTTTCTTTGTTTCATCTGAACCACTTTGTAGTAGTTTCAGAAAAGGTAATGCAAGATCGCCTTTATCAATGTTTTCAAGACCCATTCCTGAATCTTGTACAAAGTCTAAAGTCGCTAATGCTCCACCTTGTTTTGTCGCTATGTCACTTGTTTCTTGTGTCATGTTATTTGCTCCTTGTTATTTTTGTTTTGTTGCCCTTAAACAGGTTAAAATGTTCAGATGGCAATTCTTGATTATTTTCAGAACGCTCTCTAAACAGTGCTTTGAGCGTCATGGGTTCAACTTTCAGCTTTTGCGTCGGTTGGTACCCACGACCTCGTGCAAGGTCTGCGTATTCGCTCGCCTTGTTATCTTCGTTACGACCAAAGGCAACAGTAACCTCATTTTTAATAAGGTCACCCAGGCCGTTTTCTCGAAGCCATGTAAAAGCGCCTTCCTTGTTTGTTGAAGGAATCGTTGCGCTATATATTTCTTTAATTTCTATGCCAGAACCATCAGACAATTTCATTGTCTTTAACTTCATGGCTTGCATAATTTCAGGAATCGCTATTCCTGATATTTTATCTATTTTTTCTTTTTTACGTTTAAGAGCTTCTTCATCTGCTTTTAATTCATCTTCAAGTTTTTGTAACTGAAGAACTAAATCAGATAAATTTTCTGCGCCCGTTAAATTATCAACGTCTTGAGGTGCATCCTCAATAAACATTTTTTGTAAGTTCTCATTCATCTATTTTTCCTCTTTCATATAGGTTTATTTCTAATGGGTAATATACTTTCTCTTGTCTGTCCCACTTTAATAAATTAAATCTACCATTGTTTATATCAGATACAATAGCACATGCCAATCCAATAACTGATGGATCTCCTGATAATAATAAATGATCGTTGGAGTTGTAATCTTTTAACAAACGTCTTAATTCAAAAATGATAGGACCTGGACTTAGAATAATTTGTGTGTCTTCTCTTAACAACACTTTTAACTTACCGTATTTTTGAGCACCCATAATATTAAATTTAGGACGACCCATTCTTGTACCTGGTAATTCTTGCAGCACATAAACGATAGGTTCTTTATTCTGTTTTAGATTTGTATAATCACTCATAACTTTCTTGACAATACATAGGACTTTATTGTATAAAAGTCAATAGAAAGTAGAAATAAAAATTATGAATTATAAATTTAAAACTAAACCCTATGCTCATCAATTAAAAGCATTGGAAATGTCGTGGAAAAAAGAAGTATTTGCTCTCTTTATGGAAATGGGTACGGGTAAATCAAAAGTGCTGCTAGATAATATATCTATGCTTTATGATAAAGGTAAAATTAACGGTGCCTTAATTATAGCACCTAAAGGTGTTTACAAAAATTGGTTTGACTCTGAAATACCAACACATTTAGTTAATCATATTCAAAAAAAGACCGTTTTGTGGCAAGCGTTAATTAATAAGAAACAACAGGCAAAATTAGATACTCTATTTAAACCTGAAGTGGACCTACATATTCTTATTATGAATGTAGAAGCTTTTTCTACTAAAAAAGGACTTGATTTTGCTGCTAAATTTTTAAGTTGCCACAATGCACTTGTTGCTATTGATGAAAGTACAACAATTAAAAATCCAGGCGCACAAAGAACTAAAAACATATTGCGTTTATCTAAATTAAGTAAATATAGACGAATACTAACTGGATCACCGGTGACTAAGTCACCATTAGATTTATATACGCAATGTGAGTTTTTAGACGAGTACCTATTAGATTTTTCTTCTTATTTTGCATTTCGTACCCGTTATGCCATCATGAAATCAGCTAATTTTAATGGACGTTCGGTGCAGTTAGTTGTGGGTTATAGAAATTTACATGAATTGTCAGAAACAGTAAAAAAATTTTCTTATCGTGTTTTAAAAGATGATTGTTTGGATTTACCACCTAAAACATTTATGAAACGAATTATACAATTATCGCCTGAGCAAAAAAGAGTGTATGAGCAAATGAAATCTATGGCACTTGCTGAACTAAACGGTAAAATGGTTACAACCGCTAATGCCATTACTCAAATTATGCGACTACAGCAAATTACTTGTGGTCATTTTAAAGCCGATGATGACTCAATTCAAGAAATTAAAAATAATCGTATTACAGAACTAATGAATGTTTTAGAAGAAGTTGAAGGCAAAGCTGTAATTTGGGCGCATTGGCGTCATGATATTGCCACTATTGTAAGAGAGATTGAGAAAGAATACCCTGGTTCTGTGATGACCTATTATGGTGATACAACACCTGAAGATCGACAGAAAGCAATTAGAGAGATGCAAGATCCAGAAAGTAAAATACGATTTTTAGTAGGTACACCACAGACCGGCGGATACGGAATTACACTTACGGGTGCATCAACTATGATTTATTATTCTAATGGTTATGATCTTGAAAAACGCCAACAATCTGAAGCAAGAATTGACCGTATTGGTCAAGAGAAACCAATGACTTATGTTGATATACTTGCCGAAGACACGGTTGATGAAAAAATTGTAAAAGCTCTTCGTAAAAAAGTTAACATTGCTACACAAGTAATGGGTGAAGAACTTAAGGAATGGATCTAATCTTACAAAATGTAGGATATACGCGCGACGCGCTGGAATTTTAGCTTGACACCAACATGAAGATCATGCTGGCCATACCTGCAATTAGAGTTCCAACAGATACTAAAAGAATACTTTCGACTCTATTAATTTGTTGCTCTAATTTTAGAATTTTATCATGCGTTTGCTTTTGCATAATTCTGCAAAGTTTTTCGTGTGATTCGATTTTTTGTAGTGCGTCTGTTTTTGGCATTATGCTATTCCCTTATTTTTGTTCATACGTTTTGCCATTAATTTTTCTGTTGGACTATAGAGTTGTTCTTGTGTATCTGTCAACCCAGTTTGTGAATTAATTGGTGGTGCACTTGCGACCACGTTTGGATCTACTCCTGGCGTTTCTGGTAAAGTTGTCTGGCTTCTTTGATTAGTCAAAGGAGAGATAAGCGGTTTAATTTTTTCAAAACCTCTTTGTAGAAGCGTAGGCTCTCGTTTAATTTTTCCATTTTCATCGTAAATTACATCACCTTTGTCATTAGTTACTGCACCTTCAAGTTCTGGTTTGTAGCCACCTTCCATTTTGTTTGTATCTGGGTTGTAAGTTTCAGGAAAAAATTGTTTCATGGACCACTCTCTTTTAACATTATTTAACTCAAATTTTGGAAACACGTAATTTCTATCTACATTATAAACATATTGATCGCTTTTTTCTGTTAATATTTTAGCAACACCTTCAACGTCTTCAATTTTAGATTTAAATTGTGGTTCAGAAAAATTGACTGGAGTAAACTGACCTCTCATTAAATTACCGATAAGTTTGTTATTCATTCCTGCTTTTCTTAATACTTGTTTAATTGTAATTGGACTTAAATCGAGCATCTGCATATCTTTTATGTTCATGTAAAAATCTCTTTGAAGTTCAAATGATTCTTTTTGCATCTGGTTAAATTCTTCAATCATGATTGAGGGTGGACGATCTTTAAAGTCTTTTGACTTATAGAATTTTTCTGTATCATCCACTTTTCTTAAAAGTCTATTCGTATTAGCAGCCATCCATTTTAAATCTTTTTTAACATCGATTCTTATAATTCTAGTTCCTGTAAAAAGCGCTAACAATTCATCTTTAAGTTGTGCGGGTTTACCGGCACCTGTTACATCTCCCTGAAGAGCGTCTTTTATTTTTTTTCCACTTGAAACAATTCCAGGTTCAGCTCCTTTAAAAATATGGACAAGAGATTTATTAAATTGAGTTTCAAAACTATCTGTTGGAGAATAGATGAACTTACCATCTGCCGTTTTCCCTCCACGACCACCTGCTAAAAAGTCTCCAGCTATAACATCTAGTACTCTTTCAGAACCAATGGCTGGCGAAAGAAATGGTGACATCATTTCCATGATGGGTCCATCTGATGCAAACATTAGGGATAGCACGTAGTTATTTATTTGATCTGGAGCTATCTTTTCTTTAGCTGCCATAGTCATTGCTGCCTGAATGGGTCTTTCTAATACATCATAAGGACTGAAGTATGAAAAGTTAATTGCTGCTGACTCTCCATTTTTCCATGGTAAAATTCCAATAAGATTAGAGTTTTTATCCCAAGGAGCAGCAGGTGAACGTTTGTATGCTTCCCATTGTTCTTGAGTGTTTCCTGTTAAAAAATTTGCTGTGGCATGGGCTGCTTGACCTATACCTTTAACTGCAAGATAACCTCCCATTAAATTTCTATAACCCATTTGACGTAGCACAGGATTTCCCGATACAATATTTTTTAAAGACATGGCAATAGATAAAGTTCCCGTTCTTAACATTTCTGCTGGAAAGGATACGAAGTTACCAAAGAACGGAATGTTTCTTAATCCTTGTATCGCTGGAGGCACTTTACTGTAGGTTGGGTAAGTGTTTCTTAACATGAAAGCTGCTGCTTCATCTAAAGCTTCATCAAAACTTTTTACTGCCCCTGTCATTAAATCTTTTCTAGAAAAAGGATGATTATGAACTTTAAAATAATTTGCAACATCATCAACATTTTTAAATGCTGCTGCAAAATCGGATTTAAAAAATTCATAGCCATAACCTTTCCAAAGATTATCTCCTCCCGCATAAAGTCGAGCTACCTTTTCTGTTCCAGCTCTTTTTACAAGGGCTGAAAATAGATCATCATCAGTTTTTATCACTCCCTCTTTTATATTTTTTAATACAGCTCTTAGTTCTTGAGCCACAATATTTTCATCATAAACTCCAAGACCAACAAGTTTTGCAATGTATTTATTAAATTTAATTTCATCAATAGGATCCCCTTTGCCTGCTTTAAAAATATCTCTGATCATCATTCGCATGGAGTCAGCCACACTAGCATTTTTTCCTATGTGACCATTCCATAAAGCAAAGAACGAAGCCGAAGTGACATTACGAACCTGTGTTTGTGGTGAGTATAAAGTTTTACCGGCTTGAACCCCCACTTTAAATTGAAGCATTTGTCGAATGACTCCTGTCTTAGCAAAACTATCTAGCGGAGCACCGGTTGCTGTTAAGACTTCTCTAAGTTCGGGAGATGTAAAAAGATCTTCAAGTTCACTTTTTAAAGCTCCAAGCTGTTCAATCTTTCCTATTTGTTTTGGATTTGTATACTTTGTCACCGCTTGTTCAGGTGTTTTAAATAACCAACCATTTTTTAATCCAATTTGTGCAATCATATTCATGCCTTTTAAAGAAGCATTAGAAGCGTTGGCATCAGCTACGGTAAATAAAACTTGTGATCTTAAATCTTTTTCTTGACCTAATAATTTTTTAATTACATCAGGAAGTTCCTCTCCTGTTTTAAGAAACTGATATTTATCTTGTCTTAAGATTTTGGTGCCAATTTCTTGTAACACTGTTACCGGATTAACGCCTGCTGTTCTTCCTTTGGCTAGAATATTCTCCACAAAATCATCTGCATATTTTTCTAAATAGTTCTTTGGAAATTGTTTTCCATATGTGCCTAAAGCAATTTCTCTTAAATCCTTATTTCTTCGAATCACATTATCACGTATCCAATTTCTTGCATCGACTTTGACTGCTTTCAGCGGAGTGTATTTAGGATTGGTAAAAGTTGCAAAAGATCGAACTAAATATTTATCTAATTTACCAGTTAAAGCTTTTCTTAAATCATCAGTAACTTCGTTTTTAGTTCCACGAGGTAGATTTTTACCAAACTCGGTAATCACTTTATTCATATCTTTTTTTATCTCATAAGTAAGAGGTCTAAGTTCCTTATGAACTTGTCCCAATTTTACTGTGCCTTGTAAGTAATCAACGATGTCGTCCTTTAACATTTTCTCGTAAGATCGAGAGGTATTGTTGGTTCCATGTCTTTGTTCGTATTTTTTAGCAAGATTATAAGCACGTTTTTCTAGACTGTTTAAATGTTTATCTATTTTTCTAGCTCCGCTTTTTATAAAAAGTTCAACGGATTCTGATATGCCTTGAATACTTACAGGGTATTTTCCATAAGACCTAAACCAGGATAAAATATTGTCCAATCTTTTTAATCCTCTTTCTGCTTTATTAGGACTTGTCACTGAAAATAATCTCCATTGTTCAAAAGGAGGAGCCTTGTCAATTCTTCCTCCACCAATTTTTTTTGCCATAGGAGTAATCATTTTTTTAATAGCATACTTGGAAGATTTTGCTAAGTCTTTAGCTACTTGTGAATGCAACACTGGATTTTTTGCAAGTAAATAACTTGCTCCTTTAAAACCTGATCCTAAAGTATTAAAACTCATTTTTAATAGTGGTTCACTTAAGGGCCTTGCCAAATTTTTGTAAGTTTGTTGAAGAGCTTTGCCTCCTAAAGGAAATACTCCACCAATAATAGAACCTTCTACACCATAACGAACTCTGTTTCTAAGCATCGCTACTGCTTTTTTTCTACCTGATAATTTAGAAGTGTCTTCAGGTGCTGCAAATTTAAATAATGTTCCTACTCTTCTTTGATCTGGAGAAAATAAAGCATCGGTCGCGCCCACGGTGATTGAACCTGTAGCAACTCTTTGTGCCATTTTAGATGCGGTATGTCCAAACTTTTTCTTTACAGCATTCATAACAGGTTGAAGAAACTTGGCTCTATTTGCTATTTTTGCTACGGCTGTAGCGGGAGCACCATACTGAACCATCAATGAAGCTAAATCGCCTCTCCAAGTTTCAGGCTCTTCAGGTTTTTGTTCATCCATCATCTTCTGAAACTTTGTTGCAAAATTCTTATTGGTTAACATATCAGTTCCCATGAATAACAGTTCACCGATACTTGTTCCCAGTTCATGTTTTCCTGTTTCAATTCCTTTAGCTATCTCAGCAAAACCTTCGATATAATCTCTTTCTTTAATTTTTTTTTTAAATTTTGTTGAAATTTGCTCACTAAAACCTGGTTCTTCTTTTCCCGTCATTCGAGATATGATTCTATGAAGCCCATCATTAAGCTTTGTCATTGGATCGATGGATCGGGCAAGTTCAAACATTCCTTCGTTGTCAGTGTAGAAATTCCAACGAACAGGTTTTCTTTGTGATAATTCGTAAGATTCTAATCCTTTTAGAAATGCGTCTTGATATTCGTCTACTGTTGAGACAGGTTCTTTTTTCTTAGGTTTTTCGTAGACTCGAAAAGGACCTCTGACTTTAGATAAATCGTCAGCCATTTTAAGCCTCCGATGGTAATACTAAATTAACACCATACTTTTTATTGAAATTGGCGATATCTTGTTCTGTTTGAATGACAGCAAAATCTTCTAACGCTTCTGCGCTGTTAGCCAACAGTGTAACAATTTCGTCGCTTACTTCTCTTGGAAGTCTTGCTCTTAACTCTTCATAACTAATGCCACTTAATTCTTCTGGCATTGCGGCGTCATCTACAGACATTCCAAAAGCGTCTTCAACTTCTGTGTCTGTAGCAGCTTTAGACATTATAGTAGGAGAACCATAAACGGGTCCTGCATTTCGATAACCAATTCTGCCTCCTTCTGCTTCTTCAACTCTAGTTTCTGATTCCTGTAAGAAAGCTAGCATTTCTTGATACGCATCTTGGTAAAGTTTTTCATCTTGTAAACCTTTTTTATATTTTAAAGTTCCATCCGGAAGTGTTTGTGTAAGTAATCTTTGCATAATAGATTGTATTAAACCGTCTCTAAAATCAGTAGATTTTAACATACTGGCAGCATACTGACTGCTTTTCTTAAGATTATTTAATTCAGATTGATCGAGTGTTATTTTTTTATTAAGTTCATCAATGCTTTTTTGATTAACTTGTGTATCTTCTGAACCTGGAACTCCGGATGCTACTCCTTGACTTTTAAGTTTTTGAAGTTCTGCTCGAGAATCTATTATATTTCCAGTTAAAATTCTTACTCTTTTAGCAATTTCACTTGCTGCATAAGTTTTACCGCCTTCAGATCCCATGATATCTGCCTGAGCACCAATAAGTGTTTTAAACATATCGGCTTCAGTTGCATATTGCATAGCTTCTCTATCTGATCTAGACTTTTGCATTGTTGCCATAGGATCTTTCGCTGCTTCTGCTGCTGTTGCAAAAATATTAGATTTAGGTGTTCCACTTACTAAGTTTAAACCAAAGTCAATTAGAAATTGATTCATGCTGTTGTCTCTTCTTGGTTGATAAGATAATTCTTTAGCTTGGTCTCTAATTTCTTTTATTTGTTCTGCGCTTAACCCATTGCTATACCCTTGACGTGGTGCCAGACCAGAAGTAATTCCTTCTCCTGTCGAGCCGCCTGATCTAAACATAGGTCTATTTAATGTTCTCATATTAACTCTGATATGGATTCGCTCCTGAACCCATTATTCCACCAACAACAGACATTGTACCAAGTGCTGATTGTAAAGCTGTTGGATCTGGTGTCATTGATGTTTGATACATTCCAGGCATTTGAGCTAAAGCTCCTACACCTTGTCCATAAGTTTGCATTCTTTGATACGGTTCCATTGCTTGCATTT
>Ga0209337_1002072_pt1 | contig 14776 bp, 15 predicted proteins | sample LinPmetageLP53_FD_184044 | JGI IMG/M metagenome (GOLD analysis project Ga0209337, IMG submission 184044) | Marine viral communities from the Pacific Ocean - LP-53 (SPAdes) (version 2) | ecosystem: Environmental > Aquatic > Marine > Oceanic | place: Pacific Ocean | collected 2010-02-08
GGCATTTTTTTAGGCATTATATATTACATTTATATATTTAATACCCTGTATTCATTTTTATCTTTTTTGGTTTCGAGGGTTTTGATTGTATTTTTTTTGCTTTTGGTTTCGGTTTGTCCATTGCTTTTGCTTTCGAATGTGCTTTACTAAAACTATCTCCATTTTTTATAAATTTTACCATATTTTTCATATGCTTACCATTCATACCACCAATATGTTTTTTTGAATGCTCTTTTAATTTTTTATTTAATTCTGGGGAAATCATAAATTATATATATATTTTATTTCTTGTATTTCGTTACTCTTCCTTTTTTCTTTTTCTCTGCTATTGCTTTCTTTTTTTGTGCTGGAGTAAGTTCTTTCATAGTTGTAGGGGTATCTTTTGTTACCCTTACAGTAGGTCTAAATATTTTTCCTTTTTTACCTTCATAAGTAGTTTTACCGTCTTGAGTTTTCCATTTTTCTGTATGCCACCTTTTTAATCCTTTTTCGGTTTTTGTAGGTTTCTTTCCAGAATATTTACCACCATTTTTTTTATATTCTTTAACCACTAAAGAAGATTTGTATGCTGAATGTTTCATATTAGCATATTTTGCTCGTGCTTTAGCATAAAGTTTTGGATTTGTAGGAGTTGGCATTTATTATTAAACAATAAATTTTTTACATATTGCTTCACCTTTTAGACGCATTCTTTCAATTTTTTCATTTAATAAATTCATTTTATATTTTCTATCTGCTAATCCTTCTTCTATTTCCATTTCAATATTTTCAATTTGACTATTAAAAGATTTTAAAATATCTTCTTTTGGTTTTACTTCTTGAATATGTAAATTTAAATTTTGTTTATATAAATCATTCTTTAATACAAAATCTATTAAATCTTTTTTCTTAAATTTGGTATATCCTTTCGAATTTTTATTTTTACAAATTTCTCTAAGTTCCTTTAAACTTAATTTATTTAGTTGAATATCCATTTATATATTTAATAAAATATTTTAAAGTTGGAATGTAATTCTAACAATCCTTAATATGAAATTTTAACTACGAATGTTTGGGCAGCGTTATGATTATTTATAATTCTTACACGATAATATCTAAATCCTCTACCTATTGACGTAATTGTTCCTTTACAACTTAAAGTATTCGCAAAATTTAAATTAGTATCTTGAAAAAATACTGAATTATCTACAGAATATTCTATAAATGCGGAGTAACTCGCATTCGACGCTGCTGTAATAGCAAAACCTATATTTTCAATTTCTCTGGTTTTTGTAAAAGTGCTACTCACCCCTTCTCCGCTACTTTCCGCTACGGAAGCATTCATAATTGTAGCGGTAGTCATATCACCATATCCATTATCTATTAACTGGATAGCAGTTTCTATATCCGCCAGTTTTCCATTAGCATTAGTAAGTAACACTTCATTTGCTGCGTGGTCTGTATTTGCCGCAGTTAATAATATTTCTATTGCTGCTAAATCTGTAGCACACGCTGCCGTAGAAGTTTTAATGGCGTCAGTGTCACTATCAATACCGGTAAGTAACACTTCATTTGCGGCGTGGTCTGTATTTGCTGCTGTTAATAATACTTCTATTGCTGCTAAATCTGTCGCACACGCTGCTGTAGAAGTTTTAATAGCGTCGGTATCACTATCAATGGTTCCTAGTAGTGTTTCGTTTGCGGCGTGTTTTCCATTTGCCGCAGTTAATAATACCTCTATCGCTGCTTGGTCTGTTTCGATAGCAGTAAGAGTCGTTTCCAATGCGTCGAGTTTTCCTTCCACTCCGTCCAAATGTCCTATTACTGTATCTTGTTTTGCTTCTGTCGAACCACCACTGGCTGCTGAACCGGTTACTCGTAATTTTCCGTCGTCGTCTATACTTAAGGGTGTATAATCTCCGTCTGCTGAAAAATCTGCTTGAGAAGATTGTCTTACTCCTAAAAACATTACACCTTTTTGTCCACTACTATGTGCGGCGTCTTCTGCTAATACAATATCGTCTAATGTTTGAATAGAAGTTTCAATATCTCCTAATTTTTGGTCGCACGCAGTTAATAAAACTTCATTTGCCGCGTGGTCTGTATTTGCTGCTGTTAATAATACCTCTATTGCTGCTTGGTCTGTTTCGATTGCGGTAAGTGTAGTTTCTAAAGTGTCGAGTTTTCCTTCTACGCCGTCTAAGTGTCCTATAATAGTGGATTGATTTGAAGCAGTTGAAAAACCAGTAATATTACCACTACTAATATTAACATTAACTTTATTGGAACCTACGCACGCTTCTAAAACGTCTATACCAGTATCAATATTTCCTAAATGAACTTCTGCGGCGTCTACAACTGCGTCGAGTGTATCAATTTTACCATTTAAAGTATCTAAATCTCCACTTAAATGGTCTAATTTAGAACTATTATTAGTATCTAAAGTTCCTATAGCAGTATCTAAAGCACTATCAACCACTTTTAAATTATCACTATTTAAGGAACTTGGTAATTTACCATTTATATTATCTAAAACAGTATCCATAGTATCGATTTTTGAATTTGTAGCAGTATGTAATACTTCTATTGCTGCTTGGTCTGTTTCGATTGCGGTAAGTGTAGTTTCTAAAGTATCGAGTTTTCCTTCTATACCGTCTATATATCCTATAATGGTATCTTGTTTTGCTGAAGTAGATTTACCACCGTCACTCGCACTTAAAACTTCTACGGCGGTTTCAATTGCTTCTGTATCTACTTTAATTGTATCTAATTTTGAATTTGTAGCAGTATGTAATACTTCGATTGCTGCTTGGTCTGTTTCGATTGCGGTAAGTGTAGTTTCTAAAGTATCTAATTTAGTATTTGAATTAGTTATCAATGCTTCTAATTGGTCTGTAGATAAATTAATAGTTTCTGCTGTAACTTCTAAAGCGTCTACACTACATTCTAATCTACCACTACTATCTAATTTTAAAGGTTTTGCTAATGAATTAGCACTATCAAAACCATAAGCATATGTTTGTAATTTAGCAGTTGCTTGTGCTAAATTATTGTTTATACCACCAGCATAAGTATCAAGTTTACTATCCAAAGTTATATCTTTAACGTTGATAGACATTTTATATAAAGTATAAAGAAAAAAAAAATCAATACTTTCTTTCGAAAGTTTATATACGAAAATCGAAGATTTTCTATAAAAAAATTTAAATTAAGGATTGTTAAATTAGCAAAGCATTTAACATTCTAACTTTATAATCCTACGATTGCTCCTTCTAAAAATCCTCCTATATGGTCACTCGCACTTGCGACACTTGCTACAACTTCTACTAACACGAAACTACCATTAGGGATTATTTCATTTAAAGGTATTTCTAAAAATGGAGTATTACTATTAACAAATACTCTACCTAAAAATATTCTTTTACCACCGTCTAAACCATATTTCCAAATATTAAGAGTAGCAGAATTTGCTACATAAGCATTAATTACTAATTTTTGAAAAATAAATCTTGTAAATTGTTCTGGAGCATATGATAGAGTTACACTTCTTGCTAAAGCAGTTGGAATAGTTAAGCAAACATTACTACCATTTTTAAATTGAATATTTCCAGAATTTCGGTTAGCGGTTCCACTTGTAACTACTTCTGCTTCATTTGCGAATACAAATTCATTGGTTCCACTTGTTAAAGAAGCATTGGAAGTCCCCGCCATAGTAAAAATACATTGGTTCCCTACGAAATTTGTGCCGTTCCACCTTATACCTCTTACTTTTACGGTTTTTGCTCCACTTCCGGCGGCAGTGTCACCGGTAGAACTGCTTACAACTGTTATAGCAAAATTATTTTTTGCTGTATTAAAACTTTGTCCAGTATCGTCTACGTCGAAGGTTTTATTACCATTTATAACACCTACGCATAGAGCGTTAATATTTTTATGGTTTGCTCCAACTTTGTTAGAAATTTGATTTATTATAGGAACTGTAGAAATTACTGAATTCATTATATAACTATAAAATAAAATTATTTTTAAAAAATAAAATGTTTTCATAATATATAAAAAATGTCTGTTGCCGATAATTCTAAATTTATTGCTTTAATTCCAGATAATGGAAGCGAATTTATAGCAGAACAAAAAGCAATTTTTACTGTAAATCCAGATATTGGATTCGTAAAAGGTAAAGATAGTTATATCTCTTTTGAAATACAGAATACAGATAGTAACAATCGAATAAATAATTTTTTCCAAACTGCTGGAGCATCTTCCATAATACAGAGAATGGATATATATAGTTTAGCAAATGGTCAGTTATTAGAAAGTTTACAAAATTATAATTTATGGAGTTCTATAGAAAACCAATATTTATATGAAGACGAAAAAGTAGCACAAGTTAAAGAAGGAACATTATACCCCCTTAGAGCATTTGGTAATACCCAAGCACCAGATAGTAAAATAAATACTTTAGTCCACGCTGGAAACGAAATTTTTACTAATGGTGTTGGCGTATGTTCTTTGGCTATGATTGCTGAGGGTAGTGGTGCCTTCCCAGCAAGTGACTTGGTAACAGTGACTACCGATACTGACGTAGAGGCGGGTGCTTTAAAGGTTATGTCACGTAGATATTGTATCCCATTAAGAAGTGGTATTTTTTCACATTTTGGAGTTAACGAAAAACTTACTCCAGTTCTACTTTTAGGAGGTGTTAAAATCGAATTAACTTTTGCCAAGAACGAAAGAGTTTTAAGTAGAGTTATTAACCACCGAGTTGCTGCTGGTGACCCTTCTGCTACAACCTTTAAAAAAATGGACACCCACGCAAATGGATTAGCGTGTAGTGATATTACTGGAGGAGCAACACGAAGACTTACCACAACTGCTGATTTATGGGGTAGTATTCAAGAAACTGGATTACATAGAGGAGCAAAAATTCAAGTAGGGGGTAATACGAGAACTGTAAACGCTGTAATTGAAAGTATCCATAGAGGTAATGACGGTGCCGACCCGGGCACTGCCAACAATAAAATATTTATTGTTCTTACTGCGGTAGTAGCAAATGATACTGGTGTATCTATATTTTTCCAAGATAGTTCCCCCTCATATAAAATTACTAATATTGAATTAAAACTCTTACAAATTGTTCCACCTCCACAAGTTCTTAAAGGTATTATTAAAGAAAGTCAATTCGATTTTATTAGTTGGGATTGTTTCTTAGATAATTTACCAGTATCTTCATTATCACACCAAAGCGAAATTACAAGTGTAGCAAGTAAAGCGAAATCGGTATTTACTCATTATATAGACGTGGCCAACGAAAATAATGCTAATAATCCAACCTATTATACTGGAGTTCCTCCACAATGGAGTTTTTTAAATTCAGTCCAATATTTCATTAACAATACATTATATCCACTTAGACCATATAACCCATTACCTAAAGCAGATAAAGTAGTAAATTTAAATGAATTAGTAAAAGCATTTGCTACAATTGGTTTAGTCGTTAAGAAGTTAGGGGACGCAAGAGGCGGTAATTTAGCAAATTATACTAATACTTATCTTCACGCCAGAGAATTAGCACGAGGTGAAAATTTTGTATATAATCTTAAAGACGCAGAACCACAGATTAGATTAGAATTTGAAAATACTAGAGACCAAACACCAGAAGGCGGAGCAGCAATTCAAAATGTTCGAATAGTTAACTGGGTATTTAGTGTAAAAACAATAATGGTAAGTAAAGATAATTTACAACTTTTACTTTAAAGTTGGAATGTAATTCTAACAATCCTTAATTAAAAATAAAACATTTTTTTAAAAAAAAATATATTCTAATAATATAAAATGCCAATTAGAAAAGATTATTTCAGTATATCTCCTCTAAATGATAATCCTTTAACCTCCTCCGCGGCAAATCAAGTTAGTGGCGGTTTTTCATTTAAAGAAAGTAATCCAATAGTCAAATTCTCTTTACCAGCGGTAGAAAAACTTTTAGAAGTAAATAGTTTGGTTCTTAGTGGACAATTTTTATTTAAACAAAGCGATACTAATCAAGGATTTAGAAACCCAAATTTTGGTAATATTATAAAGAACAATGGAGCAGATATGACTTTAGAAACTACTGTAAATTATTCGAATCACGGTGGAGTTCATAATGCTATAGATAAAGTGGTAATTCAAACAAAAAAAACTAATACAGAATTGGTAAATATCCAAAATTATGGTGCCTATGCTTCACTTAGAGAAGCGTATACTAATAATGCCGAAGGGTATTTATGGGGTAATGTTTCGTGCCGTTCTTTAGCAAATGGCCAACACGCTCACCAAATAAATAGACGTATGAATATTATAGCAGATACTGCCGAACAAGCATTAGGGACTGCTAATAATAAGCAAGTCGGCGTGCCTTTCAGTATTTCTTTAGATATTGATATGCTTAATAGTCAAAATATCCATTTAGGACAAGCATTTACAAATGGTTTATTATTAACCCTTCATTTATCACCAGATAGTGCCTTTATCCACCAAAGATTTAGAGATATCGACATTACAGGACAAACGAACGCAGATATTCGAGAAACTATGTATGTATTAAGAAATTTGAAATTAGAGGGTAGATACGTTGTTCCAACTCCACAAGAACTTAAAGCATATAACGCTAATTTACCATTAAACTCTCAATTAAATTTACTTAATGATTTACACGCAGATTTAGATAATAATAGTTACACTCCACAGTTAAACGCCGTAAAAGGTTTCTGTAATACTTATTTAGATAAAGACCAAGTAAATAACGTAAAATATCAGCAAAATAATTTTAGATTACCAGTTGGATTTCAAAATGTAGAACATAAAAAGGATAATTTACGATTTCCTTTTACTTATCCATTAAAAGCAATTCCAAATTGGAATATTTCAAATCCAAATGGAACTGCTTTAAATCCAAGTAATATAGTTCATAAAGAAAATACTATTGGAGACGTTGAAATGCGTAAACATTTTGAACGTGCTTTAATGAATGGCGGAGAAAGTATGATAAGTAGTGCTAATTTGTTAAGAACTAAAGAAAATTTAAATCAAGATTACAAAGATAGAACAACTGACGGAACCGCTGCGGCCAATGGTGTAGGTAGTAATATGTTCCCAGAATTGCTCGGTTTAGGTGTTGATTATACTTATGGATTAGGTAATACTATGGCGTATATGAATAGGGATTATAGTAACACGGTTGCTAGTGGTATTAATACTTCTAATGCTGTCTTACCAGTTGATAGAAGAGATAAAACAGAATTAGTAAATACATTCGTAAAATATAATGCTAATCTTAATCTTAATTCGTTAGTTAAAACTATGTAAACCCTTTAGGGTTTATAGTCCAACTACTTCGTAAGAGTTTGTAAAATACCTTCATAATAGATATCCATAAAATCAAAAAAAAGTAAAGTTGGATTTTTTTTTAAATTTATATGATTCACATTATACCATATAACGAAACCTATATCTTTATTTATAATTATTTCTTTCGTCTTAATTGCTTCGTTAAGTAATAAAGCAGAAGGCGTAGACAGTCCCCTAAATTCATATAAAATTTTATTGATTAAATGAGGTTGATAAAATATTATTTGTTGATTATTCATATATTTATAGTTTTTTAAATTTGTCCTTTTTGTCCTTATTTTGTCCCAAAATATAAAACTTTTTATAATCAAATTATATAATGGATTATAAAATTTATAAAATAAATAATGGTTATAAAGTAGGTAGGAAGGATAAAGAAAAAATTAATAGTAGTAGAATCTATTTAACTAAAAAACCTTTAACACGTGACGGAGCAAAAAGATTTTTATTAAAATTACAATTGGAAGAAAGGGGTATAAAAATTAAAAATAATACTAAAAAATTTAATAAACATTTAGACGGATATATACGTATAGACCCACTTAAAACAAAAAAAAGAATAGTATATATAAACGAAAATGAATGAAACCGAAATAAAGATTTTTAAACATAAATTTTATGAATTATTAAGAAGTAAAGGAAAAAGGTTTTTTTTTATGAATAAAGGATATTTAGAAAGTCTTTTATAAATTTTATTATCTCACTTATAAAATATAAAATGACTAGTGTAAATTTAATAAGTCCAACTGGTAAGGGTGAATTGTATAAAGTAAGGTTTAAGACTCCTTTAGAGATTGAAAAAAATAGTAAGGTGTATTTAAATTTTGCTTCATTTACAAGAAATCAAAAAATTTTTTTTGATACCGACCAAACCATTACTTTTGATACAAACGATTTAGTAGTAGTTCCAAATAGAACCGAGGCATTATTTAATACTGTTAATAGTAATAAAATTTTAGAAACTAATGGAATTACTATTCCAAAAAAAAATAGCGGAACTGGTGACGCTGGATACACCGTAACAGAATTAAGGGAATTTATCCAAACCGAAATGAATAAACTACAAAAAAAAAACGATAATTCAAAAAGTATTTTTTATAATTATGAATTTATAGGAACTGATACCGCTGGAACAAGTATATACAAAAATAAAATACCATTAGGTTGGATTTTAAATGACGATAGAGGAAATTATACTCCGGTAACTTTAAGAGCAAATATAGGATTAGGTGGAGGGACACAAATCGACGCACAAGGCGAAAATTTTACCTATGTAAAAACAAGCGATACCGCAGTATTAAACCAAATAGTAGTGCCAGTTTATGATAATTTTGGTATATCGAATGAAGTATATAATCATAATCAAGCATTAAGTAATACTGATAATATCGATAAGCATAATATAATTATTTTTAAAACTGCTACAAATATCGACGATATGGGAGGTTGCGTGAGTTTGGGTTTAATACCAAGTGAAGTTTTGGACGGAACGTGGAGCACGTGGACGAATAGACCAAAAGGACAAGCAGCAACTAATAATGGTGGAGCAGATTGTAACCCTCCAATTTATGTTAGTGGTAGAACAAAAACGACTTTAGCGGAAAGAACTGCGGCAACAAGAACAAGGCAAGGCAAATTAGGGGCGTTTTTAGAAGTTCAAATTACAGACCCCCAATATGCCAACGAAGTAGGCACAAATATGGGTAGAAGAGTGAGAATTTCAGTAGCAAGAAATACAAACAACGACGTAAACTTAACAACTGGAACTTTTAAAAATACTAAAATGGATTTTAATGTAGTTAGAATGATACAAGTAGCAAGTTTTAGTTTAGATAAAATAATGAATAATGTAACAAGTAGAAAATTACAGTTAGGTTTACAAATGTATTTTGATAGTAGTAATAATTATTGGGGTAACGATTTACCAAGTGCGAGAAGGTGGTATTATAGATTATATAATTTTACCGATAACTTAAATGTTAATAGCGATAATATAATTTTCGATAGTAGAATACAAGGGCATTATTTAACTGGAACTTTTTTTAATATGGATTTTGTAGATAATCAAGGCATTATGGGTAGTATTATTAAAGCACAAAGGGGTTTTAATTTAATTATGTCCGCACAAGCAAAGGGCGATGGTTTCGAAAATGTAACAGTAAAACAAATTAATAGAGAAGACGCTACAAATAACTCTCCAACTACACAAATCCAAAGGTATAGTATGTCTTTTAGCAGTGAACTTGCCGGATACGTAGGAACGGCAAAAACTGAATTATTAAGTCCAAATACAACCGACGAAAATCCACAACTTTACTATTTAAATGAATTATTAGAGGAATGGAACAACCGAATTTATAGTATATATTTAAAAGGTTTACCTATAACCAATTATAAAAATGTTGAAGACGAAGAAAAAAGTGGTTATAGTAAACCAATTATATACGACGTTCCAGCACCATATAGCAACGTAAATACAGACGATAGCACTGGAGGAACTATTACTGGTGTATTCCAACCTAACTTTCCAAAAATTTTAAATTTAAGAAACAATAAAATAATTATAAATGAAATAGACGTAGAAATTAGAAATGGATATACCGATAGAATTATAAAAGGTTTAGAAAAATCAGTAATAAATTTTACGATACAAGAATAGAAAATTTTTATTATTTATATATATAAATGTCTAAAAAAATAAAGATATACAAAGATAGCGAAACACGAATAAAATATGGTGGTAAATTTCCTAAAAAAAGAGATTTTGAATTTAATATAAATGATAATAACTCAGTAATGTATAATTACATAGGAAAACAAAATATAGTAATAAGTGGAGTTGTAAATCAAGAAGACAATAAAATAAAAATAGATTTTTTAAAAAATAAAGTTTATAGTAACGAAAAACGAGCACCTGCTGGACTTACCAGAAAACTATTATGTAATTTATTTGAATGGTTTTTAGAAAAAGGATATATTAGAAAAAAATATACGGTATCTTTATATGCTTTACCATTAGACGAAAATTATAGAAGTAAAAAAGATATAACAGAAATGTATAAAAGAATGAGTTTTAAAGCAATTAGAGAAATACCAGACGGTAGCACGTATATGGAAACTACTGTAAGAAAATTTTTAAATTGGTGCGATATGAAATATAAGAAATAAAAAATTTATATAAGATATGAACGATATAAAAAAATCAAATCGACCTAAAACCATACAACAGTATATTAAAATAAAAAAATTGGATAAATTAGAAATAGAGGCGTGGAATAAAGAATACCCAGATATACCACTAAAAAAAGAAAAAAAATTAGATACGAATATATGGAAAGGTGACGTAAAAAATGTAAAAGATAAAGAAAAAACTAAAAAAAAATTATTTGATATTAAGGAATACCAGAAAAAAAAACCATACAAAGAAAAAAAACCTAAAATGAAAAATAACAATATTTTTAAAAAATAAAATGTTTTCGTATATTATAAAATGAGTATCTTAAATTCTATGTTAGATTTTTCTGTAAAGGAAGTTCCACAACAGAGTGAAATTAAAACAGAATTGGTAGAAACCAATAATGCGACCACCGATACCTCTAAAATATTTAAATTTACTATAAGAAATGTTGGATTTTTAGAAGGAACGAGTATGCTTACTTTTAAAATGAAAAATAATGCTGGTAATAATGGTAATCACAGATTAAATATATGGAATGGTGCTTTAAGTTGTATTAAAAACGCAGTTCTTAAGATTGGAGATTTTGAAATAAATAATTGCCAAGGAGTCGACAGAATTGCTACTTTATTAGAATTAAACCAATCAGTTTTACAACGTCGTAACGTTATGGGACATTATTTGGGAAATGCTTTAGAAGTTCAAGCAGCCACAGATACCACAGTAGTAGTAACAAAATCTGCTAATTTACAAGGTGTAGGACAAATAGAAGTAGATAGTGTTAATAGTGGATTGAATTATGGAGCAATAGCAGACGGTGCCGGTAAAGCAGTTAATAATCTTTCTGTAATCGACGATATTAAGAAAAATGAACGAATGGGAATTCCATTAAATATGATTTTCCCTTGCTTAAAGGGGCGTTCTTTACCACTTTTCTTATTTACTGATTACCATATTCAGTTAGAATTTGAAATGAACGATACCGCCGAATGTATGATAGATTTAGGATTAAAAGCAGACGCCTCTACATTAGCCAATTACCGTGGCGTAGGTGCTTATGCTTATAATGAAGTTCAATTAGTTATTGATTATGTTTTACCACCTTCCAGTGTTATCAATTCATATATGGAGCAAACAAGTAAACAAGGTGGTTACAGATTTGAATTTCCACAAATTGCGGTAGTTAAAAAATCACTCCCAGCAGTTACAACTGCTAAGGAATTACAAGACGTAGAGCATAGGTTAGGACAAACTGGAAAAGAGGTTCATAGTATAATCCAAATGAAACGTTTTACAGATTATAAGATAAAAGCACAAGCAAAAGCATTAGGTAGAAAAGTAAACCAAGGACAAGTTTGCGACGGTATAGACGACGAAGAATATAATTGCGAGGTAAATGGTTTAGACATTTATCCAGATTTTATTTATAATAATGCTTCCCAATATAATCAAATGAAAAACGTATTAGATAAAGATTTAATCGTTCCTCGTCCTATGTATTATACAGACCCTAACGCCCAAAGAGCAAGTTTAATGCCTATGGAGGAAGGACTTGCTGGAAATTGGAAACCTTTAGGAGTAGACCTTAGAAATGGTAATAACCAAGTTGTTGGAGGTGGAACTACTATAGATAGTGGTTCTCCTTTGGTTTTCAAATATAGACGAAGACCAAATCAAGCAGTTGCTGGTAAAAACCAAATCAATTTTAGAGGACAAATGGACGTAGATTATTATATTAAACATTCAAGAGTCGTAATAGTTCGAAAATTACCACGTGGAACTCAAGTAGTAGTATCCAGTTAATAATTCTTTTTTTTTTCTTTTCAATATATATAATAAATGTCTAAAACTTATTATATAGACTGTAACAGATATAATGCTTATGATAGTGAAAGTGATAATACTAATAAATGGACTTACGCTTTAAAAGAAACTATTGCGGCACCTGCGGGGACTGAAGTAAAAATACAAAACGCCTTTATTAACCAAAAAGGAATTACGGGGCAAAGTATAGAATTCGAAAGAGATTTCGAAGAAGTTATAAAATATAATTGTTATATAGTAGACGACATAGCACCAATTCCAGCAAATATAAATACTCCACGATTAGATAGTGCCGGATTAGCATTACCTTTACTATATGACGATATGCTTAGAATTGAACCGAGATATTGGATAAATGCTAGTGCCAATTCTCCTACAAATTGGGAAGAGGATTATTTTGGTTTTACAGTTCAGTATAAAGTAAAAAATAGGTATGCTTTACATAGAGAAAATATAGGAGGTTGTATGACCCCTTTAATTTTATGCTCTGGAAATCAAGAAGCAAATTTTATAAATAATAAACCATTTTTATACCCGATAGTTCGAACTACAAATGTAGTAATAAAAAAAGGTATTTATAGTGTTAATCAGTTATTAGTAATTATAAATAACCAATTAAATGGATTGGTTAAAGCGGGCACAGAAATACCACGCGACCCTATACAATCTGCGAAAGAAACAAATAATTGGAGTGGTTCTTTAAATCCTAATAATTCTGGTATGACTACAAATATAGAAAAAGTTAATGGTTATAATGCTTTTAATAGATTGGTTCATACAGACGAAATATATACTACAAATAATACATTTATTCCAGCATATGACGTGGCTACGGCACGTAACGCCGCTAAAAATTTTGGTAGAACCGCTGCTCCAAGTTTAGATTATTATGATAGATTAAAAGTAGTTAGGAACGGTAACACTATAACAGAAGACCCTACCGACAATTATAAAAGAAAATTTGTTGGTTGGTTAACTTCAAATTTAAGAAGTCTTCCGGCAGAATTACAAGGTTATAATACCAAATTACAATTTGATTTAGCAAGAAATAAAGACGATTACACTATTAATGATAGAGGAATATGCGTAGGTGCTCCAGAAGTAAATATTACTTTCGACGAAAAAAATAATGGTTTTTCATTAAATAATTTACATTCTTTATATAGGTTTCCAACTTATGATAGATTTGGTAATAAAAATGCTAATGCTGGAGAAGTTGGTATAGCATTAAAAAGAATGGCAAAAAATATTGAAAGCACAAGTTTTGGAACAAATGGAGAAACTGGTAGTCTAGGTGGTTGGAGTGTCGTAGAAAGTCCTTATTTATTCGACAATTCACCCAAAACAGATAAAAGGGGTAATACTAACCCTGTACCAACACTCATTCAAAATGCGGCAGAAACACCAAGAAGTAGAACTGGTGGAATAATTGTATATAATTGGAGTGCTGGCATTGCTAATAAATTTGGAGATATGGATTTCGTTAAAGATTCAACCCCATACCAAAACCACGCCTCTTTTGCTGAACATTTTAGAAATGAAAAAGACGCAAGAAGAGTATGGGAAAAAGAAACATTATGGGGTAAATTAGGGTTTACATACGAGCAATTAAACGATACAGATTATTTCGAACCTATTCAACAATATTGTAATAACGATTTAAATTTATGGGGAACTACAACGAATACAAAAATAGATTTATCCGTTATACCAACTGTATCTACTCAACTCCACCCTACAAAATCAAAAGACGTAATCGCAAGTCAATATGGTGGCGGAACTAATATGGCACAAGCATATAGCAACCCTCAAAATTACAATAATTTTGATTTTAATAGTCCTTATACAAGTTGTAAATTTAGAATAGAAACTGGTAAAAAGGAAATTCCAACAGAAGAAACCAAAGCAGAAGAAAACGATAATTTTAATAGTTATGCTGGTAGCGATTTTGGAGTATGCACACAGTTAAATATAGTTACAGACCCTACGCCGATAGTCGCAAGAAATTTACCAACTTTATCTACATTTGGTTATTATTTAATTACCAGCAATTTAGTCCCTCAATATAAAGACGTGGTTAGCAAAGGAGAACCATTAGGACTACTTGGAGTTGTTGCTAAATCGAGTTTATCTTCCCAAGATTTCATTATAAGTGAAAGTGATATAGTAGCAGTATTAAACCAACCTATGAATATAAATAATATTGATATACAAATTTTGAATCCAGACTTAACCAATCCAGAATTAGAAAGTAATAGTAGCATAATTATAAATATAACTTGTCCAGCAGAAGAACCAAATAAAGTTACGGAAGAAAAACATAAAACTCCAAAATAAAGAGTTTTAAAAAAAGGGGCGATATTAGGACATTTAGAACAAAAATATTTTTTAAATTATTAAATTTAATGATTT
>Ga0209337_1002073_pt1 | contig 14770 bp, 34 predicted proteins | sample LinPmetageLP53_FD_184044 | JGI IMG/M metagenome (GOLD analysis project Ga0209337, IMG submission 184044) | Marine viral communities from the Pacific Ocean - LP-53 (SPAdes) (version 2) | ecosystem: Environmental > Aquatic > Marine > Oceanic | place: Pacific Ocean | collected 2010-02-08
TGATATGCAAATTGGTCTAAGTCAATTTAATAGTATAGTAAGTGGAGCAGATGTTAGCGATTCTGCACTTGCATCGGCAGGATATAATGAATCAGAATATTCTAACTTTAATGTGCCGGGATATGGGGAAAAGTATAGTAGTCCTTTAGGTGATTTTTATAAATCTCAATATGCATTTTATAATGATTATCCAATACAAAGTAGATTAGAAAAAAGTTATGGGATGGGTACATCAGGTAAGTCATCAAGTTTTTCAGGAGGAACAACAGATGAAGATGATTGGTCAGGAGGACTTAACTCAGAAGGAGAATATATAACGGCACAAGAATTTATAGATGAAGTTCCTTAAATGAAAAATTATGTGTATAAAAAGAGAGAGATAACTCGTAAGGGGGATGGGGAGGGTGTGTCCCCACTCTCTCTCTTACTAATTAAAAAAATTAAATAAAAAAAAATAAAATGAGAGAAGAAAAGTATAGTAATTTTACTGAAGGGTATGTAAGAGCAATGATACTTGTGCCTGTAATAGCTATATATGGGATATACTCTTTATATAAATTTAGTAAAGGAGATAAAAAAAATATACAAGTTTTTTCAGGATTTATAGGAACTCTAATATTAGTAGGAAAACGAAAGAAACTAATGAATAAAAAACCAACAGGTAAAGCACGACCAAGCAAGGGTGTTATTCAAGCGAAATAAAAATTAAATTATGGAAAAATACAAATATTATTTATACGGAGTTGGATTATATTTTATAGTAATGCAATATGCAAAAACAGGTTTTAAATCTAAAAAATAAAAAGATATGAAAGATAATAAGTTTTTAAATTTTATGGGTGATGATGATAATTATGTTTTCAATCCAAAAATGCCTAATCCTTATGGTTTAAGAGGTAATCCTGACAATAATGCTAATTGTCAGAACAACGATTGCTATGAAGGAGATGGTTTAAATGGTACACCTGCACATTTTAATTCTAACGATAGAGTTTATGAATACCCACCTGCAAATTTTAATAGTTTTGATGGTAGTCAATGGTCAAATGATGGAACAGAAACAACGGGATGGAATAATGCAACAGGTTTTTGGTCAGGTTTATTTGACAGAGATGGAATGACAACATACTATACTTGTACTGATGGTTCTGTTAGTGGACAAAGATTTGAAACAGGAAAACAACCATCAGGATGGGTAAGAAATTCAAATAATGCTTGTTTGTCATCGCAAGAAATTGCAAATAGAAAAGCAAATAAACTAACAGGAATTAATAATTTATTAGATAATATAAATACAGGTTTACAAACAGGTCTGCAAATAACCAACCCTAATTCGCCTAATTATCAACCTGAATTTTCTAATCAAAATGACAACAATAATGTACCCCTCACTACAACTACAATAGAATCAGGAATTGGTACAACAGGAAAAGTTATTGGAGTGATTCTTGTTGTAGGAGTTGTTTTGAGTGTAGGATATATTGCTTTAAATAAAAAATAATGAATTTGAAGTACATATCTTATGGATTTTTAAGTATTTCTGCAATAAGTGTAATAGCTTATTTAGTTAGACAAAAAAAACTATTATCTTCATTTGGATATGAAATATTATCTTTTACATATTTAGGAACAAAAAATAATATGGCTAAAGTTGAGGTAAAAATGAGATTTACAAATACCTCTGATTTTAATATTAAGATTAAAGGATATAAGTTTGATGTATTGTTGGATGGAAAGGTAATTGCAAAAGCTGAAGATAATTTGGTATATAACATACCTGCAAAACAATCTGTTATTATTCCCTTTATAGGTAATGCAGATGCTAATTTAAGTCTTACTTTAGGAATTTCTTCTTTGATAGAAAATTTTATAGATTCTACTCAAAGTACGGCTACATTAAAAGGTACAATTAATATACAGGCAGGTTTAGTAAGTATTAAAAATTATCCAATAGAAGTTTCAGCAACAACACAAGAGTTATTGAATAAATTAAAAAGTAAATAAAATTAAAAAATTATGATTTATTTTATTATTTTTGAAAATAAAAACTAATAATGGATACGGCAATAAAAACACAAATAGTTGACTCTGCAATTGATATAATGCGTAATGCATTAAAAAGATTGTCAGACAAAAATAATTGTGATGCAAAAAATATTCAACTTGTGATAAAGTTTAATGGGCAAAGAGTTCTTTATTCTTATATGAAAGATTATGAGAAAATTAGTGACTTAACTTTTAATGAAATATTAGATGTAAAGTTTGATTTTAAACAGAGAGAGTTTTTAACTGCTCCTTTTTTACAAAAATCAATAGTGAGATTAGCAGGTGAAAAAAATACAGATGTTAATGATATTTCATCAGTAATAGTAACAAAAGATAGTGAGGCAGATAAAGTTTATATGTTAGCTTATCATAAAAACGAATTTTATAAACAAGTTTCTTTTAATTGGTTATTTGATAACCCTGAAGAAGTTTTAGGACAAATAGGTTAAAAATAAAAAAATATGGCAAATATAATTCAAAACCAAATATTTACTAAGCAATTAACGGCAGGTGCAGTTGTAAGTATTAGGGAGGAATCAGGACAATCTTATATATCTGTACTATGTAAAACAGATAATACAGGAGCAGGAGGAATTACCGTGTTAGGAGAAGGTGGGGCAAACGGAGTTTTACCTGATGCTATAACTCTTACATCAGGTGAAAGTGTTACAATACAAACACCTAATGGACAAAATTTAGGGGCTTTAGTAATTACTGCTCTTGCAAGTAGTACAGGACATATTGTAGCGATGTAATTATGGCAACACAAAAAGATAACATAACATACATTAAGCAAGAAATAAAGAAACAAGGAATATTGTTAGAAAGATTAGCAAATGCAGTATGTGGAGATAAAGATTTTGGACAAACAGGACTAATAGAGCAAGTTAATGAACATTCTGCATATATTGATAATGATAAGACATTTAAAAATAAAATAATGGGAGGAGTAACTGCCATAACAACAATTTGGGGGGTAATAATAACTGCTCTTCTTAAATTTTGGAACGAGTAATAATTTAAATAAAAAAAAATGAACGCAAGACAAAAACACATAATGCACAGACATTATACAGACTTAGGATGGACTAATGCTGAAGTTAGACAATATGGAACTGTATTTCCACACACAGGAAAAAGACCTGTTGATATAGAAAGAGAAAGAGTAGAAGCAGAAGCATATCAGCAAAGATTAAGAGAAGAGCACGAAGCAGCTGAAAAGCATAGATTAGAAGAAGAAAAAAGATTAGCTGAAGAAAGCAAATAATAAAAATAAGAGTGAAAAAAGTATCATCTATATATATTATCGGAGCATTTGCATTATCATTTATCCTTTATAGGGTAATTAGCCGAAAACAAGAAGAAAGTATTCCAACTATTAACTTACCTTCTACCACACCTGTTTCAGGCACATCGCAAACAATACTTGATAATTTAAATGAAAAAGATGCTGAATTATTAAAACAAGAATTAAAAAAATAGAAAAAAATGGACAAAAATATATTGAAGTTAATAGGTGTCGGTGTAGTCGCTTATTATCTTCTGAAAAATAAAAAATCAGAAATACCTTCCGATAAAAAAGAAGTTGCAGATTTATCTGATTTAAGAAAAAAGAGGGAAACTAATACTACGCCTCTTCCCGAACTGCCAATTGAGTTTCTAAACACCGAAATTTCAGGTTGTACTGACTCATCAGCAACAAATTATAATTCTTTAGCTAATTCAGGTTGTAATTCAACAACATCTCCTTTATCTAATACTATCCCACCTAATGTTTCTCCCTTAGTTGGAGCAATGAGAGGATTTGATGGTGAAGTTAATGAAGGTGGAGGTTTATTTATTAATAGTGATTACTAAAAAAATATATATATGAATTTTTTAACAAATAACGACCAAGATGGATTTAACTCATACATTTCACAAGATGAGTTTTTTAATCAAGCAGGATTAACTTTTGTTCCAAACAACGACCAAGATGGTTTTAATTCCTATATTTCTCAAGATGAATTTTTCAATCAAAGAGGAGGGGGAGGCTCAGTATCATCAGGTGGAGGCTCTGTATCAACAGGAATGGGGACAGGAGGAGGTACGCCATCACCATATTTAAATGTTAGTAATGGTTTAACGGCAGGAGTATCTTCAGTAAATGCCCAAGTATTACCCACGACAGGTTCTCCATCAATACCTTTTTCTCCATCAATTCCTGCAACAACGGGTTCTCCTGCTATACCATATACACCTGCAATACCACCTACACCTGCGTATAATCCTAATGTAAGTAATGGATTAAGTGTTGGAGTTACAAATCAAGGAACAAACCCAACTCAGCCTTGTCCTTGTGAATACACTATGAATTGTTGGGATGGTAATTGTCCTTCATCAGTATCTACATATACAGGTTTAAGTTCACCAACTTGCCCAACAGGAACAACAGAAGTAGAGCCTAATTGTATGATTTCAGGAACAACAGGTTCTCCTGCTATTCCAATGCAAAATGCCATTGCACCTACACCTTTTGTGCCTTCTCAACCTTTCGTACCTGCCGTTCCAAGTACATCAGGAAGTCCTGCTACATATAATGTTAATTGTTGGTCACAAGTTTGTCCTTCAAGTTTAAGCACTTATGGAAATCAATCTACACCTACTTGTCCACCTGCTACACAATTTAATGAACCTTGTTTAGATTCAGGAGTAAGTAGTGCATTTTCAGGTTCAGGTTTTAGTGGAGGATTGTGGTTTTAATAAAAATAAATAATGAATAACAAAGCGATATATTTTATAGGAGGATTCATTTGGGCATTAGTTTCATCAAGAAAGGCTTATGCACCAAATATTAACACATCAATAGATAACTCAATACCTGGGGGTGTTTTTGCAGATGTTTATAGAGATAGAGAATGTCCTGAAGGTCAAGTTAAAAAGCCTGTTTTCCGTAGAATGTACGGTGTTCAACCAAGTCAAGAACAAGAAGCACGAGATAGGATATATTTAGAGGAAGCACAGAGAAATGCTCCTTGTGTATCAATAAAAGAGGCTGCTGAAATAAGATTAAAAAATAAAAATTCTTTTTTAGACCCTTTTGCTATACCATCTTCACAAAAAATGAGATAGAAATTATGAATAAAACTTTAAAAATATCTTTAATTTCTCTTGGTGTCTTAGGCACAGGAATAGGTATTTATGCTTTTTTACGAAATAAAAGAAAAGAAGGCAGTAGTTCAGTTACATATGATAATAATATATTTAAAAGGGTTTTGAATAGATTATATCAAAATGATTCATTTCCATTAAAATTAAATAGTGGAGGTGATAGAGTAAAAGCATTACAAAGTTTTTTAAATGAAGAGGGAAGTTATGGTTTAGTTGTAGATGGTAAGTTTGGACCATTAACATTAGAAGCAGTAAAAAATCAACAATCACCTTTTTCTAATTTTAAAATTAGTTTTCCAAATGCAGTATTAGGACAAGTAAGTGAGGAGTATTATAATTCATTTGTTTTAAGTAGTACAGGAAATAATAGTTCAGTAGAACAAAGTAATTTAACTAACGTAGTACCAACAGGAGGAGGTAACTCAGGTTTGCAATATGCAATTGACCCAAGTAACTTAGCTTTTAATGGTTTTGATAATAATTAAATAATTAATAATAAAAATAAATAAAATGGCTAAATCAAATATGAATATCGGAACTTTTGCAGTATCTCTTGTTTTGACAGGAGCAATGTTTTTTGCACTTGGATATGGGTGGCAAAAAGGTAGAGATATAGCAGGTAGATAATAAATTAAATTAAACAAAATGGGTATAGATTCAGGATTCGCTTTTGATGGTTTTGTAGATGATAAAGAAGAAAAAAAAATGTGGGGTAATGTAGAAAAAAAACTTGCCTCACCTTCTGTTGTTGCTACAAAAGAGAAAAATGATTATGTTGATGGAAAAATGGAAGTCAATGATGATGGAGAATCAGATTGGAATGAAGATATGAAAAAAATTAGTTTAAAAGAATACGAAAAAAAGAAATCATCAAAAAATCAAGGTTTCTTTAAAAGGAATAAAAGACAAATTTTTGATGCTTTAGTTCTTTTAGGTATAATATATGTAGGCTATAAATTATTTTTTGAGCAAGAAGATGGTGGGGATTATGAAAGTGGAGGAGAAGTAGATTATACACCTACACCTCAAACAATGCCTGAAACTGCTCCCACACCTACTCAAGCACCTCCTCCACCAAGACCTGAGTTACCTGAAGCAACTTTTAATCCTGAAAAATAATGGAAGAGGAAAAAGATAAAAAACCAAGAGTAGTATTTTGGTCATTAGTGGCAGTAGGCTTATTGTATATGTATAATAATGTGTTTAAAAAAAATTAAAATATGGCAGATAATTGGATTCAATCAGTAGATAAAGAAATGGAAAAAAAAGGAACAAAAGGTGCTTTTACTAAACAAGCGAAAAAAAAAGGAATGTCCGTGAAAGAATTTGCAATGGAAGTTAAAAATAACCCAAGTGATTATTCTGAAACTACTCGCAAAAGAGGTCAATTTGCATTAAATATGGAGAAAATTGCTAAAAATAAAAAAATGGCTAAAGGTGGTGTGATTGAAGAAAGAGTATATGCCTTAGATATGAGGGCAGATATGTATCAAGAAGGGTTTTTTGATATGAGGGCAGATAAAAGAACAGATATGTATCAAGATGAAGGGTCTTTTACTTACAATCAATTCAAAAGATATGCTGATGAGTTAAGTGATGATGATTTTATGGATGAGGCAGAAAATCAAGGATTAGTTTGGAGTAGTATGGATAACTATATGAATAGTAATGAATACAATGAAAACGGAGATAATTTAGTTGAAAGAAAAATATCCGTAGAGATGAGGAAGGCTGATGAATATGTTAATCCTGATTTTCTTGCAAAAGGTGGAAAAACACAAAAATTTAACGATAAGTTAAATGAAGATTTAGGAGAAAGATTAGGAAGAGAAAGTGGGTATTCACAATCATTAAAGGATAGAAGAGATGAAAGCAAAGCAGGTAATAAAAATCTTGGTCGTAGAGCATATTCAAGTGTAAGTACAATGGATAAAAATGATAGAATGATGCTAATGCAAGGAGGGAAAATGAAGTATATGGAAGGTGGAGAAACACAAGGATATGATGACAGAGATAGAGAAAGTATTGGAGAAAGAAATAGAGGTAAGAAATCTCAATCTTTAAAAAGCAGAATGAAAGAAAGTGCAGGAATGGAAAAATCTATGGGCAGAAGAAAGTATGCAGATGTATCTACAATGGATAAAGGAGATAGAAAAATGGCTCGTGGAGGTTCTGTTAAAGGTAAAATTGACAGAGATAGATATGTTAAGCTAAGAAGAGAAAAGGATAAAACAATTTCTAAACTTAAAAAAGAAAAAGGGGCTTTAAGAAAAGAAGCTAAAGATTGTGATAAAGTAGGAGTTTTGCCTAAAGTGTCAGGAAAAAAAGACAATCAAGAAGTAATGTTATTATCAGGAATTGCAGGTATATTTTTTGGAGCATTTTTATCTAAATAATGGGTTGTAATTGTAAAAATAAAGAGTATCACCCTTGTCAAAACGGAGGCAAATGCCAATGTGGAGGAAAATGTAAGAAAGAGCAGTATTTAAATGTTGTAGGAAGTATAGAAGATTTTAAAAGTGAGGAAAAAAATGTCAGTAAAGCAGTAATACAATTTGCAAGTGGTTTATCATTATGTATTATTTCTTTTTTATTATATATGAAATTAAAAAAATAAAATTATGTTTTTAGATAGTGATGTAAATGCACGAAGTTTTGGAAGTTTTAATGAAGATGTATCTTCTTTTGGAGATGAAAATTTTTTAAATCACCCCGGTTTATTTTCAATTAGTGATAAGAAAGATAAAAAGTTATACGATGAATATTTTAAAAATCTTAAAAAGACATTTCCTATTTCTTCTGATATAGATTGTGATACTATTGATGATAGTATAAACAAAATAGATAAAGCATTATCAAGAAAGGCTAATAGTGGGGAAAAAGCAAGGGTAGTAAAAAGACATACAAGGGCTTTAGAAAACAGAAGATTAGACTTTAAAAATGCGTGGGATGAAAAAAATTGTACTGAACAAAAATTAGATATTCAGGCAGAAGAATTTGATACTAATATACAAACTATGTTTTCTGAGGCTAATAGAAAAAGTGAGATGAGAAAAACTGAAGATAAAACTCTAACAAATGTTTCAATAGGTGTAGGTGCTTTGGTTATTGGAGTTGTAACATATATGGCTATTAGATAAGTATATGAACAAAAAACAAGCAATAAATATGATGGCTGAAATTGTGGTTAAACACAAACAAGAAGTCGTGGATATTGCTAATGAACAAAATTTAGGTTCTTTGACATATTCATCTGATATTGAGGATGTAAATGGTATAGTTATAGATAATATAACCAATAGGGATTTTCTAACAAGTATAGATAATATTGTTTTTGACAAAAATGAATACTTATATGAACCCATATCAATAACTGTTTGGATTATAGCAACTTTAATAGCAGGGGCAAGTACAGTAGCTATAACTAATTCAGTAGATAAGGCTAAAAAAGAAAGAGAAGATATATTTAGAGAAGGATATACTCAAAGGTATATAAATAAAGAAACTTTAGGTGAAATAGCATTTATAAATAGGAAAGAAATGCAAAAAGAATTTCTTCTTGCTCAAAATGATTATCTTCAGCAAGAGGAAAATATGATACAAGAAAATAGGAAAAATTTAAGGTTCAATATCGCTTTTATATTAGTTGGAGGGATAATAACAATTATGTTAGCATCAAAATTATTAAATAAATAATGGAAAATAAAGTAGTTTTTAAAGGTTTAGGAGAATTTATTCTTGATAATAAAGCATTAGTTATTCAATTCTTAAATAGTAATAATTATGCTGATTTACCCTACGATTATCCTGTTGATGAAGTAAATAAAGCAGTAGCTGACAATATGCTAAATGATGACTTTATTGCTGAATTTTTATTATTTCAGAGAAGAGTTGAAGATGGTGCATACTCAAATATAGTATTAGCTATAACAACGGCAGTAACAATGGTAGCAGAAACAATAACAAGTATAGTTATCGCTGCTAAAAATAGAGTGTTTAATGAAAGTATGGCTTTAAGAAATGAGCAATATGGAAAAGAAAATAGTAAATTTTACCAAGATTTAGCAGAATTAAATGCAAAGAAAGAAATTGCTATAGAATTAGGAAAGGCACAAACAGATTTGATATTGGCAAGAGATATGGCTGAAGAAAAGGCTAAAACTATGAATAATCTACTTATTTTTGGTGTGGCGATAGGTGGGGCTTTAACATTAGCATATATGTTAAGAAAAAAATAATTAAAAAATAAAAAATGAGTCAAATACATAAATGTGCAGATGGAAGTATTGATGTAACGGGTAGAAATACCCCAAATAAAATACCTTGTGAAAATAAAGGAGGAGTAGTTAGGTCAGGAAATAATAAAGCTATGGATGAGGATGGTGAGGTATTAATAAATGATATTGATACAAGACCAACAGTTTCACAATTTGAACCAACATTTGGTAAAATTGCGGCTCCTATAGGTCAGTACGGAGGAATAGGGGCTGTTATTATTGCAATTGTAGGTGTATTAGGATATTATGCATACACAAAAGGAATGTTTAAATAATAAATAAATAAATAAATAAAATTATGGCAAAGAAAAGACCAATGAACGCTTATATGAAAGCTAAAGAAACTGCAAGAAAATCGGGGAAAAAATCATTTAGTTATAAAGGTAGTACCTATGTTGCATCAAAAACAAAAACGGGTATGATGATATATAAAAAAAAATAAATAATTTTAATAGTTAAATATAATGAATAAAAATACTAAGCTAATTTTGGTTGTTGCAGTTGTTGGAACAGGTGCATACTTTCTAATGAAAAGAAATAAAAACAAAATTAGTGACTCAGAAATGCTTGGGACTCCGAGTCCTGGTACAGGTTTATCAGAATGGGGTGATTCAATAAATATTGAAGCAAGTAAAAATAAGGATTGGATAGGAATACCAAATTCTGAAAGAATTAAAGCAACTGCTATGTTATCTGTGGGTCAATCAGGCAGTATTAATGGAAATACACCTTGCTCTATATCAGAATTTTGGATAGATAAAAATGGAAAGAAAGGAGCATTTAGATGTGATGGTGCAGATTTATACGAAATTTCGGATGGGTCAACATTTATGTATAGCTGAACAGTATAAATAATTTAATATAATATATAAAACAATTTATGAAAGAAATTATAAAACCAATAATGATAGGAGTAGCTATTAATTTAGTATTACCTAAAGTTGTAACACCATTTGCAACCCCTGATGAGATTAAACCACCAACAGGAAATGCAAAAGATTTGAATATGAAACAACAATTAGTGCATATGATGGTACATCACGGACAAGTACCTTTGTCAAGTAGTATAATAGTTGGAACTATCGTTGGGTTAAGTGTTTTTTTAGCAAGTAAAATTAAGTAATAGTGAAATTATTCGGAGATAAAATAAATTGGGGAACGGTTACAATAGCAGTAGGAACATTTATTGCAATAGAATTTTTAGCTGAAATATATATTTTTAGACCGGGCGTAGAAAGGATAGTAAAAGAAGAATTAGAAAAAAGAGGTTATGAATAGTATTATTAAAGATGGTTATGCAGATGTTTCTAATTTATTAGACACAAGTAATTCTTGGTTTAATGATAATAATGGAGATAATTTCTTTGCAAATGATAATATATCGCAACCATATATTGTTAATGTTCCATCAAGTGGTGTAATTGGAGGTTTACCGATAGGAGGTTCAGCATCTATTGGTTTTGGAGGAGAAATATATTCTAATGATGGTTATAAAAGAAATAGTAAGGATGTTAATAATCCTTATAATATAATACCAAGTGGAAAGATAACAATGAAAGATGTTGATTTTCCTGTTTTTGGTATAGATGATTTAGGAAATTCAAAAATGATGTATCCTGAAAATGAATATCGTTTTAAAGGAACAAAAGTTTATGAATTGCCTATAAAGTAAATAAAAGTAAATAAATAATTAATAAATAAAAAAAAGAAAATGGATTTAAAAACAATTGGACTTTATGGTCTTGCAGGATTAGGAGCATATGCGTTATATGAAAAAATGACTGCTACATCAAGTTATTCAGGAACAGATTGGCAAAGAAGTGGTATTAGAGGAACTGCTTGGCAAGATATGAATAGTAACTTTACAGGAACAGATTGGCAAAATGAAGGAAGAAACAGAGAAACTATGTGGCAAGAAGGAAATGTATTCAGTAATGCTTGTGGAGGATATAATAATGCAAATGGAACACCTGCACCGGGCTCAAGAAGACAAAATTTAGTAGGAACAGATTGGCAACAAACTAATATGAGTAATGCTTGTGGTTCTTGTGGAGCATAATTTATAGTATATGTTTACAATTATTAAATATGCTTTAGCAGGTTATGGAGGTTATATGCTTTATCAAGAGTATATAGCTAAAAATATTACGATAACTAAAAACAATCTATAAATGGCTAAATGGGAAAATTATTTAGAAGAAGGACATTTGCAAAAGATTTTGACTGTTGGTGGAAGTATAGCAATAGCTATAGGCTTGTCATATGCAGTTAAAACTTACTTAGATTTTTTACGAATTAAATTAGTAAGAGCAGAGTTAAAGCAAATGAAATCTTCTAATAAAATACCTATTAAGACAGAAGAAGATTGGAATATTAAAGAATCAGAATAATGAGTAAGAGTTCTATAAAAAAAATGCAAGAAGGTGGTTCAGCACCCTTTGATATACAAGTTGCTTTTAATATATTAGCAATTCTATTAGCACTTAAAATATATGATTCTTATTTAAAAGATAAATATTATGATGGAAAAACAATAGATGAATTATTAGGATTAAAATAAAAAAATTATGGAAAAAGAATTATGGTTTAATAAAACAGGAAATACAGGCATACAGGTATACGCTGATAGTGATAGGATTATGACAAGTGATAATGGAACATCACAGGAGGAAAATCAAGTAGCCCCTACAACAGATACAATAGAGTGTAGAAGGTGTGCTAACGGCTCTCCAATTACAAATGAGTTTGAAGTTAGATGGAGATTTGATAAACAATATAATTGTCCTGAAGGATGGACATCTAACAAATATCCTTGTAGAGAAAAAGGTTATGGTAGACCATTAGATGAAGGTGTGATGTATGATGAAGGTGGAAGTCTAACACAAATGGGAATGAGTGGAGATTTAAAAGCTATAATGACTTATTTGCCATATGTAGGAGTAGCGGCTTTAGCCTACTTTTTGTTGAAATAAAATTATGTGTAGGCAGAAAGCAATAGCTATAGTAAGGAATTTAACTTATACCCTTGAAAATATGCCTATTATAGACCCTACATCAGATAGTCAATTGTTTACTCCTACAAGAGCATCAAAAAAGAAGTTAAGAAATATAAAAGATAGAATTATAAAAAAATATAATTTATCTAAAGATAATTAAAACGAGTATTAACCCAAAAATTAAAAAAAATGTTTGATATTAAAAGTGCAGATTTTTTAGGTGGTAACAATGTTCACAATGTAATAATCATTGGAATGTTAGGTTACTTAATCTATAAATGTAAGTAATAGTAAGAAGTGAATAATAAAGTTACTATAAGTATATTATTAGTTGTGTGTGTAGTTGGGTCTTTCGTTTTATTGCGAAATTCCGTAATTACCACACGATTTTTAATAAATAATAAAAATTTTGAAAATGAGTAAATATGATGACTATGAGTTAGTAAAATTTTCATCTGTCCGTTTACCTTATAAATATGATGCTCTTGAGCCTTATATAGATGAGGAAACTATGCAAATACACTATAATAAACATTATTTGGGGTATTTAAAAAAGTTTAATAAGGCAGTTGAGAAGTATGATATTAACGAACCTGTCATTAAAATTATGCAGAATATAGATAAATATCCCATTGAAGTTAGAGATAACGGAGGTGGGTATGTAAATCATTCTATGTTTTGGAAAATGCTTAAACCCAATCCTAAAAAAAACCCTAATGTTCCTCACGGAGTGTCATTAGTTAAAATTATTGAGGATTTTGGAACTTATGGTCAGTTTAAAGAATATATAGTAGAAGCATCCCAAAAAAGATTTGGTTCAGGATGGGTTTGGTGGGTAATGAATAGAGATGGAAGCACAAATATACTTGCTACACCTTATCAAGATAACCCATATATGCCCGAATATCAATCTTTTCCACTTTTAGGTATAGATGTGTGGGAACACGCATATTACTTGAAATATGATGCTGATAGGACAAGATATATAAAGAATATATTTAATATTATTAATTGGGAAGAGGTAAACAGAAGAATTGTTTCAGCTAACCAAAATATATATGATGTAAGAATAATGAATTAAAAAAAAAAGTAATGGAAAAGGTATTTAGTTTTATTGGAGGTCGTAAAATGTTTTTTGCGATTTTATTGTTTATAAGTTCAACTATTTTTTTACTAATCGGACAAGCAGAATTTAGAGATTGGTCAGATTTTGTAATGTGGATATTTGGAATTTATGCAGTAGGAAATACAGGAGAACACTTGTCTAACATAAGAAAGAAATAATATGATATATGTTTTCTAAACTTAAAAAAAATTCTCTTTTAATATGTATTCTGCTATTGTTTTTATTAATATGGCAAGTTTTAAGTGCAAATTCTCAGTTAGAAGACTTTAAGAGTCAGATAATAAAATTTAAGGATGGGGAACAATTATTTGTTCAGAAGTTAAATGAAAAAGGAGAAAAAATAGCAGAACAAGACCAAATAATACTATCACAAAAAGATGCTATTGCTTACAATTTACTCCAAATAGATGATTTAAAAAAGATTAAATCTCAAGTAACAATAAGAACAATAACAAAGATAGATAGTGTATATGTTCCAATCATAGACACAATAGAAAGAATTATTTTTGATGGAGATGGGGTAGCATTTTTAAAACTACCCACTAAATTTGGAATAGAAGATGAGTGGTATTCATTATATTCAACTTTAAATAATAAAGGAATGTGGATTGATTCTTTATCTTTGTATAATAGACAGACTATTACTTTAGGTTTGAAAAGTAATGGTGTTTTCAAATCTCCTACACCTACCGTAATGGTAAAGAATGAAAATCCCTATGTGGATATAAGTAGTTTAAGAAATATAGTTATAAAGAATGATACAAGATTTTATGATAAAAAAAGTTTTTGGTATGGATTGGGAGTAGGTACAGGAATATTAATACCTGCATTAATAAAATAAAAAAAAATGGCAAGAAAATATAAATTAGGAGATAAGTGGTCGGAAGATTTTGATTATGATGGAATGGTAGAATATGGAAAAACCATTGATATGGGAACATCAGAAAAAACCATAGAAAAATATGCTGATAGTTTAGAAGATGTTAATTACCATACATTAGCAAAACCATTATTTGATTTAGAAGTGGCGATGAGTGGAGATGAAGAAAAAATAAAAAAACATTTTCTTGTAAATTACAGAAGAACATTATCTAAACAACTTGTAGAATTTGGAGATGAACCTTTGTCCACAGATGAAATATACTTTTTTGCAAAAGGTGGAGAGGTAGAATTTC
>Ga0209337_1002074_pt1 | contig 14766 bp, 6 predicted proteins | sample LinPmetageLP53_FD_184044 | JGI IMG/M metagenome (GOLD analysis project Ga0209337, IMG submission 184044) | Marine viral communities from the Pacific Ocean - LP-53 (SPAdes) (version 2) | ecosystem: Environmental > Aquatic > Marine > Oceanic | place: Pacific Ocean | collected 2010-02-08
GAGGTCCTTCGCTTATAAAAGCAACAACAGCTAAATTAGTAGGGTCAATGTCTGGCATAAACCCAGTAGTTCCTTGTGGTAAAGTTAATGTTGTTGGCACTGTCCAAGTGTGAGTGTTAGGAATAAATGTTCCAGCAGTTGTTGTATTGAGCTCTATACCAAAAGCACCATCCATCAAATACTTTAACATATGTTGGTGATTGTATGTTGGTGACCAAGGTCCTGAAATAATAGCTCCAGGATTATAAGTTTGAGCACCAGTCTGAGGACCCGGAACATTATTTTGAACTACAGCAACGTATAAAAAAGCAGCGTTTGTATGGTTGGCAGTAAAATAAGTTTCAGTGTTTACTGTTAATACGCCTGTTGACATATCATAAGAAGCTTGAGCAGCTACATTAACTGGAGATGCTTGTGACATAATATCATTACTAGCCGTACCCCAATCACTTCTACTAAGAGCAGTTGTTCCCGGTGATCCTTGTGGTGTGATATTAGGGAATACATGCCTATTTACTGTTCCAGCTGGATAACCCGCTAAACCACTATTAGCAGCAATAGCCGCACCATGATTTGAATTAAAATCAGGATGAGATGGACTGTTTGGATTTGAATAACCACCAGTGTGGATATTTATTAAAAAGATATCATTAGGATAAGCATCGTGTAATCCTTGCGCTATCACGTGTCCATCAGGACAGAATGTGCAATAAATTCCTGTAAACTCTTCTAATACAACATTTTTATTTTCAGGTGTTGTACTAACAAAAGTTTGAGTTAATAATGTTAAAGGTAATAGTAATAGTAGTAATAGTAAATTTTTCATTCTTTTATTTTTATTGTAATGTCATGTGGAGCATATTCGTTTCCACCAAAATAAGGGTGTAAATAATATCTTCTTATAATACCCCAGTTTCCCCCAGGTCTTCTTCGAACTAGTGTTGTATCGTTGTCTATAGTTATAATATAATAAAAAGTTTTTATATCTATAGTTGCGTTGTAAATTTGATCTTGTTCTATAGTTCTAATGGTGGCAGATGTATGCCTACCCTCTTCGTGTCTCAACCAGCAAAGTTCTAGTTGATTATTTAAATATCTCCAACCAAGACGTATAGAGTGTTTTTGATGGCTTACTCCAAAATCACTCATTCCATAAATCTTGTTTACATCGTGTTGGTTTTCTGGTATTTCAGTTTCATAGTAAGCAGATTCGTCTAATATAAATTTAAATTCTATTTTAGAATTATTTGGATGGTTTATAAAACTACCGGAACTATGTTCTCCGGCTGGTATCGTGTATACTCTAAAACCTAAGTCGTCTATCTCTTTTTCACAAGAGATAAACAACAAAGATATTAATAATATTATTTTTCGTCGCACCAACCAAGGCATACCTTACCAAAAGTTAGTTTTTGAATCAATAGGCATATTTTTTCTTTCATATTAAAAGTCGCTCATTATTTGTTCGTTAATAACATTTTGTAATTCTTTCCTGGTAGCAAGCATCTTAAAACTAAGATCTGCTTGGAACCTTTCAATTTCCTCCCCATCCTTAAAAATAATAATAGTAGGTACTATAACTATTTTATGTTTTTGTTGCAGCTTTATTTCTTTACCTATATCTACCATAGCAACATCACAGTCAGATAATTTATCTAACCAATCAACTGCATTAGCAGCATTCCATTCTGCATTAAACTGTGTTACCACTATCTGTGCGCTAGCTTTACTACACATCAAGATCAACAACAGCATTAGCACGTAGCTACCAAATAGCTTCCATGCAGTATCAATTTTATTCATATAGTTTGTCTTCTATTTTTTCAATAGATTTTTTAATTTCAGAAACATCTTCCTGCGTAGTCATGATAGTTTGACGAATCATTTGATCTTTCATATCAAATTCCATTCTAGTTACGTCAGGCGCTGTTGGTGCTGGTAGTTCTTTTGCTTCAGCTATATCAGCTTGAAGAGCAAACCACATCCCTATTATAGTTGCCATTGCGAAACCTATTGCTATTAATGTTTTAACACTTACATTAAAACCACTATCTTCATTTAATTCTTTTGCCATTTGTTAACGTTTTCCGCCATGATACTCTACAGCATGGCCTTCTTTTATTAATAATTCATTTACATTTATCATGGTAGGAGATTTAACGGTATCTACGCAATCAACATGTAATTCACCTAATACTCTACCATATTTTCCTACACCATGAGAGTCAAGATGTATCTCGTCAGCACCCTCTAATATTTCTTTAAGTCTAGCTTTAGCCTCTAGACCTCTTTTCTTCTCCTCTAAATCTCTTGTTCGAGACTCTGGAGTGTTAATTCCTACGAATCTAATTCGTTTTTTTGTGTTAATGTCAAAACCTAAATCTATATAACAATCTATAGTGTCACCATCTATAATTCTATCGAGCTTTATTTTGTATTGATACATAGTTAAAAGATTACGTAATTTACTCCAAATTTAAAGTCATACCACTCTCTATTCCAGTATTTGTTGTACTTACCTTCAATAAAAGTTCCCAATGACTTATTAAGTTTATAACCAAAGATTAAACCACCACTATAATCAAGCCATTGGCCATCGTTATATTTATGGTAAGAAAACTCACCACCACCATCGTAATGATATGGCATTAGATTAGCCCAGGTGTGGGTCCAAAATGTTTTAGTATAGTAATAGTAGTCAAAACCCAATACAAGCGAGTGTTGTATTGTTTGTTTTAGTTCATTGCGTTTTCTTTCTGTATAGTCTGCTAATACAGTTGGTATAACAACTTCTTCCCAAATCTCCTTGCTAGTAGCAACGAGCTCTCCATTAGGAGAGAAATACTCACTAGCAGCTACATCGACATTATAGCCTTCTTGTAGTGCTAGATAAGTGTAATGTATATTGCCATTGCTTAGCAGCCATTCAGCCAAAGGATCATACCCATAAGGTTCAGATAACCTTTGAGCAAGCCCAGCATTAAACGACAATTTGTCATTAGCTTTATATCTATATCTTTGTGATGTTTCAAAGTATTTAATATCCGCAAAACCATCTCCTAAATACTCACCTTTTAATATATATTTGTCGTCAACAAATCTTATAAAGTGATGTTGATCTAAATATTCATTACCTTGTTGTCTCTTGTAGTCTACTTCAAATAAAAATTCTAAGCCACGCGCTTTACCCATGTTAGCACCATCTGACCAAGATTCTTCTGTACCATCGTAAAAAGTTTGTGCTCTATTCTCATAACCAAATCTAGCTATCTTACGTATACCTAAAGCTAGATTATAATCATAAGGGGTTTTTACTGTCGATGTTTCTAAACCGTTTGTAACAGAGAAAACATCCACGTCGGACACAGAAGTACCACCATTAGCCGCAGCATAAAACGTGGAAAACTTAAAATATTTTTTAAAGTTCTGTGAACAACACTCTTTTGGAGTTGCGCAAAATATTAATAGTATTGTTAATAATAGTATAGTTGTTTTTTTCATATTTTTAATTAGATCGTTTAACTTTTTTTCTTTTCTTTTTACCTTTAAACTCACGCATCCTGTCTTCTACGCCTAAGCCCCATCTATCCCAACCCATAAATAAGAAAAATCTTTGCCAAGCGGAGTTTGCTTCATTCATAGCCTCTTGCATGTTCTTTGCTTTATTCAAAATTCTATCAGTAGGAGCGTTTGTTGCCACTTGAATATATTTAGCGCTAATATCCCAAACAGGATTGTTAATATCATATAAAGGCATTTGGCTAATTTTATCTTTATTATACTTCCAAGTTCTTTGTGTTTGTACTAATTTTCTTGCTTTTGCGCCAAGAGGAGGAGAGACATTTAAAACTTCTACTAATGGGTTTGCCTCTGTCATACTCCAGCCTTTTTGATCCTCTTTCATTAAAGCTAATATGTAATTTTTAAGCATAGAAACGACAGCGCCATAAACACCAGTACCTCTTAAAAGAGTGTCGATCATACCGTTTGCCATTCTATTATACTTAAACTCATTTCTATCTTCGTCATCATCATCTTCAAGTAATAAAGAAAATAAAGCTGTTTGTAAAGAATAGAAAATTATATTTTGAACCACCCCATAATATAATATTCTAGAGAAATTAGCTATATTGCTTTGCGTAAGAGTGTCATATCCACTTGATTTTCTACCCATAATAATATTCATAGCCGCTTTTTTCTGCAATCTAGCATACTGCATAGGTGTGTTAGCAAAAGACAATATAAAATGTCCTAATAAAGAAGCTTGTTGCTGTGATATGTAATCTGGTCTAGAAGACTGTTGAGTTTCTTCAGCTATCTTTCTAAAATCTGTCATAGCTTGCTCTTCAGCGTTCTTCTTTGTCATCTTCTTTTTCTTCATCAAAGACTTAACTCTATTTCTGTAAAAAGCAGCTCCACCCAAAGATATTGCAAAACTATCAGCCATCTTTGTAGGTAAAAATCCTTTTTCTAAAATATAAGAAATCATTGCAGCAACTTTATTTTTAGATTTTCTTGTTGCCTCTAACATTTCCGCTGCATTTAAATCCTGCTTCATACCAGTACGTCTCGACTTTAAATAATCTGAGTTGAATAAATAAACAAAGTCTTGAATAAATTGAGGAAAGTTTGCGAAAGCCTCCCCAAATCTAAATATATTATTATCAGAGTGGTTTATAAAGTTAACAAAAGATATTGTTTGTAGAACAGCAGATCTACCGTTAAAGAACATGATTGTACTAACACCTTTGTTTATAAAGTTAAGAGCAGAATTAGTTAACTTGTTTAAACCTCTAGGTCTATTAGAGCCAAATTCCATTCTATAAAGCATGTCTTCTAATGCGCTTCTAAAGTTAGGGCCAAAAGCAGCTTCAATTTTGTTTAAATTCTTTTCACTAAATATTATGTCTTTGTTTTCTTTCCATTCAGCTAAAAACTCACCCCTGTTGACATTTCGTGTTAAAGAATGAAGATCTGAACTAATGTTACCGACGTTCCAGTTTTCTTCAGGTTTTATATAACCTTCTGGCACTTGAGTTATTCTACTTAAAGCTAAAGCAAATGTTTTTAGTTGTTTGTTTTTCTCAATATATTCAACTAACTTTGTTTGGTCTTTTTCAGACAAACCTGGTATATCATAACCAGCTTTTGCCCAAAGATAAACTCTTATAGCATCAGCGTTAGAAAAATCTTTTGAAGATGACTTTTTCGTTAACATTTTTACTACTTTAGGATATTTTTTTCTTAAAGCATAAAACTCATTTTGAACCCTTTGTTCAGAAATATTTATTTTTTCATAAGCTTTATTATAAGGATCTAACAAGTGTTTTTCAAAAAACCTCATATGAGCTTCACCTTTTTTACCCTTGCCCATAAAGTTGTAAAGTAAACCTACAAAATCTTCTGCACCAGGTGGTATGAAAGGTCTAAATCTACCTTTTCCTCTACCCCTTTGCTGTGCTTTTACTTTGCCAAATGTTTTCTTAGCATCTATACCAGTTGTTTCTTCTAACATTTCGTTAAACTCTACACCTATAGATTTACTAAGTTTTAACCTAGCTTGTTGAACTTTAGATTTTACGTCAAACTGATCTAACATGTTTTTAACAGCTTGAACATTTTGCATAGCGTCATCTGCAAAGTAAAAATCGTTATAACCTTCAGCAACTTTTTCAGCAATCCAAAGCGCTTTAGCTTCAGGTGTAGAGTTTGCTAAACCGGTTATATTTTTTAAAGGTATGTTTAAACCATTTGCTTTTAAAAACTCATGTATTGCAGGAGCAGCCTCAACTGGTCTAGCTGTTAATACAAACATATTGTTATATCCAAACTTTTCTTGTAACTTTAAAGCTTTTTGAAATAATGGAGCTACTTTACCACCAACTACCTCATTAAATTGTGAAAAGTCAAATTTATAACCTAAACCAAGTAGATCTTGGTATGTGCTAGCATATTCAGCTGGCGTTAATTTACCCTCAAGCCCTTCAGGTGTTGTATATAAAATTAAAGATTTGCTAGTAGCTAACGTGTCGTCAAAATCTAAAACAGTTATACCTCTTGGCTTTGATAAAGACTTAGACATTTTGTAAGCTTTACCTATTAACATTCTGTCATTGTAAGTTAAGTTTTGTTTTGTTAATATAGCGCCAGCCTCTACAAATTCTTTTCCTTTAAACTCTTTATCTGTTCCCTTGTCTTTTGGGTCCAAACTAATTAAGTAGACTAAATCAGGATTACCAAAAGTAAGCATGTTGAAATACCTATCACCATACAGAGGCATTGCTGAACTAAAACCTAGTTTAGTTAAAACCCTGTCCATTGTTTTTGGTATTATAGCAACGTTGTAACCTTCCCAAACTTCTTTGTTTAATTTACCTGTATTAATATAACTTGAAAGAACCCTTAACATCATTACTACTTGAGGTATCATGTGCTCGTATTGTAGGTCAGAACCTCTTTTTTCAACAGGCACCTTCATAACTCCATTACCAATATATTTTAAATTAGCAGCTTTACGCATTATGCTTCTCATACCAGAACCCATTGTTGTAGCCATCATAGCTATATCAACAAAATCATACTTACCATTTTTGCTATACACGTCAGCAAACATATCATCAAATATTCTTTCTATTTCGTCTCTAGCTTCTAAAGCCTGCTTTTCCCTGCCTTCAAATTGACCGTAAGGATCGTTTAAAGCGTCTTTACTTGTTTCAGAATAAGCTTTTTCAAATTCATATTTTTTCTCTATTTGTCCAATGGTTAAAAACTTTCCGTTTTTAGCCCTAACCTCAGCTCCTTGTATTCCTTCTACAAAGTTCACCATAAAATCATCAACATTATCAAAAAACTGTTTTCTATTTTTAGGCGCATGACCTTCTTTAACTGTACCGTTTTTTAGAATTTTTTTCTTACTCTTTTTATATTTTTTTACATAAGCCCTCCATTCAGCGTCTGGCACATAGACTGGCACACCATTTTTTATAACTATACTACCATCGGCTATTTGAGACGCGCCTTGCAACATGCCTTTTAAAAATCTAACAGCTTTAGCGATAGCCTCTTCTGTTGTCATAGTACCAGCGCTTATTTGCTTGTTGTATATGTTAAGTATGGCATTTCTATTTTTTTGTATTCTTTCTAATATTTTAAATGTAACACCAATATTATTTATTTCAGTCTTTACTTTTTTACCATTTTTAGTGTGTGTTATACTCGTAGGTAAAAGATTTTTAAGAAAAGAAAATAGAGCAGTTTCCTCATCTTGACCTTTGTAATAACTCTCTATAAACTGATTTAATTTTTGTGGCATTATAACTTTTCTAGCACCAACACCTCTATGCTTCAACTCAAGAACTTTATATTGACTAACAACTTTCAAAAGCTCTTTAGCCGCGAGCTTTTTAGATTTATCAGTTAAAGTCTTATTTTTAAATACTTTGTCAAGACTCGCCATAACCTCATCACTTGTTGTTGCGTTTGTCTTAACGATATCTTTAGCAAGTTTAGGTAAATTAGATTCAAATATAACTTGCTGCTCAACTGGCATTGACTTAGAAAATCTAAAAGGAGCTTTGCCATCGTTTAAAGCTTGTGATATTAAGCTACTAGGATTGTTTTCTACCTCAACAACAGCTTGATTAACAAATAAAACAACGTGTTCCATAACCGCCGCTCTAATTCTAGAACTTGTATTGTCTTCTTTTTTATAAAGATTATCTGCAGATCCTTTTGTTTCTGTTACTCCAAACACCTCTAATATAGCTTCTTTACCAGGGTTTTTTATTTTTCTTTGTATTTTTAAATTAACAGGCCTTTTAGCTTTTGTTTTAACTTCTATTATATTACCTTGCTCATCTTTAATAATATCAGGAACTTCTAACTCTTCATAAAAAACATCTTTAGGTTCTTTTAATTTGTTTTTCTTTGTCGGTCTTTCAGTCATTAAAACGTTAGTGGTTCCAGTAGATTTATTTTCACTATTATAGCCTTGTGGAAAATTACCAAATATAAAGTTGTAATTAAACTCTATTTTTAACTGAGCGTTTTTAATATCTGTTTTTGTTAAATTGCCTGGTTTAGGTACAATACCAAAAAATTTAAACGTCATGTCAATTATTTCCTGAGGTATAACACCTCTAACGTCTTTATAACTGTTTAAAAGAGATATGTCAATTTTTCCTTGTTTAATTAACTCTACTATAGCTAAGTGAATTTGTTTTGCAGTAACAGGGTATTTTGTTTTGTCGTTAAAAGGAACAACCCAAGGGTATTCATATAGTTTTATATCTTCGCCTTTTGACTCTTCTTTCTTTTTAGGTGTAGAAGTGGGCTGTTTGTCACCTTTTTCTTCAGCAACTTTTATAGAGAAAAATCCAGGTATTTGTCTAGCGGCAGCAGGTATTCTTAATGGTATTAAACCAAATAAATGCGTAGTTAATTTCGCTTTCATTGGGTTCCAAGTGTTAACCATGAAAGGAACTCCATTTTCACTCTCAACTCCAATAGTTATATTGTTGATTAAGTCGTTTCTTAAAGTGTAATCTTTTTGTCCTTGATCGTTTGTTCTCACACCAGCGTCTTCAGTTAGTTTTAACTTTATATACTTTAGTGTATATAGTTGCCACTCTAAACCTACTTGATAACCTATTATAAGTTTATCTTCTTTTTCTAATTTATTCCAAAAATCAGCTTGTTCCTCAACGGGTAGCGATGTAAAACCGCTAACACCATGTATAGACTCTATCGCCTCGTTTAAAGCTCTGTCTGAGTTTGCGAATAACTCATCTTTATCTTGATCTGTTTTTGTAGGCAAAGATTTAGAAAACCTAAACACATCGAACATCTCGTTACCGTATTTTTCAAAAGCAGCTTCAGGATCTTTCTTCATTGCATTTCGCATACGAGTAATTTTAGCTTTTCTAGACTTTATTAAATTTTTAACATCTTTAACATGTTTTGATAAATTACCGGTTAACTTTATTTGTTTACCATCCATAGTTGCTAACCCCTTCATTTGCTTTGTAACTATACCTTTTTCAAATTGATAATTAAAGTTTTTTAGAAATCTTACAACATCAGGACTACCTCCAAACCTAACTCGAATTCCTAGAAGAGCAAAAACTCTAGAAATCATATCTCCTATTTTTATTGCAAAAGACTGTTCTAAAGTTATGTCGCCAGTTCTTAAAGCATCTAAAAACAATGTTATTACTTCTTCAGCTTGGATTTCTTCTGGACTTTCTAAGTACAAAGCAAGTCTATCTCCTATTTCAGACGCAACCCTTTTACCGCCTAACTTATCTAGCTCTACACGTAAAGCATTGGCAATTGCCTCTGCTGTCTCAGGATTTTCATCTAAAGATTTTGCTAATACTTTATGTAGCATTTCGTGAGCAACAGTGTTTATAGCGCCAGTCTTAGAGGCAACAGTAGTGTTTATAAATACATTACCACTACCAACACCTATAAAACCATCAGATTGAACATGCTCTTCCACAGAACTCTTTATTTGTGCTAAACTTGATTTTTCAATTTCCTTACCCTTATATATAACAGAAAAGTCGCCATTTTTTTCTTGAGCAACAACAATATCGTTCATATCATAACCAAGGTCTTCCATAACCTCGAGATAAGCTACTTCTCTTACAGCGTCTAAAGTGTCTAATTCTGTTATAACAACTTTGCCTTTACCATAAATTTTATCAGACATACGTTGAGCTTTCTTAATGTCTTTCTTTATTATTTCAGCAGCAACATCTTTTATTATTTCTCCTTTTTTACCTCTTAGCTCTGTTATTTTGTTTTTAGTTTCCTTTATTTGTTTAACGTTTACTTCAGGTTCATATCCTAATATTCTTAGTATGTCATTTAAACTATCTATCTGACCGTTTATATCCATCACGATTTTTCTATCACCTTCGCTAAGTTTGTTTAGTATTTCTATTTCTCTTTTTACTTGTCTGTCAGCTACTTCTTTATCATATTCAGTTCTATCAAAATTTGCAATATTTCCAGATTCTTTTAATGCTTTTTCAGCTTGCATAAAATTAACAAAACTACCAGTAACCGTAACCTTCTTGTCTCCTAAAGTGTTATTTTTTATTTCTTTGTCTAAAGCCGCTTTAAAATCAGTATAATTTTCATAATCTACAAAACCAATCTGAAGTTTTCCTTGTCTTTTTCCTGTGTATAAATTGTGAGCAACTCCCATCCCACCAAATGCCACCTGAGCAATAGCTGTAACCTGTAGTAGATCAGTGGCAAACTCCCAGTTCATACCCTCCATCATTGGTCTACCCATTATAACATTTGATAAAGGTAGGTTTACTAATTCCTCAAATGTTTCACCCAAAACACCATCCCACGAAGCATTCTTTTTAAAATTACGCAAAGCTCCACTACCTTTCCAACCTTTTGAGTTTAAATAATAACCCAGGGTATATCTTTTATACCATTCAGGATTAGCAAACATTTTCTTACTCATGTATTTACCAAACATAGGTATTGATTGACCTAATCTTTCTGTAGCAAATTCAGCCCAAGTTATTCCATACGCTTTTGCAAATGCAGGAAACCACTTGTCACCAGTATTAGGAACAAATCTTGCTCCAAATTCTACGTTACCAAAATCAGTATCACCTCTTTCAACTCTATCTAAAATATTTATTAACTCATCACCCTCAGTGGTGTGCATAAATTTCATATCATCAGTCATATTGTCAATCATATGTTTGATATACTGCTGGGGGTTTGCTGCCGCTTGACCCATCGAACCAACTAAGAACGATGTAAGATCAACACCTCTACTAACACGTCTTTTTATAGCACCTTTACCTCCTGTTTTTACGCTAGCGTATTTAATATTGCCTAAGATATGCTTATTAAGCTGTTTTGTTAACTCTCTTTTAGTTGCACTTCTTATCCCGGTAAAAACTCCTGCTGTCATTATAAATTCACCAATATAAGGTATCATATCAGCTAGCATTGAACCAACTCTATGCCCTGTTGATAAATCGCTAACAACTTGCTCGTGTTGCTTCATTAGCGAGTACATGCTTAATTGGGCTTTTTCTGATGCCGTTAAGCTGTTAGGGTCTTTTAATTGCTTTTGGTTAAGTTCATATATATCTGCAGATTGCATAATTTGAAAACCAAAACCAAGAAAAGGTATTGTTTCAACACCCATTTTTCTAGCAAATGCTTTTCTAAGATTAGTAGCCCAATCACCATTATTAACCTCCGATTCTGGGTGCTCAAGAATCTCATCAGCAAACTTTTTTGTCCAACGTAAAGCGTCCATCTCTTCAAACTCTTCTTTTGTTTTGGGGTTCTTGTAAGCAAGCTGTTCGTATCTACTACCTGTCACTGTTGTTAAATCACCGCCCTTGTTATCCCAAGTAATATTTGTAAGCTTTTGGTATTCGTAACCCTCGGTTTTTGTTTCCATGAAATTTTTAGCAAAGTCCTCCAGTGCAAATGAAGTCATTTGTCCCTCAGAATCAGTCGCAATTTTTCGATAGTAGTTAAAGAAAAATTCTTGTTTCATATTGGTAATAACGTCTTTGTCAGTGCGCTCAGTTATCAAGCGCGCCTCCATGTCTTTCCATACATTATCTAAAACGTTTCTTTTAAACTCATTAGGTAAAACAACCCAATCAACATTATCAAGTTGCTCATCTATTTTGTTAAAAGTTTCATCATCTATTAACCTTGCCGGCATATATGACTCAGCCCATTCTTCCATAATTTTTTGAAAATCTTCTTGATACTTAACAGCCGCTCTTTCTTGTCCTTTTCTCATCGCGGTATTAGCGGCGGAGTAAAACCATTGACTCATTTCATCTTCAGTATATCCATCAAATCTACCCATTACAGCTTGCTCTTGAAACTCTTTTAAAAGCCTTTCCTCTAGCATTACCATACCTCTTTCAAGCGAAGAACTAAGCTCTTTTTGTAAACCAGCCATCACCTCGGATTGTTTCCCTTTAAGATCTATTTCAAAGTTTTTAGAGTCATTTTGGATTCGGTTTAAACTATATTCATTTAAATCCTCAATGTCATAGTCAATTTTTTGTTCTTTTATCAAATTTTCTAAATTCGGATCATCTGTAAGACCTAACATAAAATTCCCAAACTCAGCCTTTCTTCTAGCTATATAAGCTGTCATACCTTCTTTTTTAGCAATACTTCTTTCGCTCTCGCTTAGTTTGTTATAAAAATGATTTTTTTGTTTATCAAAATTAGCGTACCATAGTTTAGAATCAAACTTTTCTATATCTTCAATTGACATAAAATTTGGAGCACCTTTTACATATTTTTCATGAGATGGACCGTATTTCCAATGGGTATTAGTGGTAGAAGGCATGTCAGGAGCGCTTATAGTAACACCACTATCATGATATTCCATCCCATCTATACTTATACTAATAGCGTCTGGTCCTAATAATCCCTCAGGATCGTCCCAGTATTCTGAAGGATCTAGATTTGTTATAATATTTTCACCCTCTACATACGGAATACCTGACTGCTCGTATTTTGATATTTGCTTATCACGATCGGATATACTTTTATCAACTTTATTTTGAATATTTTCTTCTATTAATCTTTTCTTTTCTTCAACTTGAGCATTTGGATCGTTTAAGTTAATATGACGATAACCAGCTTTGTCAATCATTTTGAAGGTCTTTTTTTCGTTAATCTTCATTGGGAAAAACTCTTCTTCCTCCTCCTCTGTTAATAACCTGTATTTATTAACATTATTTGGCCCAGCATTATTATTAAAATTCTCTTTAGTGTTTGACCCATCTTCTGCATTTTCACTATTAGGGATAAGTATACCGTCAATAGTGTTTGTGTTGATAGTAAATTCATTAGATAAATCAGCGTTATTATCATCATGAAAAATTGGAGTAATATTTCCACTCTCGTCATAATCACCCATTGTAGCTGAAAAAATTCCCGATGGAACCTCGTTTTTATTAACTTTTTCTGGTTCGGTCCACATGCCACTATCATCAATAGCTAAACCATAAGTTCCTTTAGGTAGAGTTTTATTTTCTTTATTTAATTCGTACCAGTCTTTTTTACTTAGCTTGGCACCTGCTTTCTTTAACTCAGTAATAGCTCTATTAAAATCATCTACACCTGTTTGAGGGTCTATATTACGATTAAGAAGATTTAAACTTATATCGGTATTATCCCCATCAAAAACATCAGCATAATCATTATACTCTAAATCTATTCTATCTTTTGGATCAAGATCGTTTATGTATTTTTGATTTCTTTTTTTATAATCTTCAGAAGATTCATCTTCATATCGTTCAAGATTTCCTGATCTGTTTGGTGTTGGAAATGGCTCTGTAGCAATTACATCACTAGTATCTGTTTGTATGTTTGCGTATTGAGTAGTGTTATCATCTACAATAACCTCACCCATATCGTTTGTTTCAAAACCAGTGTTATCACCACTACTATTGTCAAAGCTTGCAGTAGAGTGTTGTTTTTTCACTCTTTTAGGGTCTGCTTTTATTTTTTCTTTGAATTTTTCTTTATCTTCTAGATTTGGTATTGGTGTGACTGGAATAGTGGGTATTTTTTTAGGTACAAAAACGCCCTGATCTGTAATATCATAACTCGAGAGATCATCAAAATTAATTTCTCTTGGTTTATTTAGTGATGATTTAAAGGCTGATGTTGTTGTTGTAGCTTTTCCACCTGGGTTTATAATATTACCCTCGACATCTGTAACGTTCATACCAGGTGGTGGCGTATAACCAAGATTAAAATCTATTGCTAGTTGTGGATAGTCAAAAGCCTTTTTAACTGTGCCAGAGTCTGGAAGTTCTACATAGGTATTGTCACTATTTTTTTTCATTTGATAAATAGTGTTGTATTTATCGTAATTAGCTATTCTTGAAGTATTAACGTTGTCTCTAAAACCAAAATGGTGGTGAGGTGTAACACCTTTCTTGTCTGTTTCATCTTCATAATAAACATCAAAATCAGCTAGCCATTGTTTCCCAGCGGGTTTTTTTATCCAATCAACTAAACTAACATCGTCACCAGATTTAACGCCAATATCACAAGCATTACCATGTATGTGGTCAGAATTAGGGTTTTTCTTAGACAACTCGTGGTCTTTACCCCTATACATACTAGTAATACGATAGCCCCCTTCAAAACCATAGTCTTTTAGGGCTAACATAGCTATATACGCTCTTCTATTAAGTCTTTTACCTGAGACACCAGATGATAATTCAGTTCCCGCCATGTATTATTTTGTTATATTTATTTAGATTCTTCTTGTACCCCTAAAGCGTTTTGAAATACTCTTTTTGTAACAGTTGGGTCTGTGTCTTTTCTTATTGATTGAAATACAACCCAATCACCATTACTCCATTTTTTAATTACGTAAACCTCAACACCATCATCTTCATCAGTTGCCATTTCTATTTTAGTTGTTGCGTTGCCTAACATTAGCATGTCGTTTGAAGTTGGATTTTCTATTGCTAAAAAATTATTAATTTTAGTTGTGTTATTTTTATTTTTCTTTTCACCTTCAGTTAGTTGTTCATAAGTTTTTTCATTATTTTTATGGTGGTTTTCAGCAGCTGTCATTAATTTACCTTGCATCCACTCTTTTAACTGTTTTTCATACTGCTTATAATATTCACCGTTTGACTTAAGAAATTTATTAGGATTAACCTTTGGGTTTAAATAAAGTGGATTTTCAGGATTATTGTTTAGATCAATAAACTGATCACT
>Ga0209337_1002075_pt1 | contig 14765 bp, 35 predicted proteins | sample LinPmetageLP53_FD_184044 | JGI IMG/M metagenome (GOLD analysis project Ga0209337, IMG submission 184044) | Marine viral communities from the Pacific Ocean - LP-53 (SPAdes) (version 2) | ecosystem: Environmental > Aquatic > Marine > Oceanic | place: Pacific Ocean | collected 2010-02-08
AGCCCCCTGGTAGACCCCCCAGAGGGCCCACTGAGCCTGCCGGGGGCCCTGGGGGGCCCCTACCCTATAGCCCTTTTAGAGCCCTTTTTACCAGGGGGCCCTAGGCCCCTTTCCGAACTAGATGCACAGAAACAGGGCCCTGTAGAAGGGCCCTTCAGAAGGGGGCGGGGCCCTAGGGTCTAGGATGCTAAGACCAGTAGACCCCGATCACTGCATTGTTCCAGGGCTCGTGGTGGACACGATCTGTCTTGCCCATGGCTGCCAGTCCCAGGTTCACCCAGTCGTCTACCTTAGTCCAGGTGTCGCTGTTATAGTGTGTAGGACCATCGAAGCCGTACCAGCCTGGCTCGACTATATCTGAAGCATTCGGGATCCCTCCCTCGCAGTAGATCTCTAGGACACCGTGACTACCTACCCACTCCCCTGGCGCCTTGTTAGCGCAGTGCACATCTCTCTTTACTGCCTCCCTAAGGTGGTCTGTCTCCCCGAAGTACTCAAGGATCGCTTCCCGATAGAGCCTCCTGACTGTGTCACGTCTAGTTCTTTTCATTATTTATAGCGCCTCGTTTGCAAGTCGGTTAACCCAGTGACCAAAGCTACCGGCACGAGTAGCCTTGATTTTAGCAATTGCATCAAGTTCAGTCCTAGCCTTGACTGGTGCAATCATATGCATGAGACCCTTGTCGGTTCCCATTGAGTAGTGTACATAGTAGTTAATCATTCTTGCTCCTGTAATCACCTTAGTGTCCCGCCTCCTCGGCCTTGGCCTCGTAGATTTCCCATTGCTCCAGCTTCATATCAGTCGCTGGTCGCTTTATACCGAGTGCCACCTCTTCACGCTCCATCCGGTCCATCTCCTTTATCTCTTCTTCTTCGCGCTTGATTGACTCTTCAATCGAACGGGACATCCAGGCGATCTCACCTTCCAGCTCAACCAAGGTCATGCGAGTGTAGCGACTATGGGGGCGAACGCCGGACCACTCCTTGTGCGCGTCGCTGTAAGTGCCCTGTGCGAAGCGAAGCTCAAGTTCATAAACGTTGGAGTGCTCATCCGCCAGTGCCTCAGACATGTTGGTCCAAAAGGTCCAGCCCTCTGCTTTCGCCTGCGCATCGCGCTTAGCGTTCGTCTCCTGAATATAACCCAGGACGTCAGTGTTGGAGAGGAGGTCAAGTTCGCGGGCAGTGAGTGTCATGAATAATCTCCTTGATTACTTCTATATTATACCACTAATACAACTAAGTTGCACGTGACTCTACTTGATGTCTCTAATCCAGTGCCAGAAACTATTGGCAACCACTGACCTGCACCTGATGATGGCTTCGGTCTCATTGCGGGCCCTGATTGTTCGCTGGCCCTGCTTGCCGTTGTGCTTTTGGAATGCCACGATAAAAGTCGTCATGATTAATCTCCTTGATTATACTATTATTATATCATAACTAATCGAGAGTTACACGCTACCATTCCTTTGGCTGTATTCGAGTGCCGCATCTTGGACAGATGCCCTGGACCCAGACAGGGTTGTGCGACTTGACGCCGCAGAATCTACAGTAGTACTTCATGCTGCAACCTCTCCTCGCCGTACATCTCGCAATTCGCCAAGCGTGTCCTGAAAGATATCAGCAAGGCTTTCGATGCCCTTTTCATCCAGCCTTAGCGTAAAACTCTTCCCAAAACGAACTACAGCCTGGTCACCTTCAATCTCAATCTCAAGTCTATGAGTACCTCCGTCATGTTTAAGTTCTGTATCGTGAATAACATATCTCATTTTAACCTCCTCAGGTGTTTATATTATACCAAACAAAGTTCGGAGCTACACGTATTAGTCGCAGGAAGACCAGGTGGTGTATTCCTCGTCTCGGACTTGAGGTACAATCTCTGTGAAACTAGTACTACCCATAGTATTCTGCACATGCCAACGGTGTGTAACCGGATCTTGCTTTGCGCTGTCAGTAATCTGATGGGCGAACTCAAGGCTGCCATCCTTATGGAGTGCATGCCAGTTCACGACAGCGTCGAAGACTTCTGAAGACATACCGCAAGAGTCTCTGAGAATAGCGTGGATCATCTGGTTGGACAACATGTTTAACCCTCCTTGGTTACTTCTATATTATACCACCTTCTTTCTTTTGTTGCACGAAGTTATCTATATCTTCTCCATTCGCGCCATGTCTTGTACTTGTCATACAAATAAAGTGCAACGATCACTGTCACAACATCTCCTAAGACCTCAACCATGTGAATCGATCCAGCCTGTAATCTCTTCAGCGCGAGATCTATCTATCAACTTATCTTCTCGAACTCCGGCTACATTCTTGTATATTTGCGGCTGACGGTACCACCATCCTAACTCGTCAGGCGCAAAGTCTTCTCGAACCATTCCTGTTACAGCCATCCGAATATCTCCCATCTCATAGGGACAATCAAGAGACTTGAGTTCTGAAACTAGTCTCGCCATTCCGGCTGTGCCCCGCTTCCACACGCGATGATCATCTGAGTATCCATAGAACCAGTCAAAGCTCTTCAACCTTTCAAGAAGGGTGGCATTCATGCGATCTTCTCCAGACGATCTCTGTGATACTGAGCTTCCGATCGACCCAGACCGTTGATAACGGGATTAGCGTCACCGTAAAAGATTGGACTCCGCATTCCCTTCACGTCTGCCGCGCGGAATACCGCCCAGCTGTATTGGTCGTCGCCGTTGAACTTCTTGATTGTGTACTTCTTTTTCATTGTACCTCCTTAGGTGTTTCTATTATACCATTTCGAACAAAGAGCTACAAGAAAACGTTGGGCGACTCAATGGGGTTTCCCTCCCCTAAGCACACCGACTCTAACGGCGCCGCCCAGCGTTAAAAAGTGATAGAGTTCCCAACTTCTCTATCAAGACACAGCCTGTAAGGTCAGAAAACCTGACCACGCTTACGCAACCACGAGTCGCCTCAACTAGTATCGGCAACCACTCTGGCCTGTGTCCCCCACATAAAGGGTAGAGGGGGTGGGAGTCCGTTTAGTTGTTGCGAGATGTGCGTTGGGCGCACAAACCATCTCTCAGGACACCGGACCTCTTGTGACTACCCATGTGTCACTCACCGTGTGTTCTTTGTTTCCCGACTGCCGACTCCCACCGGCTCCTTGAATCGCTAAATCCAAGGCCTCAAAATGTAAAAGATCTGCAAGGTTTGGAACCTAGTCTTTCGACTCCAGACGACATTGCATCTTGGATACCCTGCCTAAAAGGGGGCGTGCAACCGGTGCGAACAGTGTTCCTTGTTCCTTACTTCTATATTATACCTCAAATTGTTTTGATCTACACGAATCTAAATGGTACGCCCTGCAGGGTTCGAACCTGCGACCCTCGGCTTAGAAGGCCGATGCTCTATCCAGCTGAGCTAAGGGCGCGTATATTATTCTACCTTGTTTTCGCCTGTTTTACAGGTGGCTTATGAAGCCGCCTGCTTCCAAAGCGGGAAGAGTGACTTGCACTTCCGAGCGATTGCGATGCGAGCACCGCGGGTGAAGTAAAGCTCTTCGGTCAACTTGCGACCGGTGCGGACGTCATCCGCCATTCCGAAACCAACGACCTCGGGCATCCGAGCTGCCTTCCCGTTCCAGTTCACCTTGAATCGGTCTGGGTACCGCTGATCCAGATTATTGGTAGCGATGAAGTCAAAACTGACACCGTCAGCGTTGGTGCAGGAGCCTGAGACCACGAGAGTCTTGAGACCAGACTTAGGGTGAGCAGCAAGCTCGTCAGAGTTAAGAATCTCAAACATATATTGGGAGTTAGCGGTGATAGCCATGGTAAATACCTCTTTTGGGTTTTGGGTTTTGGAGGTTCCTATCCCCTCCATGTTTATATTATACCACCATATGCCCAATGCTACACGAAGTCGACCCTGTCTTTCTATTGTTTTTATCCTGTCTCGGTATCGACCCCTCTTGCAATCTGATGCTCTCTACTAATGATTCGATGAAGCTCGTGAATCGGAACATCCTCGAAAACCTGCCAGTCTTCCTCATATGCCACAGCTACATCCACGGCTGCTGCTTGACCCGGAGCTCCGCTATCCGGACCAAAGATAGCTGTTACACCGACCACGATCCCATCGAGATCACTGTCTAGCATTCTGACCAGGTCACCTCGACCTAAGACTGGGTTGATCACTCGGTGATCATCGAGAAAGACAACATTCGATTCTTCCATTACCATTCCATCTCCTTAACTACTTCCTGAAAGAATGAATCAGGCTGGAGTGGATAGTTGTACTCACGGCACACCGGAGGGCGGTTAAAGCCGTCCGGAATGAAACCGAGCTCTCCGCCGTCACCACCCTTGGCCATCTCGAGGTACTGAAATCTGACCTCGCGAAGCACTGAGCTGTGAGGCTTCATCGACCTCAATGCCTTATAGTATTTGACTGTTTCTTTTACTGACTTCATTCTATTCTCCTAAGCTGAGATTCCCATTACCGCACGAGCTGTGGCAACAACATTGAACTGCTGGTTAACATGCCTTAGATCTCTGATGGCTTGTTTACGAGCGTGCTCAGGGAGCGCTCGATCACGAATCCCTTCCTTGGCCTCACGATCAACCTCAAGAAGTTCTTGGATCCTGTACAAGACTGCAAGACCATTTGCAAACTCTAGGGCGTTAAATTGTGCAGCATCAATCTGATTCATAGTTTTCTCCTGTATATTATTATACACACTTTTTGGGTACTTTACACGTAGCGATCAAGCTTTGTGTCATCTTTTTTTTGCTCCGACTCTACTTTGGCGGGAGCATTATCATCCATATCAATTCGATATCTTAGGCGAATAAACAATGCCGGGTTCATTACCATAACAATGAGCGCTGTCCAGACAATAAAGAAAACGATGCCGATAACATGTTCCACTACTCTACCCTTCCACGACAAGCCAGCTTACTGTTCTTCTTCTTCTTATCTCCGTGGCTTCCTGCACCGGTCTTGAAGTGTGCACGAACGGCAAGCCAGTTGCGCGCACGACGCTCCTCAGCTTTACTGATAAAGTTCTTTTTCTTTGTCTTAGCCATTTCTGCCTCCATGTATCTATTATACAACATTTGTGAGAATATTACACGGGATCTTTGCGATATTTCTAAGGTCAGTCTTTAACATCATATGATATTGGTCGAGTCCCACTGTCACTAGTCCCTCAATGTAGTCAATGAATACAACCTGGCCGGTACAGTTAATGTAAGTTCCGCTGTTGATCTTGACCTGATCTCCCCGCTCGATCAACCGACTGCCTGCAAGCATTCTACGTTATCTCCGAGGATCTTGCCCACCCCATACTGCGCTTCAAGCAATTTGCGTGCCGTCCACTGATCAGGCGCAATCACCGTTGCGGGAGCATATCCGGTTGTGAGGATTATCTTCGCTGTCCATAGCCACATCTGAGTCATTCTAAATCTCCACTAATGTACTGGAAAACCCAGTACGATCCAACCAAGCCCGAGTCCGGCTCCGACCAATACTATAATCTCGAGTCTCCACATTATGCGAACTCTCCCTGGTGAAGACGAGTCTCGAACCGTTCGATCATCGCATTGAGCTCCTTGCGCAGCTCGTCACTTGCATGATCCACTTGAGCATTCCAGCTCGCCTTCGTGGAGTGGCCCTCGAAGATCTTTGGATCCTCATCGAATGCCTGTTTCATCATGTCACCGAACTCGTCCGCGACCTCATCCAGCTGGTTCTCCATCACGATCATATCTTTGATTGACATTGTTTTCCTCCTTGGTGATTATATTATACCACAGCTAAGTGCTAGTTACACGAAGTCGGCCGGACTAGGCCCGGCCGATTCTAAGGATTTAGAATATTAGAGATTGAGGGTGACCGGCTGAATCCCAAGAAATCTCAGGGAGGCCAAGTTTGATTCGAAGTTTATTGGATCTGTCAAATCCGGCTGGAGTCAAATGGATTTGAGATTGTTTTGATTTTAAGAGGTCACCAAAGATGGCATTATAATATGGAATAGTTTTTTGTGAGACATCAGTGAATAGAATATCTCTATAGTATTCTTTGTTATTGAAGTAGGCAATATTGGTGCCGCCGGAGTGGTGGTCTTCAATTCCGTGTTGCCATAGGTGGAGTCTTTTGGTATGGAATCTCTGAGATTGCCCAGGGTTTTCAAGAATTGAGAGGAGGAGGTAGTCAATGCATTTGATTTTGTGGTTGTGAAGGATGCGATTTGGATTTTGATTATGGATCATTATTATATCTCCTTGATATAATAATATTATATCACCAACCGCTTAGATCTACACGAGTTCAATGATTATCTTGGACACAGCAATGATCACGAATAGCTCGACCACCATGAGCATCACGATCGAAATAGCTTCTCTCATCTATCTCACCTGTCCGCCGCCTTTCTCATACTGCCAGAACTCCCTGGCTCTGATAATAGCATCCGCTGACAAATCTCTCTTCATTCTCTCTTCCGGAAAATCGACATAGATATCACGGACTTGAATCTCACCGCCGCCATCGATGTCATCGAGGTGAACAGTGTTCACTTCTTCTTTTACGATTTTACCGTTTTCTTGTGTAATAAAGATATGTGCATTTGCCAGCAGGACACCCTCACGGTAAATCTCTCCGGTCTCGTTATCAATCACATCAACATTCAAATCCATCTGGACCTCCTTAGTGATTATATTATACCACTCCATACTGCGTGCTACACGGGACTTCGTTCCCTAGGTCGACGTTTTGTGATAGCTCCCTTCTGAAAACTAAGTGAGACACCATCAATAAGGACAGGGTAGCTTACAAATCCGTCTGCACCTACAAAGGGTGGACCCGTTATGATGCCCATCTCACCGCGGAACTTTCCCCTGTTCCCCCAGACCATGGCACCTATTGTCACATAGGGATTCTCCAGCTCCCTTAGTCCAGCTCTAAAGCTGTGGAGTGTCTTAGTCACAGACCACTCATCAACATAGATCTCATCTCCCCTTAGCCATTCATCGACATTCCCAACTGCTCTTCCTTCGCCAGCGTGAGTGCTCCAGTACATTGTGCTGCGGCTCGGAACCATGGCTATGCAGTACTGGAGCTTTTCTTTCATCTCATTGGATGGAATCCAAGGACCGTCACGCTCGATGACTCTGGCAGAATCTATGAGCCTGGTGCGAAAAGCAATTTGCTTAGGTGATAGATCCCAACCGCGCTTCTCTCGGGAGAGAAAGTCCTGCAACTGTCGGTGAACATGATCAGTTCCGGGCACTTTGAGCAATCGTTCGATCTCCGCAATCAGATTAGTGTCTCCCTTGGGAGCTGGAACGCCCTCTTCGATGAGAGAGTCAAGCCAGTTACGCTGCTTAGCTGACAGTCCCTTCCTTCTATTCATCCGAGAAATCATATCTGTGACAAATAATACTTCTCGCCCTTGATGATGAGCTACGACATAGCTCTCAAGAAGATTAACTGCCTGACTGAGACGAAGACTGTGAGATTTACGAGCCATGTTTCCTCCGTTGGTCTTATTATACCAACATTTCAATCAAGCTACACGTTACTATGCCTCCAGGCCTTCAATCATTTCAAGCTTTTCAATGAGCTTATGTGAATTCAGCCATCGATCCCTACACCCTTTGCTCTCTACTCCGGTGTAGACCTGGTTGTCTAGGAACTCCTTGTGATGGGTGCTAGAATAAAGCACAAGTGCCTCAATCACTGTATCATACTCTTCTTTGCTTAACTGCACGTTCACTTACTACCTCGATGTTTTCAGGCCACACAAACCACTTCTTATTCTTGCTCCACATCACGAGAACATTATCATTTCTCTCTTCCTTGGGCATGATCCAAACAATCGTCCCAAAGGGTGTATTCTCGTTCTTATACCTGACCACATCACCGATCTGCATAGAATCCTCCTGAGTGGCTTCCCTTGATAATGCAAACTGTGTGCACACGACCTTCACTCTTTGCTGCAAAGCGCTTAGTCTCACTTAGCATCTTGTTGTGCTCGATCGGGCCGAAGAACTCCTTCGCGAAATATTCACTTCCGCCGGCTTCACTCTCTTTCTCAAACACTGCTGTCCATGTAATCTGTGTCATATCTTCTTACCAGTTTCTAGGGTCATTGGGATTATAGGGGTCAAATGGATCGATGGTCGGTGTTGCCGTTCCCCTCATCATCTTCTCCACCCTAAGCTGTTCGCGAGCATCAATCCCAGCCTGGATAAACTCATCTTCAGCAACTAAGAACTTCCTCCCTGCGAGATCGTATGCATTATCGGGTGCTTTATCGGGTGCTTTATTGGGTGCTTTATTGGGTGCAAGCTCACCGTGAACAAGGAAGCTAAAAGTGTCGTCCAGGCACCAGCCCTCGCTGAATGCGTATCCCCTGCCGATCATTGTGATATCTTCTTCACACTTCACCTCAGTTTCAAACTCAAAGGCTGAGCAGTGGGTATGGCACTCGCTGACCTTATTCACTTCGACATAATCGATGAGGTCTTCAAGTGATTCAAAGTCCTCAGCCGATCCGATGATAAAAGTATAAATCTTCATATGTTCTCCTTGTTATGTACATATTATACCACAGCTGTTGACTTTTTGCACGAAACTGACTCTAGCACGTTTCATTGATTACCTCCAGCCAGCTTCGGGCCATAAACCCCAGAGTCCCATCGCTACGGATAATACCAACCAATGCCTTGGCATTACCACCATTTTCGACAATCAAGTAAGTCTTGCCCGTTCCTTTATGTACCACCAAATCACCGATTTTCATTGACAATCTCCATCTCGTCCAAATCAAACTCAGCAACCTCACCCAAGACCATGACTTTAGCTGCGGGAATATAGAGGCGCTTGGCCAATCCAACGATCATGCCTATCTGGCCGTAGACCTCGGGCCATGTCTCTTCTTTTGCGTTCTGAACCTGGAAGTTACCTTTGATTCGTACCATGTCACCGACTACCATTTGCTCGTCCTTTCAATATCACCTGTATTATAGTCAACAAGATACCAGACACCGGTTCCCATGTGATCATCGTAGAAGTTGATCTCATCGATAACATAGGGCTCTCCGTCCTCGAGAAAGTTAGTAGTCGGCTCTGTTTCATTAAACCCCTGAGAATGGAATGACCTCAAGCCTCCCGCTTCCTGTGCCTTGACAATCAGCGTGAAGAGTCCAGTCGTAGTTCTCTTACTAATGAAGCCGTGGATGCGGGGCTCCATCGTTGAACCATCGTAGTGAACGTAACACCCTGTGATCTGACCGTCTGGGTGCCTGATACCGAGTGTGCAATGTGTTGACATAATATTCTTATCCTTGAGTGCAATGCGGGGGTGGAGTGCCGGCCGGGAACCCTTGAGGTAGAGGTATCACACCCGGCCGGCAGGCTCAGTGGTTAACCCACCGAAACCCGTGATACCTCCATAAAACCTGATTCCCGAAGAGCGAGAAAGAAGATGTGACCAGCGCCACCAAAGCGATTCTTCTCTGTGGCAAGTACCCGACAACCCATCAGGTCCTGATCCTTTCGTTCCACATCCAGTGTGATGAAAGCATCCACCATGTGCTTGAGAACGTTGGCTCCGGCCATGGCACCCGACTTGGTGACTTGACCAATGATGATTGCATTGCAGAAGTGACCCTTACAATAATCAGTAATCATAGCCAAAGAGCGCTCAGCTGTCTTAGAGTTTGTACTAGTCTTACCGTACTTCCCGTCATTGAGTGTCTGAAGAGAATCAACGATTAGGAAGAATGGCTTCTTGGGATTCGCCTTTCGAAGCTCATCAGCGTGAGCAAGCAAGTCCTCAACCATTGTATCCTGACCGGCCACAAATCCATGGCGCAGTCCCAACCGTTCAACAGTCATCTTGAGCTGGAAGAGTGATTCTTCAGCGGTATTGAAGAGAACTGTGGCTCCCTTACCCTGAAGAGCGTTCGCTGTTTCCAGCATCATGGTAGTCTTACCGGCACCAGGAGTACCCGTAAAGAGTGTCACCATCGAAGGTGTAAAGCCTCGACCTCCGAGAGCATCATCGATGTGAGAGATACCTGTTGGAATCCTCTTTCGAAGCTGATCAGGCACCGAGATATTTAGAATATTTGTACCGCGATCAATTGTATGTTCAACTTTAAGCTTCATTTGTTTCCTCTTGGGTTTGGGTAGTTGTTGCTTACCTCTCTATTATACCACCACTAGCTACTTTCTGCACGGGATTCTGTTGCAGTTAGTAAGTGAGATTGCATCATTTGAATAGCCTCGATCCTAGCTTCTTCCTCTCCCATCTGCTTGATAAGCCTTTCTATTCGATTCTTACTACTCTCAATCGAGTCTCTTAGTTTTGCTACAGCATCGATGTTAACGGGAATCACCTCCGCAGCCGGTCCAATCCGAACAAAGTTTGTTCGAAGCTCTGCTCCATCGGGAATGACATGTCCGTAGAACATCTTTCCCATAGTGTTCGCCTCATCATGACCCTCTGCCCACACTGTAGCGAGAGCATCTGACGACCAGCGCTTGGTGATGGTGTAGATTCCTGGTCGACCTTCTGTCTCGACCTTGCTTACTGCATCGGAGATGCGTGTCCAGATCCGATTGGTCTTCCGAGTAACTCCTGACTTCTGACCTTTCTTGAGTGAGTAGGTTTCCTTTCCGAAGAACCGATTGGAAAGGTAAGTCTCCACTTGACCCTGACGCTTGAAGCCCAGTCCAAACAAGGTGTCAGGGTCGTACCCCCAGTGAGGATGATTGCATCGAACTCGCTTCTTATCCTTTCGCGCCTGGTAGCACCACTCTGTATATTCCTCATATTCTGCATTCTCTGCAGGCAGACCTTTCGGCCGCAGGGTGAGCAAGTCGTCTATAATCTCATCTCTTTTTGTTTCTTCCATGTGAAACCTCCTTGGGTGTTTATATTATACCACCCAGACTTGCTTGCTACACGGGACTCTTCATGTTGATTACTACATCCTTTGGATGAGGCTTGAAGTAGAGCTTCCTTCCGGGAACGATGACCCAGGCACGTCGCATCTTGGATGCACCGGGATCAGAGCATTCGCCGTCTGTGAGGACGATGTAACCATCAAATCGCTTCTTGTTCTCCTCAGCATGCTTGGCTACAGCACTGAAGTTAGTACCTCCTGACCGCCAGCGCTGAGGCGGGAACTTCTGACCACGCCTCCACTTCGTCTCGTTATCAGTGTCAACTGAGGAGTCGAACGGGATGAGTGTGAACTCTATCATCCGCCCTAGATTATTGAGCTCACCGAAGAGGAGAGCCAGTGCTCCATCATCGACCGAGCCTGATTGGTCCATGTAGATTGCAAGGTGAGCACTGTGACCTCGCTTGCGACCAGGGTGAACATATGGGTACTTTCTGTTGATCCGCTTCATAGTCGAACTACGGTGTGCCCGCTGTGTTCGACCGCAGAAGTTCTTTAGCAGCGACCTCCAGTTGACCTCATTGCTCACCATCTCACGAATCTTAGACTGTACGTTACTAGGAACCGATCCCCACTGACCGTTACCATCACATCGACGAGTGGCTTCTGCCACTGCCTGCTTGATACGACCTTCAACTACCTGCCGCTCTTCATCAGACATATCACCCCAGCCATCATGATCATCCATCCCTCCGGGCTCACCCTCACCGGGCTCTGGTTCGATAGTCTCTGATATCTCAGGATCCTTCATCAGCTCGGCAAAGTACCAGTCAGCCGACATCTCAACAGGCATTCCTTTGATCAGATCAGACACCTTCGTCCACTTCTCCAACCGAGCCGGATCTGTGATTGCGCTAAGGTCGAGTGCCTCACCGGGAAAGAGACCACCATCAGGCAGCTCAGTTCGCTTAATGATCGAGTTGATAGCCAGGTCGGTAGCGAAGTTCCACACGCGATGTGGTTCCTGGCGACGCTGGGTGCAGTGATTGAAGATGAGATGGTAGCACTCATGCTTCAGCAAGCCTCGCACCTTAACGGTGGGAAGAGCAGCTACAAAGTTCGGGTTCCAAACGAGGTGAGGAACACAATCCTTAACCAGCACACCGGCTGTTGGGATTGCGGTTGTCTCAGACTTATTGAGCTTAACCATTATCTGACTAAAGAATGGCTCGTGCAACATGAGGTTGACGAGGTGATCATCGAGCTTGAATTGAGCCAGTTGAGCTTCAGTTGCCACCAGCCCAGCTGGCAGCTCTGTTGCCGTTCCTTGATCTTTTTGTTTCATGGGTTCCATTGATTCCTCCTGTCTCTATTATACCACCCTCCCGTGCGTGTTGCACGGGAAGGGGTAAGGACAACTACAGGCTGCGTGAACGTTGAACTGCTTCAACCACAGACTGACCCAAGAACTTGTGGAGCTTGGTGATGTTCTTGACCTCCTTGGTCTCCATCACCCCGTTCCAGAGACTAACCATCATCTCACCAGGCAGGGTCTTTGCCCACTTGGCAAGGTTAGAGCATTGATCAACCGTCCAGCTGTTTTGCTTGCAGTGCTCAACCAGCTTGGAGATAAGACCATTTGCTTGATCGTTGGTAAGTGAAGAGAGAGACTTCTTATTCTTCTTGTACCCGTCCAACACATCCTCAGGAGACACCTGCAACTCGTAGTTATCCACGAAGTCACGGAAGGAGATTGCTGCCTCCGTACCGAGAAAACCATGAGTCAGGGCGTAGAACCCGACGTTGGATGAGACATTACCAGCCACTTCCGAAGGTGCCATCGAGGTGTGACGCAACGTGTGGTTGAGCCGCTCGTAGGACCGAGGAGAGGGATAGATCTTGTCTGGCTCTGCTTGACCCTTGAATCGAAGATGAGCCGGATTGTGGCGAATGAAGTCCACGATAATGGGGTCAATATCACCCGCACCAGAAGCCCACTCAATCCAGTCTTCAGTGGTGGGATCCAGGTCAACAACCCAGAACCGGTCGAGCAAAGCAGGATCCATCTCGTTCACCTGGTACTCAGCCGAAGCATTAATCGCAGCGATGACCCGGGTACCAGGGTGAAGCTTGTGACCATTCAGTTCACGAGCCAGCACGATCTGGAAGGCTCCTTGCTGGAGCTCCGGAGTCGCACGGTTGATTTCGTCCAGAAGAAGAACCACCGGTTCGCGGCAAGCACGTGCGTACCAATCAGGAGGACAGAAGCGAGTCACACCGTCCACCAATTCAGGCAACCCGACCAGGTCACCTTCGGACATCTGTGAGAGACGCCGGTCAATGAGTTCCAACCCGACGTCATCGGCGACGCCTTGTGCGAGAACGGACTTACCGATTCCGTGTGGTCCTCGAATAAGAACAGAGATGTCGGCCGGAAGGGCGCGAACTGTGAAGGCGAAAGTTTTGATATCCATTTATGTTTCCTCTTGGGTAGGGTGTTTGTTGTTGTCCTGTCTTTATTATACCATAAGTAGGTAACTGCTACACGTCTTCCTTGTCACCTTTGTCAAGTTCTTGAATCCGATCCATCGAACCTCCGTGCCAATCTTGAATGCCAGTCGTGGTCATCACTCGAAAGTAACCGCTGGCATTCGACCCCTTGTGATAGGGTCCTGCGATGACTCCCCAGGGTGGTTCCTCAAAACCATATTGTCGCATGCCTTTCTTATTGAGACTCACCAGATCTCCCTCCCTGAAAGACCACGACCTTTTCTTGCTAGGTAGTGCTGCACCATTCGACCTGGCGACGCCCACCTGCTGCTTGATGTCACGCTTTTGGGCAGCAGTTAACTTGTACTTAGCCATGTTTTGCCTCCTGAATCTATTATACCATCACCCCTTATGAACTACATGAATCAGACATAGCTCAGTTGCTGAAAACTGCTCGACCAAACCGCTGGACCAGAGAACGTCATAAACCGGGGCATCGAACTGTTCCCCCAGTGCCGGCTCTCTCAGGATTAGTTCGTCAACAACGATTCCGAAGTGAAGATTGCGCCTACTGGCTCCCCATCGCCATGTCACCAGATCACCAGCCTCGATGCTTTCTCTTTTTTTCTTTTCTTCGAATCTCACGCCATTTACGCCTTTCAAGCATTTGTGCAGCTATGAGGATTGTGATAGCCAAGCCAAAGCTACATACTAGGGTCGACCCCTTCTCCACCGCCACGCGAAGTCGGCCCCCCTTTTTTTTTGGTCGACCCCCTAGAAAAGAACACCTCCGAGGTAGATCCCCGAGAGGACGAGGGAGGTGACAGCCAGCGTGAACAAGCACAGCGTCATCCAGGTGCGCCATCGGTGAATCTCAGAAAGTGTGTCTGCCCAGGCGTCCTCAACCTCCTCGACTCTCTCACGAAGAAGTTTTAACTGCCTGTCAGACCTCACCTCAGACTGTCTAACCGACTGCATCAACTCACTCTCACTCCGCTTACCAAACATTGGACTTCCCTAGAGTGAGAACGCGAGCAGCATTGCACCAGTGGCAATTGCGAGTGCAAGCAGACTGATCACCTGTGCGGTGAGTGCAAGCTTGCGGACCCTCTCTTGCTCCTGTAATATTTGCTTGAACAGTTCGACTCTGACCCTGATTCGGTCCTTCGACATCCTGACCCCCCAGCTGTCACCTCCCTACATATCTATCATACCACATGCTGACCCATTGTACACGAAAAAGTTAGGGCTGTTCGGGGTGTCCCCCCTGTTTAAGTCTGTTACTACTGGGCGCTCGATGAAATGCATCATCCTGGGCGCTCGATGGGAATGACACGGTGTCACAGTATTGACAGATTGTCACAGTTAGTGACATGTTGTCTTTAGGTA
>Ga0209337_1002078_pt1 | contig 14752 bp, 5 predicted proteins | sample LinPmetageLP53_FD_184044 | JGI IMG/M metagenome (GOLD analysis project Ga0209337, IMG submission 184044) | Marine viral communities from the Pacific Ocean - LP-53 (SPAdes) (version 2) | ecosystem: Environmental > Aquatic > Marine > Oceanic | place: Pacific Ocean | collected 2010-02-08
GTTCCTTTTAACTGGATAACCTTATTTGGTTAAATCGGTTTTGATTATTTCTAATTCTACTTCAGGATAATCTTTCATAGCCTCGGTAACTGAATTAATGTGTTTATCTTTATCTTCCCAAAACTTGATAGATTTACAACTGTTATATTTATCTAGTATTTTTCTTACACGATTACCCTTATTTCGGTCGTCCCCCTCAATTAAGTAATAATCCTCAAAATTGTAACCTAATTCTTTAAGTAATTTAACCAAAGAATCCTTAACCTCAATTATCCTATTAGATAAAATTAAGAATAGTCCGTCTGGGTCATAATCCATGGTTCTAAGATAATCTTCTCTTGTTTTTTGGATTAATTTAAAATTTAATTTTGGGTCTAAACTCTCTTTTTGGTCTAGATATTGTATTGTTTCTTTGTATGGTAGTTCGACAATTGTGTTGTCGAAGTCAAATAGGTATATATTCATAAAACAAAGATACAATATTAAATCGTGATATTCTATCTTTACACTATATTTATTAATAAAACTTTACTATGAAAAATATATTTGAATTGTCTGATGAAGAAAAAAACCGTATTCGTGGTCTTCACGAAACTTTTAAAAATACCCAGGGAGGTTTAATTATAGAACAAGATGAACCCAAACCATCAGGAACAACAAAAGTAGTTACAATAAAAGGTTGTATGGATGACGCAGCTAAAAATTATAACGACAAAGCTACAGAAGATGATGGTTCTTGTGAATATGAAAAATCAACAATAAAAGGTAGTGATATAGAGGATGATAAAGAAGACGAAATTAAAAAAACAAAAGTAGTAACAAAATATGATAGACAAGACCCAAAACTTTATCAGAGATTACAAAATCAATTAAAAGCTGTATACGATAAAGCTTTTTTAGGTAAAACAATTGCTTTATATAAAGGTAAGAAAGCAGCAGCACAAGATAGAGATATTAAAGTTATGGGAATTAAGGTTGGGGGAATGAAAGAAGCTGTAAAAGTTAATTCTACCTCACCAAAAATACTATTTAATAATAAAAAAGAAATGGAAGGTATGGACATACCTACAGACAAAGGTGTGATGAAGTATATGTTTGTTTTTGAACCGAACCAAAGTAAAGATAATAGAGTTAGTTTAGATGGTAAAAAAAGATTTTTCTCAGCAGGTCTTGGAAAAGTTTTAGATAAGCTAGAGGGGGTTATAGAAAAAATGAACAAGATAAGAGTAGCTAAACCTAAAACTGATTACTAATAAAACAAAAAGGTCTTCGGACCTTTTTTTTTGCTATATTGTTTGGTCGTTAAATAAAATTTTATTATCTTTGTAGTACAAATTTCACCTAACTTAAAAAATTATATAAATGAAAAAAATTATCCTACCCCTCCTAACACTTTTAATAGTGTTCACTTCTTGTGAAAAAGAAGACGATTTATTAACACCCATCACACCACCCGACACTAATATTTGTTGTGATACTTTATCTACAGATACTACTAATTTTAATAACGACTCAACCAATAACATAGTCACTGTTCTTACACCATCTAATAGTTTTGTGGGTTTCGGTAAATCTTATAATGTTACTATGACAGAATTTGATATGAATTGTTCCCAATTAACTACTTCACCAGTAGACACATCTTACTCTTATACAACACATAACCAAGGAGGGGTGACTTTTTTGGTGAACGACACTTTAGTTACAACCTCTTACCCTTTAAATGGTAACGCGTCACCAAGACACGCTTACATGTATGGTCCGGAAGAGTTGGATTGTATAATAAGAGGTTTTAATTACACACCAGGAATTCTAACATTAGACCTAAGATTAATATTTTGTAATGGAACACAAATTATAGATTGGACTGTTGATATGGTAGTGACTGAATATAGTAATGGTAACCTCGACCTATCGATAAACAATGGTGGTAATCACATGGGTATAAGCTGGGATTCCCAACTAAAAATACAATTAGAACCTATAAATTAATCTAAATAAAATATTAAGAGAATAGAAAGTATCCTAAACTGTAAGTTTGGGATATTTATTTTTAACAACTATTGTTGTGTAGTTAATTAAAATAATTTAAAAAACTCTTAAAATATGGCAAATTGTATTGCGTGTAGTGGTGACGGGAAATCCACACTTTATAGATTCGGTAACTCAGGAAGAGATAGTGGATGTGAATATTCCTCATTTAATGCTTGTCTAAAAGCAAATAATCCTAAAAATATAAATGTAAGTACTGATTGTTTAGTCTTCTTTAATGATGGTGCTAGTGACCTAAGAAATTCAAGTAATAGTGGGATACAATACAGTCAATTTATTGATAAGTACTCAGATACAAACCAACAAAAACCAATACCAAGTGAATACTCGTCACCAACATCACCTGACTACATAAACCCTACTAGAGACCAAAGACAATTGGGCCAAAAAAAAGGAAGGTTATGGGGGTATGATTTGGACGCAAACACATCATACTATTTAGATTCTTTTAATCACGCAGGTACTGATATCGCAGCAACTAATAGTAGACTGTGGGTGGGTTGCAACTTTAATAGTGTTAACGTACTAGGAAGTGAAAACCCAAATGAGACTAGCACAATACCTTCTTTTACGGTTAACGAATACAGTTACAATATAACTAATAACGACCCAGATACCTTCAACAAAACACCAACCAAAACCTATAGGTTTGTAAATAAGTTTGGTGACTTACTAGCCAATATATGGACTTTAGACACCACTACACCAACACCAAAAACCTCTAACGCTGGTACCTCCGCAACCAATCCCTGGAGCAAATATTACAATCAAACAATAGGTGAACTCGAGTGTTTAGGTAATGATTTAGGTGTTGTAGATGATAGAACATTAATATTGAGTGACAAACAAGGCCACATTTATATAGCTGAACTAGATAATCTTTGGAGTGGTGAAACTGTAACTTATGGTAGTACTAATGGTGTTTTGAATTCTGATGGGGGAACACTACCAAACACACCTCACGGACCTTTAAATTTAAGTGGTCATGATTACGGTTTACAGAGTACAAATAATGGAGTACCATACTATTGGAGTTATACAGACGCAATTTATAATTGTAGTGAAGATACTAATTTTGAAGTCTATACTGTAGTGGTTAAACTTATAGTGAGCATGCGTTCAGATGCATATAAAACTCATGGTGATGTAATATTCGTTCCATCAGACTCAGTCAATCAGAACAAACCAGCCATTATAGCGAGTCTACAATTAAATAATGGTACAAAGAAATTTGTAAGGTTTCGTTACCCAACAGATACAAATAACATAGTTGTACAATATTATGATGACAAGTTAACGGAAAGTACAGCACCAAGTGGAGCTGTGTCCTTGTTTAAAAATACAACCACAGACCAATACTATACTGTAGCAGCTAGAAAAAGATATGATATCGATTTTGTCACACTAGCTACCTCAAACTCCCTATCAACTCAAGTAACAACTTACGACAACCAAGGATTCCTACAATCACTAGATGCTGGTAGTATGCATGGGTGGGGTTGGAGAGGAGCTTCACAAGCAGTGGATTGTGTAACTATCACAGCTTACACCTATAATTGTAGTGAAAGTGGGTGTGTTTCTGTTTTAGGTACTGGTGGTGCTTTTGCCACAATGAATGCTTGTACAGGAAGTTGTGTATCCTGGTCATGCACAACAACATGTGATTGTCCTGAAGGATATACATATGATGCACTTACAGAAAATTGTGAACTCACTAGTTCACCAACCGTAAATACTTCTATAGAGTTAGATAGTTCACCAAATAGTTCACAATACAATAATAGTGTAACTTACTTCTATCAAAAACAAGGAAATTCCACTGATTGGACTAATATAACTACTAAATCAGGCCCTACCTTAGCAACCTCCACTGACGCTTCTGGTTTTTGGGGTATGAGTGGTGACTACCTATTAAACGCACCATTAAATGCCAATGGTGTGTGGAGTGCAACTTTTGGACAATGGTTACCCAGCTCACAAAATTGGTACGGTACATCTAAGTGTATAACAATAACTGGAGTTACAGAGAAAGCTTATTTAATTGGTATTGGAGGTACAGAACATTTTAGAGTTGGTGTAAATAATGTACTAGAGATAGATACCACAACTGGTGTTAATAATTTTGACCCAGGAAATGTGATTGGGGGTAATGACCCAGTATCACAACCACCAACCATAACCTACAAAAGTTGGCATGTATTTAAGGTTATTTTACAACCTGGTGATAATACTATTTTATTAGAAGGAGCGTCAGTAGGGGTTAATACATCCCCAGCTTTTGCCTTTGATATTGTTGGTCCATTTAACAGTACAGACTACGATACCAACGCTGAGTACGTTGCTTTAACAACTAACACGTATACAGCAAGTACAGTTTATGGTACAAGAAATTTACTTGATGTCGTTAGTTCTAGTAATTGTGATTTAGATAAACCACTATTCCCAACCTATTTTGGGTCAACAAGTTATAGTGATTATCCAGACCCATGGAGATTAACTACAGCGATGGATGAACTAATAGACCCAAACATGGTTTATTCTCAAGGACTACCACCAGGACACGTACCTGGTTGGGGACTTGTAGCAGACCCATCATTACAAGCGTATGGTGCTACATGGGCTCAAACAATCGCTTATAGTCGATGGGCCCCTTGGTTTGCTGATGGTACTAGTTATCAATTCCCTAATGGAAGTATACAATTAAAAAGAAGTATAAATCCCCAAGAATTTAATTACGGATTAGAACGTAGTGGTCTAAATGGAGGTACAGATTTTTGGCCAACATATCCAGCAGGTAACACACCTAACCCTACACCCTACCTACAATGGTATGAGACCAATGGTAATGGTGACTCGGGCACGTTAAGTCAAGTTAGTGCTGGAGTGAGTTTCAACCCATATTCCTTCCAATTCCAATGTAATCCTACCCACTCATACACCATGTTAGGAAATAGTGCGTATCCCTGTTGTGATACCGATAATACATATGGGGTAACTGGGGTAAATGGACCAATGTCTATTGGTTATGCAGACTCTTTAAGGAACTTTAAAGTTTGTGGGTTTGGACAAGAAAACATATATAATTCCGGGGCTCAAAATAACCCTCTGAAAATGTTAGGTTCTTCGGAATATGGGGGGGATTGTTTAGGTTGTCTTCCTGATAATAGTGGAGCTATACCAGATGCGTACTGTCTAACCTTTGATATTTGGGAAGACTTAATAGATTGGTTAAATCTACAAGGTCTTACGGTAAGCCCTATAATCGACCCTAATACCGGTCAACAAGCACTTATTGATTATAATGCAGACTATTGGACGGTACTAAGAGCAGTTAATACTTATTGGACACCAACTAACCCACAACCTATGGGTTCTGCTATTCCCTACGTAAAATTACGTGCAGACCTTCAAGGTCAACATACTGTTCCAGCTTACGTTGCCAGTAAACAGTATTTCACACAACCTTGTGAGTGTTCAGAAAGTAGTGGCGTATTTAACACACAAGTTAATTATTGTACATCACCATCAATTTATGATGCATGTAGTGATTCGTGTATCGCTACCACAGCTTGTACTTTAAATTATACTCTAGGATTTAGTGGTGGGTGTGTATCTATACCTGGTACTGGTCATACCGGTACTTATGCAACATCTGGTGATTGTGAAGAAAATTGTTTTAGTGGGTTTACTTATTGGGAATGTGGAAATAACGGATGTTCAACAGCAGCAAACGGGATAATAACATCGTTTACATCCCAAACAGAGTGTGAAAGAATATGTACTTCTTACAGTTGTTCTACTACTGGTTGTGAAACTTACAATGCTGGTGGAGGTGGTGGTACTGGAGGTACCTTTAGTGATTTAACTGAATGTGATGTAAGTTGTAAATCGTGGAATTGCACAAATGGATTTCAAGGAGCCGGATGTCAACAACAAATTGGTACCGGTGGTACTTATACGGAATTAACCGCGTGTACCACAACATGTGTATCATATGAATGTCTATCATATGGTTGTTGGGGTTATGAAGGTACGGGTTATACCTATAGTACTTTAGGTACTTGTACAGCATCATGTCAAACTTTTGAATGTACATACTCTGGATGTGGGTCTTTTAACCCACCACCACTAGGTACAGTGATAACACCAGGTATTGGTAATCCTAATACGTATTTTGGTACTGGTAGTTCCACAACACCAAACCTATATACTAGTACAACTTTATGTGATGAATCGTGTGTTTCTTGGGGTTGTGCAGAATACGACTTACTTACGAGTTCTAGACAACCAGATATCTACGCATACTATGACACAACCTCTATGAGTGTACCTATAGAGGATTCGGTTATAGCTTTAAGTGCTTGGACACAAAGTATTCCTGGTTACACAGGAAGAACATACCATACTCTAGTGAATGATGAACGATGGTTAGAGTGGGGTACAGCGCCTTGGGATAGTTTTTCTGGTTCCAATAGCTCAGGTAGGTTTGGAGCTCCTTATCAAACAACACAATTAAGAACTTGGGCACTACAACAAGGAATTGATACTTATCCGGATGGAACTCATTTAGTATATTCTAATAGAACTAGTAACTATTCCTACGGAACCACAACAGTAAATGGTAGTGTTATAAATATAATGAATACTGGGTCCGCACCACAAGCTGCGGTTGATGATAACGTTATCGTTATAGTATTCTGTGACGAATCTGAAGGTGGTCAAGGAGCAGACTATTTGGATGGTTCCCCAAGTACCTGGGGTAATGTGCCAAATGGTTCATGGCAAACAGATTATAATAGATTTAAAGGTAGGTGGACAGCTGGTGAAGCAAATGGAGCCATTAATCAATGGTTATTATATGGAGCAACTAATTCACATATGTTCACCTCAGGTGCTGTATCTAGAACAGCCCTTCACGCTATAGCATCAATATTTAGTGGTAACACGGGTAGTAATAATGGTTTATGGTTACCGGGAACAGCACCAGCTGTAAGTTCTTCGCCAAACTTCTGTTCGGTAATTTCCCCAACGAATAGTGTTTTACTAGAAATCAGTAATCCATATGTAACAAATAATGTGGGGTTATTAGAACATTATGGTTGGAGTATGGATTACGCTTATGGTGCATGGAACCCATCCAATTTCCAAACCTACCTAAACACTAGTTTCATTAGTACAACAACAGTGTCTGGAAATAGTGGTTGTTTTTCAGCGTCTACACTCCCTATTGAAAGTTTTCCATTTTCATCGGTAACAGATTGTAATAGTGGTTTTACTTATTGGAATGGTGATTTAATTAGATGTTCAGGTTTTAAATGTAGTGATACTGGGTGTATTGTAGTTACAGGGTCAACTAACACAGATTGGCAATTCGAAACATTGGTAGCGTGTACAGCGGCATGTCAATCATTTGATTGTACAACAACTGGATGTACAACATATAATGAACCAAACTACGGTACTGGTGGAACTTACAGTAGTTTGATTTCCTGTGGTAGTGCTTGTACATCTTATAATTGTGGTACTTACGAACAAGGTTATGGGTTAGAATCTACTTGGGATGGTTGTCTACCACAAATAGGTACTGGAGGTACCTTTTATAACTCCAACCAACTAGTTGTTGGTACCCTAGCGAGTTACAGTGCATGTACAGGAAGTTGTATTTCCTATAATTGTTCTGGAGCGTGTGAAACTAACGGGACTGGTTTATCTGCTAGTACTGGTTATTGTGAAACTTGGCCAAATACCGGTGGAACCTTTACTACCATGTCAGCTTGTACAGCAAATTGTCAAACTTTTTGGTGGTGTGTACCAGAAACCATAGTTGATTCTTGTAGTAGTAGGGCGTTACAATACAATTTACCAAACACAGGACAACAATTAGTTAATTTAGACGCAACAACCTCATTATATTTTGGTAATTATATAGCTCAAGGATTCCCTTCAGTTAACATAACCACTATAAGTTTTGAAGCGGTAACCAATATGGTGCCAAATAATGCGTGTATAGGTCAATATGGTTATCCTATAATAGGTCCACAGAGTATTAATTCTAATTATGTACCTGGTGGTCCTTGGTATGTGTGGAGTGACTTTATTGTTGCAGCACAAGCTGTGGGTGTAAGTGTTACGAACGGTATGTCATATGTCCAAACACTACAAGCAATTCAAACATATTTCCAAAGTAGTGAACAAGCACTGTGGATTGATTATATGAATTGTATATGTACATCTACATTTAATGATGTAGTCTGTACACCAAATGCTTCCTCACCAGTTTTAGGTGCGACAGGTCCATTCCCTACCTCTGGAGATGCAATAAGTAATTGTTATGATACTACATGGAATTGTGTGGATGAAACATTCACTAACACATGTAGTGGTACTACACAATTACCAGGTCAGTACACTGGTCTAACACAAGTACATGACTTCGTATCCAATAACCTACCAAACGCAAATCTAAGTGAGATAAGTTATGAGTCTACAGAAATACAATTATTAACCAATGGATGTGTGGGACCAAATGGTTACGCTATATATAAATTACAACCTTTATCCTATACCCCTTTAAATGGTGGATTAGACTACTCAACATACTCGAGTTTTATAACCGCTCTATCAGGACAAGGAGCTACACAACTAATTCCAGGTATGTTGTATAGTAGTGTAAATACTGAAATTAATACCATATCTGGTTCATCTATTGCTTTATGTCAAGAACCTTGTATTTGTGAAACACATCCATGTTATTGTGAAGAAATAACAGGGACAGGTGGAACTTATAACACTTTATCTGAGTGTGACATCCAATGTAATTGTATACCTAGTGGAACTTCTTGGAATTGTGTGAATGAAGGACCGTACCAACCAACATGTAACGATAAACCTTACATGGGTGAATACTATAGTCAAAATGATGTTGTAGATATCTTTAGACAAAATGACCCTAATGTTTCTTTTGGTACTCAAAGATTTACATATAATGTACAATCATTTAATCCATTAGTTAACGGACCAATATTAAATTACACTACTGGTACTCCATCAGTATGGGGTCTGTTTAGTGGTTCTTCTTATCAGTGGGAGGATTGTTACAAATATAAGGTACCTGATTTATTTTACCCATACACATATATAAAAAGTATTTCACACCCATTAATTAGTGGTGGTACTGGTATATTAAGTAATACCGGTTGGAGTTACCAGAATTGGAGTTCTTTCTACAACGCGGTAGTAAACGCGGGAATCAGTATCAATTCAAGTATGAGTTTTTCAGCGGTTTGTGATGTTATTGACACTACTCTCGCTTCTAGTTCACCAGCAGGTGGGATACTACAGGGATGTAATGTAGATTTTGCTTATTGTTGTGTTGATGAGGAATGTTACTGTTACGAATTATTTGTAACTGGGGGTACCTATACTAATGAACCAGATTGTTTAGAAATATGTTGTCCAGAAGCTAGGACAGGATATACATGTGATAGTGTATTACAAGATTGTGTAATAGTAAGTCCACCGGTTCCATCAAACGCTTACCTTTTCTATACGGATTATAATTTATGTCTACAACAACTTCCAGAAAACTGCCCACCTATAATGTATGATTGTATAACCGGACTTACGATATATGCGTGTGACACAAGTCAACCAATTGACCAAGTATCTCCCGGAACAATTGCGGGTAATGGTACTCCGTTTATTGTTAATAATCCAGGTTACCCTTTTACTAGTTTTACAACAACGGCAAATCAGTTTGGTATATCAAGTGGTATTGGTCATGCGGAACAAGTACTAACAAATCCAACCTACTTAGACCCATCAGTACCATTTTCTTCTGTTACTTATGAAGTAAGCGGTACGAGTACTAATCCATTTATTGCGTTGTGTGACCCAATGTGTTTAGGTCCACATGGTTGGGCAGTATTTAGGATGATATCTATAGGACATCCACAGATAAATAATGGGCAAGCTTATTATAGTTGGGGTGACTTTATTACCGCAGCAAATAACGCTGGATATCCATTCTCCCCAACACTACCAATTAATGACTGGGGGTGGAATCACTGGATTGTAATTGTTGAGAATTGTGGTTGTATTACAAACCAGTGTGATTGTGTACCAGTATTAGGTATTGGACAATATTATACTATGGCAGCTTGTGAAAAAGATTGTTGTACACCTAGACAAAGTTGGGATTGTACAATTACGGGTTGTGTTGACCCAGGTGATGGGAGTGGTTTATTCTTCGGTCTAAACGGATTAAGTGATTGTATTAGTATTTGTAAAGAATATGAGTGTCACCCAGACTCTAATTTGACTACTCCAACCGGAGTAATTACAACAACAAATACATGTGATGATAGAAATGAAATAAGTTATAATGGTTCTGGTGTACAAGATATAATGGGACACATAACAAGTCCAAACCAACCAACACTACAAATTACACCATTTAGTGAAATGAAGTTTGAAATAGCTAATTTCTGTCACCCACCATTTACACCAACACCATGTTATGGTCAAAATGGTTTATCTTTAGCTTATGTTGCTAATATAACCGCTTTAGCTGCTAATGGTAATATATACAATATACCTTCAGGGACTCAGTTCTTTAGTTGGAGTGGTCTGATAGATGGAATTAACCAATACTGTACCACATGTAGTGGACAATTCACGGTTAACTCAATAATACAACAAACCCAACCAGCTACATTCCCTGGTCCTTATGATTGTTTTGATGGTAGTAATGTTTGTTTTTGGTCAAATCCAGAAACAACTTTCCCAGAATTTACAGTTAATATGGATTGTTGTGACTGTGAAGATGAGTGTGACTGTAATCCAATTATTGGTACTGGTCATACCGGTACTTACCCACTCACACCACAAGGTTATAATTTATGTTATAGTGCATGTTGTGATGAACAAAGGTTTGATTTGTGTGATGTGTTCCTAAGTGTCTCGGATATGGGGGTATACCACATGGACCACTTTACTGGTGTAATTACTGAAGCATCTATTATAGGTGGTAATCAAACTCACAACGATATAACTATGTGGGTAGATGGGCCACTTAATAGTTTCTTGTGGTTATATAACAATAACACCATTACAGAATATAGTATAACTTTAAGTCCTTGGACTACATCATTTAGTAGGAATATTTCTACAAACGCGTTTATAGGTAGAGGATTAACAACTTACGACCAAAACACATTAATATCAGCTGATAACTGGGTTAGAAGAATAGATATAACACCACCATTGGTAATTGCTAACGTATCTTTAATGTTCCAGTTACCTTCTTGGTGTTTAGGTGATATAATCTGGGATTCTATAAGTCAACAATTCTTAATTGCTTATTCGGATTTACCAGTTAGTAACTTAAATCAAAAAATAGGTAAATTTAATTTTACTGGAACACTACAAGATGAATATACTATACCAGGTGGTGTTCTTGAACAAAATGAAAAAATAGACGGATTATATAAGAAAGGTGGATTCAATAATAGTTGTAGAAACTTTGCGGTGACTAATAAAGGAAGAGTGTTTGATATTATAGACCCATTATTTGGTGGTTTAAGTTTATCACCAGTACCTAGTGTAACTACAAGTGACCCACTAAACCAAAATGTCCAAAATGGGATAGACGCTTTAAATACACCAGTTACTGGAGCGGCAAACGCTGAAGGACCTATATTCTCTGAAGAAAATTGTGGTTGTATAAGAAAAAGAGAAACTTATAATTGTGAACAAGATATTTTATCTAACCCACCAACAACTAATTGTATTGACCCAGGTGATGGTACTGGACAATATACACCAATAACAGCTTCTTTAAATGGTTACGCAAGTGCTTTACTGGAATGTCAAGATAATTGTCCTTTCTCTTGTATAACTTGGGATTGTGTTCCTGGAGTAGAAATTAATAGTTGTGAGGGTGTACAGTATACATTACCTTACCCACAAGTTAATTCTGAGGGTACAGCATTAGACTATATTAGTAACGGAAATTGGCCTAATAGTCACCTAACACCATTTAGTGATATACAATATGAATTAACGACATCAACTACTAATGGGTGTACTGGAGCTAATGGGTTACCATTATTTAGAATTAGTCACATACTTTCACCTTGGGATGGAAGTCATTACTATAGTTGGAAAGAATTGATTGACGCAATGAATATCAATTTCATGGCTCCTCAGGGAGGTTTTCCTTATTCATTTAATTTAGCACAGGTAATACAGATACTAGCTCAATATAATTACTCAAGACCTAAACTAGTAACAACACCATGTATATGTGAAGCATCTCCATGTCATTGTATTCCAGTTATTGGATTAACCGGACAATACTCGACAGAACCTTTATGTATTACAGATTGTTGCCCAGTAGAACCAATAGAAGAAGGTTATAATTGTATAGACGAGATTGTTGTTTTGGGTGTTACAATGACTCAAGCTACTTGTATACCATGTACCGGACCTAATTGTGACTACACCACAACAGGAGCTCTAACTTTAGGATACTTAAATGCTTTAGCTTGGTGTCAAGATGATTGTGGAGAACCCACACCTACTGGTTGGTTCTGTGAAATAGTAGGACAACCTTGTATACCATGTCAAAACCCAACACAAAACGGTCCATGTTATATAGACCCAGAGAGGTGTTATTTAGAGTGTGGTAGGATAGAACCTAATCCTTGTCCACCTTTAGACCCAAATTCCCCTTATTACACAAATAACAATGAATTCTGTTATAGTTGTAATAATCCAGGAAGTTTCTATTATGGTCATGTGGATTGCCCGTGTTGTAAACATAGACTTACTCCACAAGTAAGATACTGTGGTTCACAAGAGGAAGTAGCGGTTAAAATATCAGAATATACAGGAACAAAATTAAATGTTGTTACTTCTCAAATGGTGGCAGCTGTAGAAGATGTAGCTTCACAAATAAAAAGAAACAAACAAAATTACGATACCTCTAACTGTAATAGTTGTGGTGGTACCCTAGAGATACACGCTACTTGTTTAGATAGTGGTTGTATAAGTATTACAAAGTATAAAGAAGATGGTACAAGTGATGTTTGTTGGACTACGTCTAAAAATACAAACCAAGAAAATATGACGTATGACTGTATAGATGGTACTTGTATTGAAATTGGTAACGGTAGGTTTAATAGTATGAGTGAGTGTATAAAAGAATGTAATGACATAACCAACGGTAGAAGTAGTAGAAATATAGTAGGTGATAAAAGTAGAATATTACCCCCTCCACCATATATGCCAACACCAACTAGGTTCACACCACCAACAGTTGTGGTTGAGCCTAATTTCTATGTATGTCAAAACGCTGTTAATCCAGTAGTTTCAGAAAACCAAAAGTCTTGTGTACCAGTAAATGAATTTGTTACGGGAGCTTTTACTAATTTAGTTGATTGTTTAAATAGTGGTTGTGGGGGTTGGATTACACCAACAACAAACAGTAATATAAACGTTAATGGGGTTACAGTAAAACCAAATCAAATATCCCCAATAGGTATGTGTTGTGAAAGTTATATAACTACAGCAACAACACCACTTACTTTAGAAAGTTGTAGTAATTATTGTTGTGATGGAAACGATACATGGTACCCACTATATAACGCGAATGGTATTAACAATGTAATAAACTCACCACTAAGTTACACTAAGAGTGTTATAGGTTCTTTAATAACATCCGAAATCGCTGAAGTTAATCTTGGTAAATCTACATATGAAAGAAAAGGTTATTCTACTCTATCACCATATCTCCAAAATAGTATACTTAGATGTGGTAATGAAATAATTGGTTATATAGATGGTAAAACTGTTTATAGTACGATAGCAGATGCCCTTAATGAAGCGTCTAGTATGGGTTGTACTGGTTACCACGAACATATAGTAAATGGTAGACGTGGTTATATGGCGTGTGATACACATTCAATATCCACTTCATCAGCAAGAATGACTGCTGGTGGTGGACCTTGTATTTGCAGACAGTATCAGACTGGACCTGATGGACAATCTACATGTATAAAATGGAGTCCACCTGGATGTAATGATGCTCCATTTATGACAGCCAATGAACCTATTAGGACGATAGATATTCCAAGACCAACAGGTGGAAACACCCCAACCGGTACTAGAACTTCTATGGGAAGTAGTAGGGTTGCAAGAGGTGGAACGTCATCAGGTGGTGGTGGATATTAAAAATATGAAAAAGAAAGAACTTACATATAAACAAATAGATAAAAGACTTGGCCTTCTAATTAAGAAGGTTAAGTCCTTATCTAAAATGAAAAAGAAAAAAATAGAAAAAGTATTGGTCTAATGGCAAAAAAAATAATTATATCAGAAGGACAGTTAAAAAGAATTGTTAGTAAAATTAACGAAGATGATAACTGGTGGGAAAATGAAGGTTCAGATAAGTGGGATTTACTAGAAAAAGATTTAAGATTTGTCGTAGATAAAATTATTAATAAACATAAATCAAACTGGGGTGACGACCAGTATGCCGTAATCGGTGCAATAGAACAAATATTCGAAGGGATGTTTGCTAAGGTAGGTCGTTAAACTAATACAACCTCAACCCTACAGAACGAGCTAGCCAAATCCCTATAACTATCATATTGGTCCCATAACGATTCTATAAGGTCCTGTTGGTCTTCTGTATAGT
>Ga0209337_1002079_pt1 | contig 14749 bp, 22 predicted proteins | sample LinPmetageLP53_FD_184044 | JGI IMG/M metagenome (GOLD analysis project Ga0209337, IMG submission 184044) | Marine viral communities from the Pacific Ocean - LP-53 (SPAdes) (version 2) | ecosystem: Environmental > Aquatic > Marine > Oceanic | place: Pacific Ocean | collected 2010-02-08
CTGCTTGTTATAGATAGAATTATTAATGCTGGTAAAATTATTTCTACTAAGTTTTCTACTCGTGAAGAAATTATACGTGGCTTACAAAACGTAAAGAAAGTAATACAAACTGTTGTCGGGCAAGGGGGTAAAGTATTTGTTCATGGCACTGCATCAGCTTTTGAAAAGGCAACTGGTGAAAGCGGCGCAAGAGCTATACATGTGCAGAACGGTAACGAGGTGCATCTTTTTTTACCTGCATTAAAAGCAAACACTCCTTACCATGAAGCGTTTCACGCTGCCGCTATGCAGATCGATGAGCAGGAAGGAAAGGGTACATCTTTGCGTAAGCTTGCTCGCCAGTTTGCTTTAGCATTACCTAACGCTCAAAGATATTTAGCGTTTATTAGTCAGTATCTTAACGTAGAGCAAAAAGCTTTAGCAGAACTTGCTGTAACAGATGGCTTAGCTAGGAAGTTATTGGCTCAGATAGTAGCAGAAAATCCACAAGCTGCTGAGGAGCTTGTTATGGAAATACTCGCTGACATCACTAACGGTGACTTGTCAGCAGAGTATAAGCAGGGACTTATAACGTCGTTAAAAAATTATGTAGGCAAACTGTTTGGTACAGAGTTTAAAAACCCTACGTTAAAAAATATAGTTGAAGCTATTAAATCTGTTACTACTGCTATGAGTGAAGGTGTTTCCGTAGAGGGGATGCAGGAGCTTGCCGAAGCTACTGAAGGTCTTAAAGAGTTACCTACAGTAACTACTAAAGATGATGAGGGAACAGTAGTTGAAGAGTTGCAAGAAGAGCAAGCTCCAAACCCAGCTATGGCTAGCGAGGTAGAGGCTTTGACAGAATCTCAGTCCGATAACAATACAGCAGAGGAGGGTAAGAATGCGCAGAAAATAGTAGAAGCTGTAGCTGATATGCTTACAGAAAATAGTTTTACTTTAGTTATGGAGGGTAAGGGTAAAAACAAAAAGCTTGTCCTTAAAAAATCTAAGCAAGTAAACCTGTTTAAGATGAAGAAGGATGAGATCATACAGATCTTACAGGATAGCGGTATGAAGAAAGAGGATGCAGAGAAGACTTACAAGAATGCTGTTCAGTTTGCTAGCGGTAGAAGGGCTGCAAGAAAAGAGTCAGCGAAGATAGCTGCACAAGCTAACCGTAGAGAAAGTAAACTTTCGACAGAAGCTAAAAATTTACGTAAGCAACTTCAAGAACTTAAGGATAAATCAAAAAACTTACAGGACTTTTTTAAGAAAGCACAAGCTCTTATTAAAGAGCGCATGAAGAACAGGAAGACTTCTAATAAGTTTAATGCTACGCAGCTTAAAAAGTTCTTTGCCATTGCTGGACAAATGGCACGAACTTCAGCAAAAAGAATGTCAGAAAACGAGCTTGATGTAATAGACTCATACCTCGATAAGATAGCTGAAATATTTGACAAGCAAGATGCAAATAAAGCTATGGAAGATCACTTGAATCTTGTTAAGAGCATTCGTGCGTTACAGAAAACTCTACTCAGGAAGTCTCGACAGAAAGACTTTGGGGCATACCGAGCTCTTGCAAGGATAGCGGGTATGATAAACGCATCGCTTATACCTGTAGACCAGATGAATCAATTCTCCGAGTTTATTACGGATGTAAATAACAGTATGAAGAGGGCTAGGTTTAGCAAGGATTCTGAGGGCAACCTTGTTGTAACAGAATCTAATCTTAAAGAAGTAAAGTCTTTACTTGCTCTGGTTACAAACTTCAAGGCTATAGAAGAGGTAGAAAGAGATGCAAATTTTAGGTTGAGAGCAAAGAAGGCTGTCATCGAAGCAAAGAAAAAAGGGAAAACGACTACGTTTGAGGAGGAGTACAAAAAGCTACTAGGAAAATATGAAAGAAGTAGGCTTAGCCCTACACGTAAAAAGATTATAGACACAGCTAAAGAACTAGGGCTCGATGCGGATAACGTACAGGATCTAGAGCAAATACTCGATGAGATAGCTAAGGATAGTGCTGAGCTTGCCGAGGATAAGAAAGAACTAATTCTATCTGACGCTATTATTCCAAGGGTTATAGCTAACCTTGAGGAGCTTTTGCAAGACAAGTCGTTTAGGACTATACTAGGTTTGTTTAGCACAGAAAATGTCTCTATCCCAGAGCTTAAAGCTCGACTTATGCAGTTGGATATGAGGCACCTAGCAGCTTTGGAGTATAAGATTAATGACTACTTAGTAAACTCTTCTGTTGTAGGGTTAGGGTACCTAGCTGCTATAGTAAGAGGTAAGATATCTTTAGCTAGCGATATAAAGTCGCTAGTAAATAAAGGCGTAAGATCTAAGGATAGGTCTTTCGGTAGCTTTGCGGATAACGTACCGTCATTTATACGTAACGTATTCAAAGTAAGCAACTTTACTGTAGCTAAGATTATGGTAGCTATAGGTTTGCAGGATGTAATGTCTAGCGTAAACCTCCACGAGCAAGCGCATATGGAAAGGGTGCAAGCTCTACAGAATAAGATCGATGAGATACAAGAAAAGGGTGGGGAGGTAACTTCAGACTTGTCTAACGCTGTAGCACAAATATTTTCTATGTCTAGACAAAAACCAGAGGCTCTAACAGACGCCGAATGGTTTATGAATCTACGTGATGCTATGGATGCTACCATACAGGAGTACGAAGTAGAGCAGTCGGATATATATACCCCAGCAACCATACAAGAATATAAAGATGCTCGTGAGTTTTTGTTTGGAGCAACTAATAACTTGCAGGAGTTAATAGATAAAGTAACAAATGAAAGGACAGACATCGTAGAGATTGTAGACTTCTTATCTCAAATGCATGAGGTTATGCGCCCACGCTTCGAGTTGTTTACAGAAAGGTACTTAGGTAAAACCCTTGATGTAATACAAAACTACACTCCTTTTAAGGTTAGAAAGAAAGGGTCTGACGGAAAGGTAGACTCTGTTATGGAGATACGTAAACAACTTATCAGCGCATTAAGTAGCGCAGGAAGCAGTAACTATACTAAGACTCCTGGCTCTACGATTGAAAGGGAAGCAAGGGCTGTTGGTAGTGAATCTATTCTAGGCCTTAACTTTTTGAAAGTAAATGAAAGCACGCTAAGGCAAAACTCTTTTATTATGCAAACGTTAGAAGACGTGCTTGCTATGAAGTATGCTTTTGAAACTGAAGCTATGCAAGGGCTTATGCCAAAGAGTGTTAAGGCTAAGATGTCGGAGATGATAGATAACTACCTTATAGCTGACGCTACAAATGTGCCATTTATTTTTCAAAAGCATATAAATATTGGTGGGAAAAAAGTTCGTAATCCATTTGAAATGTTTAGGGTTGCAGCTGTTATAAATGCTTTCGGTGGTGTGTTTATTCAGTTTATAAAGCAGTCTACTGTTATGATATCTGCTTTTGCAAATACTAAAAACTTGCAATCAAAAGCGTATCTCATAAGAACTTTTGGGGAGATGCTGGCTTTAACTTTTGTAGGAAGGGACAAGAACGGAGAGCTTAAAATACTTAGCGATCCTAAAGTCAAAATTAATGACGGAAGGTATGAGCTGTTGCGCCATACCACGTTATTTTTAAGAGATTACAAAGCGGGCAACATAGATCCGTTTTCTGGTAGGGTGGAGTTTGATAAGAGTAGATTCGATAAAGTTCGTGAGTGGCTGCAAGACAAGTCTATGTGGACGCTAACAACAACAGATAAGGTTGCGGCTATAAGTTCTTTTTATGCTTTTTACGCAGACTTTCTTTTGTCTGAGGGTATAGTAAGTGATATCTCAGAAATAAATTGGGAACAAGAGGCTGTTAACCCAAACATGGAGGCTATAGCGTATGCAGAAAATATAGTTAGTAAGGACCAAAATGTTTCTAGCTCTAGACTTGCAGCAAACGTGTACAAAAACAAGAGTGCGTTTATAAAGTTCTTAGTGCAAACAATGCTTCCCTTCCAAAGTTTTGCTATAAACACAAAAAGATCTATCACTGGTGACGTAGGCCGTATTTTAGATCCTTCCGATACACAAGCTAGAAAGGATGGGATAAGAGGGTTGGTAGGAACGACAGCTTCTTTGTTTGTCTTTGCTTACATGTCCAGGCTTATGACAACGGTAATATCTGAGTTTGTTAAAGGGTTTGGAGATGATGATGACGAATCTAACTTAGATGAAATACTTACTAACGCTAAAACAATTAGAGAGTCAGCTGTACAAACCGCACTTGATGCGTTACCACTCCCATCAACACCCGCTATTGACAACAAAGTAAAAGATTTCTTTAATTATTACCTATTCTTTAACGCTTCGGACTACGATGCTCCAGGACTTGAAGACGAGGATGCGTTTGAATTGTTTAAGCAGTACGGTGATGCCGCAACTACTTACAGCACAGGCGTTACGGACAAGAAAGGACCTATAAAAAATTCTTTACTTACAGCACTATCTGTTCTTGGTCCTGGAGGTAAGTTTGTGATGGACTTAGAAAAGATGCTTGAGCCTACCCTCAACGGCGGTGCTTCGTACACTACTGGATCAGGGCGTGAAAGATTTATTAGACCAGAAGATCAAGCAGACTTTATGTTGAGCAACACATTAAGAACGTTGTTGGCTTTTTCTAACTTAGCTGGAGTAGGGGTAAAAGAACTTGACTACGTAGCAAAAGCATTAGACGACATGCCTAAAGACAGAGCGCTTTCTTCAGAAGAACAGCTTGCTGCATACGAAGTTATATTACAATTAGTAGAGGGTGACGAAGCTTTCCAACAAACAATGCAAGGAGCAGAGGGCGTAGGGGCAGAAAGGTTGCTTAGCATATTAAAAAAACAAGCGCAAGACGACCCAGTTACGCTTGGTAGAGGACTTAGTGCGGCGAAGTTTAATACAGCGCTAAAGGGTGCTGTCGGAGACAAGCTTACAGAGCAGCTGTTTCCTCAAGAGTACAAGAAGTATTCTGCCGAGGTGCGTAGAATAGCTAAGCGTCCTGCAAAAGAAATAGCTGCTGTAATTAGAGGTAAAGAAGGGGAGATGTCGCCAGAGAGCTTTGAAAGGTATAATAATTTCTTACTATATTACATTGCTGTAAACTCTGAAGCAACGCTTAACAATGTACTCATAGAGCTAAACATAAACACAGTAGAATGAAAAAAATAAAAGACACTAAGCTAGGAAGCTGGTTAAAAGATAAAGCCCCTCAGATTCTTGATGTGGTAGGAGACTTACTACCTGATAGCGGTGGCTTAGGTGTAGTAAAAAACTTAATAGATAAGGATCCAAAGGTTGACTCAGCAGATGCTCAAGCTAAGATTGATGCTGAGGTACGTTTCCAAGAGAATGTAACTGAGCGTTGGAAAGCTGATATGGGTAGCGACGTGAAGTTAGCTAAGCTTATCCGCCCCGTTACTCTGATATGCTTAATGGCTATGTTTATGCTTACTATGTTTATAGATAGCATGGACAACATAGCATTTAATGTAAAGGATTCTTATGTATCTCTGTTAGAGTTGCTTATGCTTACTGCATTTGGTGCATACTTTGCGGGAAGAACTATCGAGAAGAAAAATAAATAATGTACACTTATAATATAGAAGTCCTCAGAGTTATAGACGGGGACACAATAGATGCTAGCATAGACTTAGGCTTTGATGTTAAGATCAAAAAGCGTATTAGATTCATGGGTATCAACACCCCTGAATCTAGAACTCGTGATTTAGAAGAAAAGAAAAAAGGGTTAGCCGCCAAAGCAAGAGTGGCTGAGCTACTGGACATGGCTGAAGAGGTGTTGCTCACGTCGCATGGTGTAGGTAAGTTTGGTAGATGTCTAGGGGAGCTTCAGTTAAGTGACCCTAAGTCATTTACGATGACTAATTTAAACAAGCAGCTTATTGAAGAAGGCCACGCTGTCGAGTACCACGGGGGTAAAAGATAAAGATTACTTCAGGATAATTGAGTACCCGAAGTCTTCTACCTCCACCTCACAGCTCTGACTGTTTATAGTTATTGTGCTTTCCCAGTATTTCATTTCTTTATTATTGTAGTTAAGCTTAAAGGGATCTGAAAGAATCGTTCCCCTTCCTTAACATATTTATTTTTTACCTCTACTGTAGTAAGGTGCTTTACTTTTTCACTCCAGAAAGTTACTGCATGAGTTAGTTCCTTGTTCCAAATATAAAACAGAGTTAGTTTATTAAAGAATTTTTTCTTACGTTCTGGCAACTGCACTGTGTCATAAGGAAACTTAGCACCAGACCACACAGCTTTTACCTCACACTCTACACAGAACGGTTCTGAAAGGTGTACCCCCCACTCATCTGGTTTTGATGCTATAAGGTCTTGAGCGTACTGATCATGATGATCAACAGTGTTGTAACCTCTTTCTTTTTTTAAGTGCTCTTTTGTGGCTGCCCTTGCTAGGTCGTCATATTTCTTATATAACTGCTTACTAAACTCCTTGCGTACAGGGCTTTTCATACTAAAGCTTTACTTTGTTGTCGTGATATTCTTCACATGCAGACTTTATACCATCGATTTCTGCAAGCACTCCTTTTTTGTACTCTAAAACCAGATCTACAACAGCCTCCCAATTTTGCACAGGCTCTCCATTGTCTTTGTGTAAGTCTTCATAAAGTCTTGTTGTGATTTCGTGTAGTTCGTCGCAACTTCCAAAGTACAATTCACTCAGTTCCTTTGAGTTCATTTTGAATAATTTTAATTGTTTCGTCCACTTGTTTTCTGTTCTTAGGGATGAACAACATATAGTCATCCATCTGATTATCAATTAGATACCTCAGAAAAAGTTTCCATCGCAAAGGAAAAGTGTGTTGTGAATGAACATATCCTTTTGTCTCGATAATAAACTTGTGATGATGTGAAACAAAGTCAGGCGTATACTTAATACCTTGGACAACTTTATTTGTATTGTCCCTCATAACATCTCTTCCCTTAGTCATCTTGAAGTAAACGCTATTGTATCTAAAACTATCCATCAGATAAAAAACCTCTGTTTCGTAACCAAACTTTAGTTTAGTATCACGAAGCCTATCGTAACAGTAGGCCTCTAATGCGCTCTTAAGCTGGTCACCACCTCGTTTATGACCCTTAGCTTTAGCTTTGTTTTTAACTTTCTTTCCCACGCATGGGAATATAAGTAAATATATAAGCTATACACAATCAATTTCCAACTGTTTATCAACATCTTTTACTCCAATATGTTCATACAGTTTTTCAAACGGACCCATCATGCTAAAGCTAGCTTGGTTAGAATTGAAGTTGAAGAGGAACGGATCGTCAATAGCTGTGGGTTCTCCGCCTGTCTCCTGCTCCCTAACTTTCCTTACATGAAACTCAATTTTACGCCTTCTCTCAATATCAGGGTGATGTATTTTTCTATGAATAGTTATAAAGCAATCAGCTCTATTAACCCACTTGCCTCCATGCTCTGTGTCTGGCGCACTAGGCGCTACAGTCTGGCCATCATCTCCTTTTAATCTTTGAGCAGACGTTACAGAGTGGGCGTTTACCCATACGGCTATGTTTAATCTATTACTAAACGTGAGAAATTCGCCAGCTGCTTCGTAGTGATACTCGTGCGTTGATATTCCTTTATTAGAAGGCATAGATATTTTAAGCGAATTATATGGATCAATAAGTAATCCGTCTACACGTTTGTATCTCTGTATTTTTTCCGCATATAGTAGTAGCTCTGTATAGTTTAATATTTTAGTGTTGTCTATTATAATAAAATGTTTTGACACCCACTTCATCATATATTTAATATCACCCTCAGACATTTCTTCTAAAGACATACCCGTAGCAAACTGCATGAGTTTTATCTTAATGTTTGCTGTTTTATTTTCTGAAGAATATATAATCCAAACCCAATCATGGTTAATTGCTGCAGCTACCATTAAGTAAAGCATAAAGGTAGTTTTACCAACAGAACTATGACCAGAGATCATAACAAATTCTTTCTTAAAAACAAAATTATTATCAAGAAGTATGTTGCCTGTAGTAAAGCCTTGTTCTATTTCTCCGTTTTTGTACTTAAGAATCCAGTCTAGATCTTTTACATCAGAACTCATAAAGGACATGTCGCCGTCAGAAAGTAACATTTCTCTTTTGATTTCCTCCTCAGCATCTATAGTTTCTGATATAGGGGCTTTCTTCCCTTGTTTTATACCGTCTTTTATAGTATGTCTTGCTTGAGAGATGTCATCCACATCTCTCAGCTGTATTTCCCTTTCAAGTACCCTTATCGCTTCACCCTCTTCCACCCTACCAACAGATATATATCCGCCCATAAGGATAGAAGCTTTAAGGAGAACGTTATGTTTTTCACCATCAGTGGCCTTCCTTATCATCCTAGCCGCTAAGTGCAGCTTGGTGTAATCCGTGGTAATTTCTTTAATTTCAGCTATCTGTGGTTGCCTATTATCAAAGACCATCTTTCCAAATACCTCAGTCTCTTTTTTAATTACAGCTGTAGGGTCGTAGCTTTCAAAACAGGCACGACTTTCGTTTATCCCAGTGCTATCAACTTCCAAGTTGTACTTATCGTCAAAGTATTCCTCTAACGCACGGAAATGATTCCTGTGGTTCTCAGGGTTTGTTATCCTTACGATAGCCTTTAAGCCATCTCCAGACGGACTAACCCAACACGCCTTAACAAAAGGGTCAGAAGCAAGTATGCTTTTGCTTTTCTCTACATCAATATGATCAAAGTCTAAAACCACATACCCACTATGCTTTATTAAAGCATTGTCTTTTCTATCTGAAAACTTGCCGCTAAATAAAACGACAGGCAGCTTAGATTTTAAAGACTTATCGCCACCTCGTATTTTCCCTACAGCAGTTTTTTGTTTACCAGACTTGATTCTTTCCAAGCACTGTTCAAGGCTTATATAATTAGGTTTTGATTTACTATATAAATCACGATATATTGTTAGCATGTTCTAGCTCAGTCTTTTTTTTAATATCCATAGCTGTTTTGTAGCACATCCTGTATAAAGGGGACAGCTTTATATTTTGTTCATGCTTATCAAAGACATGATACATAGTAGTCCTATCCATACCCCATATCTCAGCGAGTATTCTTGGGTGGCAAAAAGGCTTGAATGCGTTTATAAAGGCATACCTTAAAAACACATACTCTAACTTTCTTGTTTTGATTTCCTGGTGCATATCCTTTGGGAGGGCTAAGCTTACATACTCATCTTTCAAAGAGTTGAGAACCTCGTACCTATAACCTAAGTGCTTTGGCTTTCTTTCTTTACTTAATTTCCTGATCATCTCTAGCTATCATTAAAAGTATTAAGTATCCAGCAAGATCCATAACAGTATCTTCTGTTTCGTCGTTAACCCCTTTGTTTTCTATTCTCTTAAGCTTATCGTCAATGCGTATTTTAATTGACTCCATTGATGAAAGCCTAGAAAATATGTTTGCAGGCACGAGGGCGCTGTTGCCATAGTTTCTATTCTTCGTTATCAATAAATCCTGCAATAACTTAAGCTTTGATTTTATTTTAGTTTCTACGCTCATATGTAAGATGTTTCATAGTAAGTTGAAGCCTTTAACCCACTGTCTAAATGCTCACGTATTTTTTCTACAGCAGTATCAAATTTCATCTTGCCTTGTTTTAGTGTTTGATCAGAAGCATAATAAAGGGCAACAGAATATGGTTCTGTTTTCTCTTGAGCTACCCACCTGAAATCTTTTATCCCTAACACCTCTGTATATATATACGCTTGTATGTCGTATGAAAAGTCTCGGATACTCCACTTAAACTTACTTAGCTTTTGTGTAGTCTTAGAGTCTGTTATATATCCATCGCCTAGTATATCTAAAAAGCCACGCACAGGTACGTCACCTATAAAGTCATTGAACTCATACTGAGCATCGCCTTGTAAAGCTATCTCATGAACCCCTGTTTCTTTAAGGCGTGTTATCATCTGCTCAGCTTTGAACATATCCTCTTGACTAACAAGAGTTTTGTCTGCATTCTGTGTTAGCTGGGAAATTTCTGCCTTCCATTCTTTGTATGCCTTAGTATTTCTAGGTGCTTTACCACCAATTTCTTTGCACATCTTAGCGTCGTCTGCGACAACGAACTGACCGTCAAACGAGTCAGGAGTTAGAAGCAGACAGTCATATAGTTTCCCGAAAGAAAGGGCGGGCGAGTTAAATTTAATCTCATCACGCATTTTCATCTCAAACAAACTCATGTCCTGCAATGCGCACTTAATAGATGAGTAAGAAAGATAGCCTTTGCCGTACCTTTCTGATAGTTTTAGCGCTAAATCCATTACGCTACCACTTCTGCTAGACTACCTAAAGCTTTAAGCTTTTTAAGTTCGTCTTTTGTAAATTCAGATTCATACTTCTCTAGTATAAGCTTTACCGCAGGAGCTTTGTCTTTAGAGTTGTTGATATGCTCTAAACTTTTTGCGTACAAATCTTTTACCGCTGTTTTTACCGCTGTTTTTACAGGAGCTTTTTTCTTAGCAGGTGTTCCAGCGCCTGCGTTAGTTGCGTCACTGTCTTTTGTATCGTCAATACAGAACAGACCATTGAGTGCGTACTTCCTAGCATAACTAGATGAAGCACCTGTTACCTGGCTACCGTCCATCCCTTTCTTGCTTTCCTCTTCTCTTGCGAAAGCTGTGGTCTGCACTTCCGCACTACCATCCGTAAGTCTTGCTGTAGCTTTGACATACACTCTATCACCTACCATTACCATCTCATCAGACAGCGTAAGGATAAGCCCATGTTTTGTGAGCAAAGGCTTAACTGATTCTAAAATATCTTCGGCTGATCTATATTTGTATTTGCCAAAGTTGTTCATCTGCCCTTTCGGAGCTTTAAGGTTGCCTTGAATAAGGCTTAGTTTATCTACCATAGTTTATTAAATTAATTATTTATTTTATTTGTCCCCTGCGCAGGAGTCGAACCTACATCAATGTGAAACCAATCAAACAAAAGCTCTACCATTGAGCTAGCAGGAGTAATGCGGCACGAAGCCGCAAAAATTAGAAGGGTAAGTCAGCTGCTTCAGCTGTTTTAGTAGTTGCCTCTTCTTGTTTTTCAGCAACAACAATGTTGCCGTCAGTCCAGATAACTCTAGCATTACCTACGTAATTCCTTTCAGATTTTGAATCTCGTTCCTCTTTCGATTGCGAGTCAAACATACTGCAGTTATCTCCATACTGGCCAGTCTCATCGTTTACCGACACGGTAAAGTCATAATACGTAGCTCCGTTTTTACCTTTGATAAGTTTATCTTTAGGTAGTTTGCTCAAGTTAATTGAGCCTTTGATTAATGATCCCATATTTTATAATTTAAAGGGTTTGAATTAAAAGTTTATATTGTTTTCTAAATTTTGGTTGATGATCCATTGATTGATCAGACTCCATCCAGTGCAAGAACAAAGGATCTCTATGGACGCCAAGCGTTTCCGATACAGCACTATAACTCATGTCTTTATGCTTAGCTAAGTAAGCTATAGCAAGCAGTAATGCTTGATGACCTGTTACACCTGTAATTTTTGTTACTTCTTCTACTGTCATATTATTCTATGTAAAATATTCCTTCTCCTAAACTTTGATTTGTTACCGCATCGTGTATTTCAAAGTGATAATCACCACTTTCATACACATCTAAGTATAAATAAGGTTTGTTATTACAAAGTCTTATCTGAGGATCGTCCGACACCACGCCATTTTGTATTACTACCCATTTAGTTTCAGGCATGGGCTGTTCAAACGGCCACCACTCTTGTCTAGGGTTTTCATCTTCAAACATTTGCGAACCACAGCCCCAGGGTATATACTCTAAAGAAAAACTATTTATTATAGTTTGGCTATAACACACGGCGCTCAGCAACACAGCTGTTGTTAAGCATAATGTTTTTATTATTTGTTGGAAATTATTCATAGCTTTTTTTTGCAGGTGTTTCTGATAATGATACTCGTCATCAAAGTGTTCCCACTCGTCAACCACGTCGTACGTAATGTGACGTGCGTTATCTTCTATATCTTTAATAAATAGTTCTTTCATCTTACCCATAGCGTTGACAAATATATATGTTACAAACTGTAATTGCAACTATTGTTAGTAAATTATTTCTTAAATTTTTATAAATGTGGTGGATTTTTTTTTTAGTTTCTTAGTAACCTCAACTCTTTGTTTTAATTTTCTAGCGGCTGCGTTAGCTTCTTTTTGTATTACCTCCATGGTAGCCTCAAAGGCGTACGTGGTAGCTTTCTGGTTGATTTTATCTACGATCTCATACACATCATCGCTGTGTGCTAGTAAGTTCCGCATCTCTTTAACCCCTAATAATCTTTTCATTTATATATCGTCTTTGTCTGCATTCATATCATTCCAATACCCTCCTGCGCAATTCTTAGAACAGAACTGACCTTCTTTTTCTACTTCGTATGCACCACAATAGTCGCATAAGTGTTTAATTTCATTCATAGTGCGTTAGATATGCATACGATTGCAATAAACACAGCGTAGCTGAAGAATAAAGTCATAGCTATGCCATAAGCGAATTGCTTAAATGCGTTACTGGTTGCCTTTCTTTCAGCTAAGGCTAACTGATTCTTAGATTTTTTCATGATTCGTTATCTCTATATGTTTCCTTTAGGTCAGTAATTCTATCCTGATACTCTTTGTATATCTTTACTTGCTCCTCATTACCCTCGCCATCTCGTAGCATATCCGCTAGTTGGTCAAGCCATTCAGCCTCTGCTTTGTGCGTGAGTGCCGTATATCTAGCCGTAAGCAACTGCTTTGCTAGTTGTTCTCGTGTAAGGTCTAGGCCTACGATGTTGTCTATTAAGTTTTGTCTTATTTTCATAGTTCCTTTGCTTTTACGGTTAGCATATCAGTATTCATCTGTTCAAGTTCTTTCTCGCCTATCTGGTCCCATATCTCATCGTAGATATCTTCTTCTTCTTCAAGCACATCATTGTACGTTGTTATTCTTTCAACGTCTGATGCGGTTAGGTTATCGGGTACTTCTACCTCGATTGTAGTGGTGTATGTACGCACCACTTCTATTTCAAATGTTTTCATGTTGGTTTATTTAAGTACGAGTATAATAAAGGCTCATTCGTAGGGGCTTCATCGTTGTATGCTTTAATAAATTCTACTACTGCTTGGTATGTAGATGATAGCTTATCCTTTGCTATAAAACTTTGAGTCTCACTTATCATCTCTCCGTACTCAGCTTTACCGCCTTGTATAGTGAACACATATCCTAAACTTTCTACCTTCTGTACTACGGGCATTAGCCAATCCCATGAGGTGTGATACTTGTATTCACTCTCCTTGTATATGGACATTCCAGTGCTTCTCAAGTCCATAAATTCTGCTATTAGTTTATTGTCTTTCATCGCTATATATATTTGCTATGTTATTAAATAGTCCTTCGTACTCATCGTACTTCTCGTTATAGAAGTCTTGTGCCTCTCCTTGTAACACCCAGTCTCCATTTTCAGCTAACTTACTTGTTTGCTCCTTAAATTCAGCCTCAGTTAGCTGCGTTACAATCTCATCTATTAACTCCATGAATCGTGAGTTGTCTATGTATATTTTATTTTTCATGTTCGTTTATTGTTTTAATTACTATATCACACATACCATCCATAGCTTCTGTGTGTTGTGCTTGAGTGCCTAATGTAATGGCATCAAAGTATGTAAGTAGGTTCTCTTGCATCTGTTCCTTTAAGCCTTGCTTTACTATATTCGGATATGCTCTGTCTTGTACCTTGTATATTTCTCGTTTCATGATATGTATGAATTATAGGCATATTGCATAGATTCGATTAACCCTCTGCCGTTAGCAGTATGAAAACCATAGCTGTGTGTATGTAATTCTGGTATGGGCGCATTGGTTAATAGCAACTCCATTAGAGCATAGCTATCGTGTCCAACCTCTTCTGCTATCTTGTTTATAGCTGATGCGAGAGCCTCGCAGTTGTGTCGTGGTGTACTATCTAGGTCTGTCCTAATGTACATCTCTACTTGTTCTTTTGTCATAATGTTATTGGTTTTGGTTATCGTATTTCAATTAGTTTTATATTCCAAGTTCAATTTGTACTCTTCTTCTACTTCACCGCTATCCATATACTCCAGTAAGTATTCATGTAATCCCCACTCAGAATCGGTTTTGAATAGCTTAGCGTCAGTATATCCGCCTCTCACATCAGCACCTCCGTGTATCTGAAGGAGTAGGTAGGTATCCCCGTCTTGATCTTCTAACCATACGCCCTGTAGCACTTGTGATAGGTCGCTATCTCCGTTGTAAGTATTAAACTCCCGTTTCTTTTCAAAGTCTAGTCTTTCTAAAAAGTCAGCACCCTTTTGACATACACCCCAACCGATATCTCCTTCCCAATCTTTGCAGTCGGTGTTGAGTTTATTAAACTGCTTGCACACTCGATCAATTTCTAACTGGCCTAAGTAGTGAAAGATTGATACAGTACGTTCATATTCGTCATGTACTTTACCTTCGTTGTCAGTCCATTCAGATTTCTCGATAATCTGCTCATCTTCGTCGTCGAAGTCCTCGATAGTCTTGACTTGGTTGCGTTGCCACATTCTACCGTCAGTACCTCCACTATCTAGGAAGTGAGTACCTGTGTTCTCCATAAGCATAGAGTACACTAGCTTTTGAGTCTTTGTGAATTTTTTCATAGCGTTAATGATTTGAAATATGTTTTTATGGGGGGCGTTGCACCCCCTGA
>Ga0209337_1002080_pt1 | contig 14748 bp, 25 predicted proteins | sample LinPmetageLP53_FD_184044 | JGI IMG/M metagenome (GOLD analysis project Ga0209337, IMG submission 184044) | Marine viral communities from the Pacific Ocean - LP-53 (SPAdes) (version 2) | ecosystem: Environmental > Aquatic > Marine > Oceanic | place: Pacific Ocean | collected 2010-02-08
GCCGGGTTGCCATAGAACATGGCACTTGCCATCTTCTGGTTCATCGCCTCGATGAACATACGGGCTTCGCCCATGCGGAACTCAGCACTGTTGCCGTTAAGCATAGCTAGGTCGATATCGACCTCAGAGCGAGCCTCAAGAATCGCGCAGGATTCATCGACCTGAGCCGTGGTGGCTTTACTAGTCGGAATACCTTCATTCAGAGCGCGGTAGTAAACGGTCGGAAGACCGGTCGAGATCGTCACGCGGTGGCCGGTTGGCAGGTTGCCCTGCACGTAGGTCGCGTCTTGAAGGATCTCGTTCGTTTGCGAGAGAAGATTTGCAATGATTGGCGCGGAGCCATCTGGGTCAGTTCGCTTTGCCCAGTCAAGTAGAGTCAGGTTTGCCATTTTAAGTTTCTAGGTTAAGTGTTGCTGCTCGGGTAGAGCCTTCGTGCTTGGGTGGCAACGTCATCAAGGTCAACAGATTTACCTTGGTTGCTACCCACGTATCCATCCTCACCGATCGCCTTTCCAACCTTGACCATGAACCGGATTAGCTCCGGGTGATTGCCAAGACCTTGCGGGCCTTCGAGTAAGTCTTGCAAGGGTTCTGAGCCAAACTTCTCAAGAGCCTTCTTGGCAATGCCAAGATTCTCGTCGAGCTGTTTGCCTCCATACTCAGGATCCTTGCGAGCCTGATCGGCCCACTCGTTTCGCTGAGTCTCTGCTGCTTCAAGGCCATGCTTGTGCATAGCGGTCATGACCTTATCGAGAACGCCTTGCGCCTTGTCTTGCGGCAGGTTTGCTTCTTTGGCAGCCTCACTATAAGCAGTGATAATCTGACCATCGATCTCTGCTCCCTCGGGTAGTTCCTCGGGCGTTTTGAAATCGTAAGACTCAGGGGCACCTTGCTCCTTTGTCTCGACCTGCTGCGTCGTTTCCTCGGACAACAACGAGTTGTCGTTGGTCTCTGCCGTCTGCCCCTCAGTTGTGGGATTCGCTTCGGTTGCCAGCAACGGCTCTTCCATCTTTATGCTCCTGCATCATCGTGGTGTATTCCCCCGGACAAAGCCGGTCGATCTGAGACAGGATCCAATAGCCCGTTTGCTTCGCACCCTCTTGCCTGGACATTTCCATGGTGTTTGGGTGGAAGGACGTTCTGAAGACTCCAGCTCGACCTAGAAGACGGCGCACGATACGCCGCCCTCTGGGACCAGACATGAGCCACACGAAGTCCGCATCGTCGGTCTCGCCAGATAGCTTGGAAGCCACGCGACGAATGTCATCGCGGGTGTCTTGCTCTTCGAGATCGAAAGGATCGTGGTCACTCAAGGTGATGCGAGTTTGAACCGCGCACAGACCTCTTCGCAACACAGCATCCAATTCCCGCCAAAGTTTACTTTGAGCCTTTCTTGCGGTTGGTCTTTCTGGACACCACTCGGAGGTTGCCCTTGGAGTTGGTGCCGCCCTTGCTCATGGGCTTCTTGTGGTCAACCTCTCGCGGATCGCCTACCTTCAAACCTACCGCGCGCCGCGCTCGATTGGCGGCAGCGCGGTTCTTCTTAGCCGCAGGCTTGCTGTGGAAGTCTGCGTATTCCTTTTTGTAGTCGCGCTTCTTGGCCGCCATCGTTACGTGTCGTTGATCAAGCCAAATGTAGATGACGGAAGCTTACGGATACCGATGTATCGCAAAGCGTTGCTTGCGCCGTCGATTCCGGTGATGTGACCAATCTGCAAATGCTTTTGGTTAGTTAAATCAACAGACACAATTTTTGAGTCTGTGCCGTTGACGTGGATCTTCAGTGCTCCCCCGTCATCCGCTGCGGTTGTGACATAGATCGAGTCAAGCGGCGGGTCAAAAGTTTTATTAGCGGCAGTGTCAACTACCACGTTTTGCCAAGTCATTAGTAGCCTCCCATTTTCTTGCCTCTAGGAGGCGAAGGTTTCTTGGCGGGCTTCTTGCCAGCCTTCTTCTTAGGCATCATCTTCTTGCTTGCTTTCTTCATAGATCTATACCGGCATTACTTTTGTGATGACCCTAGAAACGGCTTCAGTAGCCCATTCCGTCCAGATCTTGACAATCATGGCAGCCTCAGACTGAGCAAGGTTTGCTAGCGTGGCTTTAACCATTGCAGCTTCTTGCATGGCGGACTCAGGATCCATCAAGGCAAGCGCAGCTAGGCGGGGTGCGTCCGTGGCTATTGCCGTAAGCATCTCCTGCTTTTCAGGGGCTGTGATAGATGCCTTCAGCGCGGCAACCAACTCCTCAACTTCGGGTGGTAGATCGCTCATTTCTCGTTCGCCTCCAAACGCATCTTCCAGCTAGCAATCAATCGCATGCGTGCGCCCTTTGCAGCATCAGAAAGAAGCTTGTCGTTTAGAACATACTTCTCGTAGTCAGGAGCAACAGCATCAAACGTCGCCCGATCGGCAGCAAGGTAGGCATCAGCGACACTTACACCGCTACATGAAGAAAGCAGCGCGAGGGCTGCAAAAGGAATCAATCGTTTCATTTCTTTAGCTCACTTGGTTTGGAGTTTGAGTCAGAAGCCTCAGCGGCACCCTCAGACACTATACTCCGTAAGTTTTGCATAAGGGATCCAGCCACCAGGGTCAGCAAGGCAGATGCCACACTAACATGCTCATCTTCAATAGCTCCGGTGCCCAGCATAATTATAAAGCCACCGATCAAAAGCACCAGCAGGAGTGGCGTAGTCAGTGCAATGTTAGTTCTGGCCTTTTCAGACGCACTCTGGCTAAGACGCATTTTAGCTAACTCTAGCTTGGTCTCCTCTTGCCGAATCTGCTGGGCAGCTCGCGAAGCTTCACGCTCTCGCGCAACGATGGCTCGGTATTTAGCTTCCGCTTCGCGAGTCTCTTCGCGTCGCATCTTCAAGGCTGCCCGCTCGTCTTTCACGATAAACGTCTGCTTGTTAGCGTCATCTTCGAACTCATTGGTTGCCATGGCTAGCTTATATTTGCTTCATAATGATTGCGGCAGCGACCGGGATCGCACCCCCCATCAAACCAAAGAACCCCGAAACCACCCCTATTTTAACGTGCAAGACCGCAAGCTGAGATTCGAACCTTGTTAGGTTGGCTTGTGTTGTGATCTGCATTTCAGAGAGCCTTTTGATTTCGGAAAGAACCATTTTCTCGTAATTGCTCCATCCGTTTTGGTCGGTCATTTCACATTAAGAAAACAGTAACTGGACATGGATTCGAGGGGCGTTAGCAGAGGGGCCATCAATAGTCACCACCCACTCATCGCCTACGGCAAAGTCAATTGAACTTGACCACTGGCCCGTAGAGATTACTGACCGTGGAGTGCTTGAAACAGCACTAGGCACTTTCCCGGAAATACTTAATTGCCCTATTCCAGGCGTTAGAGTGTTTCCCGACGCTACCGATGGAGCAAACCCGGTAGTGCTTAAAGCAAGCTTTCCAGGAGTTAGGAAGACTAGCTGTGTTGCTACAACGGCAGGTGCAAAAGTTGACGTTGAAAGCGCAAGCTTGCCCGGTGTAAGAGTGACACCGACTTCTGACTGATACGCGCCAGCATCGGGAGATCCAGGGCGTGTGTTGCCCTCGATGTCGCCGCTTGGCATCGTCGCATTTGCAGCGTAGCCAATCGCAAGGTTGTTGGCGTGTTCTACTAGACTGAAGTCATACTTAGGACCACTGCCTCCTTCCCATGACACTTGACCAGAAGAAGGCGTAGAGCCGTCAAGATGGAACGTGACACCATACGTTGCGTTGGTGCGTGAGTTGTCGGCCCAATTGTCGTGTGTTGCCTCGGCTTCGGTAGTGATGCAGTCGACGCTGGAGCCGCCGCGTGCATAGCTGTTGGCCGTTAGCTTGACCATCTGCCCGCTGTTCATGCCGCTGTCAATGGCAATCAAGCAACCATTAGCCACGACGCTACTGTTGGTGGTGCTGTTTGATGTGTGCCGCTGCAACGTGATGATGGCATCGCGAACAGTGCAAGCAGTCATTACAACATAGCTGTCAGTTGCAGTGCTGCTGCTATACGGAACGTCATACCACTGCCCGCCCTCACCTTCCAAAACGCAGTTGGTCGCGGTGATGTTAGTGACGCCTGGAGCGTTGTATCCGTTCCTAACAATTGGGCTGTTAGTGCTGGCGTTGTAAGCCAAGCATCTTGTTAGCGTAACATTGGTGGTCTTGCTTGTTGTCGTGCTAGACGTGCCTAGGTAGAGCGGTCGATACGCCGCCGGAAAGTCGAACACTAGATCAATAAACTCAATCGTCGTGTCGTCTTCGCGGCTCGCGAAAGACATTTGCCCAGTCGGCACAATGCGTGCGCCGTTAGCCCAAACACCGCCGTGCGAGTTTTGTGCTTGGAACTTAACTATGAGGTCTACGTCTGCCCAACCACCTTGCCACGAAGACCAATCGTGATTGCCGTCTTCAAGAACACACACTTCCGTGTCACCACTAGAAGGCTGAGAACGGCGAGCGTTATACCATAGGCTGATGGTTGCGTAGTCTGCGGAATCACTAGCTCCAACAATCTTAGTGACGGTTGCCATTACTCAGACCACGTCCCTTGTTCTTGTTCGATCGCTTGCACAAGGCCAGCGCCCCAGTCAGGCGCAAACCCTAACGCAGCCAACAACTCTACAGTCGTGATAGATGCACGACCTGTTGCTGCTAGGCTTGCTTGGGCAGTAGTAGGCAAGCGGCTGTCTGTTACCGCAAAGTAGTCGTAAGCTTTGCTAATGTCGGACGCGGTCAACATTGCGCCACAAATTGACTGACGAACAGTTGCAGGGTCATCGTCTAAGTCCAGGATGCACCAGCCTTCGTTGGTTACCGGTCCATCCCAGCCAGTCCCACCGACAATAGCTTTGCCAGCATGGACACCGTCTTGCAGCGCGGCACAAACAACGCCGTCAGGAGTATGTGTAACTAGTTGAGTTGGCATCACGCGAGTGTGAAGATTCCTGCATCGTTCATTGTGATCGTCAATGTATTACCGGTTGTGGTGGTCACGTCGGCTGGCGAGGAATCCAGCAAGCAGTAGCACAGAAACTTGCCGCTGTTTTCATAGATGGCTGCATAGCGTGCGATAATCGACCCTCCGCTCGCCGTCCATACAATCGACACGGAATTATCAACCTTTACAGTAGTCGAGCCGCTTAAAGCCAACTGGTTGATGGTGATCCCGCCTCGCGTGTAACCGTAGGCTGTAGCCACCTCGTTTGTTGTGGTGTATGTCGTTGCTGCTGCTGCCGACCAACTAGATGTGTATAGAGCAATCTTGAACGTGTCTGAGTCCAAGTCAAAAGAGCCATCAAGAAGAGATGTTCTTGAGGCGTTAGTAAAAGTCCAAGATCCAGCAGCCATAAGTATTAGGTAGTGTTAACTGTGAAAGTAGCGACCTCATTCATAGTCCCGCTACCAGTTCGTTTGTGAAGTCGAAGAGTCCAGTTTGATGGCGCACTTGATGCCAACCATGACACTGCGACGTTTGTAGCCCTCATGCTTGCAGCAACAGGAACACCAATGTCCCCCGGCTCTAGAGTGACACCCGTGCCTGTCTTCAAGTCGATGGTTGTCGCAGTGCCGCTAGCATTTGTGCCTGTCAATACAACCGAACAGACCTCAGCACCTATGTAGTCGCGAGAGTCTAGATCGGTGGTCTTGGCAAGTAGACCAACAATGAAGTCAGAGATCGTTGTCTTTGAAAACGTGTCAGTGTTGGTGCCATACAGCAGTTGGTTTGCTGCGATGCCATTGCTAGAGATGCTTGTCAAAGCGTCGTCAAGCTTTTGGGCATCTAACAGCGTTCGCTGATCGCTAGGATCAGATGCTTGGATCAAGTCTAAGCCAATGTCGCTAGCTCTGATTTCATCCTTTCGGATCTTGACTAGCTCAACTGGATTGGGAGGCCGCTTTGCGCCAGACCTGCTGCGGTCAGGCTTACCCCTTCGGGGGTTGTCGCCTGCCTTGCGATCAGGGATGCTGCGAGATGCACCTGTCCGGCTGCGGTCTGGCTGGCCTTGGCGTTCTCGTGTAGGTCTCATTAGACAGATGCTACAAACACTTCGAGGTCGCAAGGGGCGGTGTTGGCCAAGGCGGTGACATCCACCAAGTCTTCAAGCGCAACAGTTAGCGCAGACGTGTTCGCGTCCATCGTGTCAACCGCACCACCAGCCATGTCGCACGGGTAGATGAACGAGTTCTTGGCATCAAGCTTCATTGCAAACTCGTGGTTGCCCTCGCTCTTGAACGTAAGCGTGACAAAGTTTGTGTCGTCCTTATTGGTGATGCGGATGTAGCGAACAGATGACTCGGTAAACAAACCTGCGACGTAAGACTTGGACAGGTCGGTCTGGATCGTTGCGCCCATCGCAAGCAAGCCGGTCTCTGCATCGGGGATCGTGACGATCCGCTTTACAACTTCATTCACGCTTGCCACAGTAAATGAGTTGTTTGACCCTTGGTCATAACCGTTGAGGGTCACAGACTCCGTGATAGTGACGGTCAATGTCGCCGCCGTGATTGTTGATGTCATATTAGAGAACCTCCTCTGCCCCAGGCTCTACGCCTGATGTCAATGCGTCTGCTACCGGGTTTCGCTCATCGGTCTTGACTGACCCCATGTCCTTCGCAGCCGACGCCTGATCCTTGCTCAATGCAGCTTGCGCCTGCGCTGCTTCAGCTTGCGCCCTCGCCTTCCTAAGAGCATTCACATCCGCTTCCGGCACAATCAAGTCCGTGTCAATACCAAGCATCATGCTGTATTGATCCGTCCACTTATCAAAGTTGACCTTGTCTAAGACATCAGGACGAATCTGCGATATCTGCATCACGTTGCCCATGAACCGGTCAACACTGTTGCTACCCACCGCACGCTGCGCTTGTGCCAGTATTGACACGAACTCGATTGTGAGATCCTGACCGGCCAACTCATCTGGTGGCGGCGGCAGCATCCCTGCTTCCATCATGCTGTCGAAAGTGATGTCGATAAGCGGCTGCAACATCTCATTGTGCAATCGCTCCAGCACCGGGCCAAGTGCCAGCAACTTCTCTTCATGCCTCTCAGCAACCTCGGTCGCAGTCATGCGCGTGTTCGGGCCAGCCATCGACAGCATCAAGAACAAGTCCGCATAGAACGATGACCGGATGCGCTCACGCACATCTTGGATGTCAGCCAACAGGTGGCTGAGATCGATGTTGACATCGAATGCAGACCGCACACCACCACCAGCAGTGACTTGGTCATACGGAAGCATGGTGCCTGGATCGACATAGTTGAGGCCGCCAGGAAACAGCTCGCTCTCGCGATCCTTTAGCTGGCTTGGCACCTGCAACGGTGGCCGCACCATGTAGTCGATGCCCTGCCCCTTGCGAAGCTGCTCTTGCTGCAACTGACGCACGTCTCCGAGTGCCTCCATGCCTGGGCTTGTGCCATACACATCGCCGCCAGCCACAGACCATCGAGGTGCAAGCACCGGGAACCGCTTGAATCCCGACTCGCGCAACAGCTTGTCATCGTCGCCGCCCATCTCCATGTAGCAAGACTTGAACGGCATGTGTTCCGACGAAGGGTTGTTGGGATCACGCTCCTGGTCCGCTCGCGGCTCAATCACATGCAGAATCTTGACAGCGTTCTCTAGCTGCCGCGACTTCCACTGGTCGCGCACCGCCACCGAGCAATTCTTGAGGCCGAACTCCTTGACCGTCTCACCGACCGTCTTCTCAAACTCGCGGTAGCAACCGATGATGTTGCCTTGGTAGTCCTGCTGCAACGCATACTCGCCGCACACTACCGGGTAGTGGTGAATCACGTTGTTGAAGTCAGGCAACACAATCGACACCGATGTGCCAAACGTGCCTAGCTCTTCATACATCTGGTGAAGCGCGCGATAGGTGTTGCTCTTCGAGAACACACGCTGCATGCGCTCCACGCAATCATCAAGCCAACTCCTGACCGGATGATACTTACCGAGGTCGGGATCGGATGTGGTGAGCTTGAACCACGGGCGGCCTGGGTTGGTGGCACCAGCCTGCATGCCAGCACCAAGTGTGCGAAGCGCGCGGGTCGCAGTGTTGTCGTAGATCTTGTTGTATCGATCTGCGCCAGTGCGGTTGCGGTCACTCGTGAAGAAGCGACCGTTGCGCGGCAGGATGTGCTTGCTCAGGTCTGTCCAGTGTGTGATCCATGAGCTGCGATCCTTCTTAAGCGCACCATGCCTCGCAATGAATGCCTCGCGCTTATCCCGGTCACTTGAAAAGTCGTATGGTCGCATGCCTAGCCTAAGCCTAATGTGGATCGATTGCTCAACAGGTTGTCTTGCCCAGCACCTGCTGTGCCAGTGAGAAGAGAAGACCCCGCCCCCTTCTGAGCAGACATTGCCGCTTGAGACAGGTATTGGTCTGAGCCGCTTACCTTTTGGTTTGCCTTATTCTTTCCCATCTGAGCAAGGCGGTCGTTAGTAATCTGCTTGTTTGCAGCTTTGACTTGCGACCGCTCTTGAGCAAGGAGCTGCTTCTTGTTTGCCTTTTTCTGCTGCTCGCCCGTGTAGATAGACGTGCCCGCTCCAACAACAATTGCAGTCACTGCGATGTATGCCATACTCATTCAGATATCTCCTTGAAGGTCTTCGCCGTCATCGCCTCAACGATCTCGTCTGGGTCGGTTAGATCCGTGACATGCACGGTGACCCATTTGGTTTCAGTGTGTGTGTAAAGCACTCGCTTGGTGCCGGGTTTAGTGATGCCGTAGTGCGGTGCCTTGATGCGCTGCACACCATCCTCGGTCATCACGCTAACAGTGCCCTCAAGCACAAAGAACGGATGAGCAAACTTGTGAAGGCGGCTGATAGTGAACACGCCAGCAGGACAGAGCCACTCGCGCACATAGCAACCGTCACCCCACGAGTTGGTGATCGGTGACAGCTCTTCGGTCTCCTTGCCGACCAACACCTCGCCCGAATCGATTAGCTGGTTCTCAAGCTCCTCGACGTTGCCTCGAAACTCTGCCACGCTGTATTGCGGCCAAGGCTCACCGGTCTCCAGGTTGGCAATCTCTTGCCAATCCCAGAGCGCGAGTCCTCCGTATTCGTTTGGCATCATATGCTCCTGCTGTAGGTGATGTAGTCCACTTCATAACCCGCCTTGTCCATGACGTGCGCCATTGATGTTCCTGGCTTTGCTCGCCAGGACATCATCTTTGCACCCTGCCTTCTAACCGCCGACTCTGTCGCCAGAATCAAACGAGATCCAAGACCACCTCCTCGATACTCTTTCTGCAAGAACAGCGCGCTGTTGACTCCAACAAGCACAGTGTCCGAGTGAATGGGATTGTATAGAACGGTCACGCTGAAGCCGACGATCGCCCAGTCGCGAGTGGCGATCAAGACCACTAGCTCATGGTCCGACTCCAGCTCATGGTATGTGGACCAATCGATGCTCAAGTCAAAACGGCTGTCGCCCTCAACCTCTAGCCACAGTTCTTCGGCTAGGTTGCCGATGCCTGCACATAGGTCATCAACCGAGCACTCGGTTATCTTGACTTGCTTGTCCCGTTGGGTCCGCATGATGTCAGCCTACCTTGGTCAAGCTAGATGTCTGAATAAGGATCATATTCCCGCGTCTTTCTGTTTGATGCGCCGAGAGCCAGCATGGCGTTCCGTTTGGGTGTATCGAGCAGGCCCAGGATGTATGCCGATGCGTAGTCAGGTGACTTGCCGAGCTTGTCCATAATCTCCTGGCGACCCTGCACCTGGATCGCACTGCCGGTCAACTTCCACTTGGGCGTGCATAGGTCGGCTAGCAGGTTCTTGTCAGGTGGCAGGCAGATGCCAGTGTTGGCGTTGGGATCTAGTGCCTCGCGCATCCTCCACCACAGCTCGCTGCGCCAGTTTCTGAACTGCACCCGCCCATCCTTGGCAATGCCGCGCGCTGGCTCGCCGACATTGCACCCGATGACCTGCTGCCCTACGCCCATGAGGTGACCGAACGGTTGCGCGCCCACCCCGAACAGGTCGATGTGGATCACCGCCTTGTCACGCACCGCCGCCACGACATAGCCAGCGATGGTCGCACCATCCGGGCACTGGTCGCCGCGATACACGATCGGCTTGTCGAACCACATGCCGTGCCGTCGAGCCAGCACCGTGTTGTCGGCACCTCGCATCGCGACATCGACACCAACGCTGTCCATCACTGGCAGCTTGACCTGCGGTGTCCATCGTGCCATCGCCGCCTCAACCCAGGCAGTGGGTATGACCTGCCAGGGATCATCCTCGACTCCAGCATGGAAGTCACCGTAGAGAAGCTGCGACCTCAGTGGCTCCGGCATCGACTGCAACTGGCGCAGGTAGCCGGTGCCCATCAGATACGGATTGTCCGTGATCCTGCTCGGCACGAACGTGCGGCTGGTCGGCGTGATGGTCTCGCCGTCGTGATCGAATGGCGCGCTGTCCTCGACCTCTAGCTCAACGCCATCCTTGGTCGCGAACCATCGCAGTTCGCCGGGTTGCGCCGGGTTCGGATGCTTCTTGTCGAGCCATGGCCCGAAGTAGTTGAGGATCCATCGACCCTCGACTGATGTTGGCGGGTTGAAGCACAGCAGCGCGCGGCACCGTTGGTTGGGATCGGTCGTGCGAAGCCAGCCCATTAAGAACTTGACCGACAGCTCGCGCATCTCGGCGGCCTCGTCGAAGATCAGCAGGTCGTGCGGCCTGCCTCGATACCGTTGCTCCATCCCTGGCGCAGGGAAGCTGCCCAACTCAATCTGCATCGGCTCGCCATCAAATCGCGACATGCGCCAGATCTTGTCGCTGCCGTTGTATGCATCGCGCGACCCAACAATGGCTGCGATGTCATCATTGATGGCGGTCAGCTCGGTGCCGTTCTGCCGGAAGATCGCGATGCGCTTGTGTCTGGTGAGCGACAGGCCAATCGCGAGGTGCGTCTTGCCACCGCCAGCCGCGCCACCATACCCCACGACATCTGCTTCGCTCTCGTATGCCATCGACTGCGGCCCTGGCAGTGGTGTCCATGGCTCGGGAGTCGCTATCAGGCGGTCCAGCTCTTCGCGCTCATCATCAGTCAGCCTCGACAAATCAATGTCATTCATCTACATCCTCTTCAACCTGCAACACTGGCTTCGCCTTATCGAGCAGTTGCTGAATGCGCTTGGTGCGCTCAAGGTCAGTCATCTCGATGGCTGGCAAGTCAGCCGCACCACCAAGCTGCACCTTCGACCCATACCTGCCAGGGTTGTTCCACACGAGACGCTTCTCGCGCGCCCAGCACTGCAACTTGCGATGGTTCACGTCCTGCTCCAGATCGGTTGGAGTGTCTGCGATGTCCATGATCTCATCCTCCAGCATTTGAGCTGCACACTCTTTCGCGCGTGCGAGGCGTTCAGAAAGAGAGGGATCATCATTCACCCAGCTATAGATCGAAGCGGGCGCAATCTTGTGTTCGCGACAGAACGCGCGAATCGTTCGAGCCTCGCTCACCCATTGCAACAGAGCCTCATCGAGTTCTGCTGTTCGCTTCGTTGGTCTTCCAATCTTCTTCTTGCTCATAGCTCGCGTGTCATCTGCAACATCACAACCTGATTATCGTTTGCGTATGCGATGGATTGCAACCCATCGAGGATGCCTTCCTGCAAGTTCTGAAGATCACGCTTGCGACCAGTCTTGCCCTTCGGCCTTTCGCCCATCGCCCACACCTCGACCAGCACAGTGTCATCTGGCACACGATGTTTGATAATCACTCCGATGTCTTGATCACCGAACAATGTGCCGTCAGGCGCGCGCTCATGATCTTCAGCGGCTTCAAGTGCAGCGGCTTTGATTTGCGCCATCGAAACCATAGCTCGCTTGCTTGGCAGGCTAGTGATCGCGCGCCCTCGCCGAATGAGTCGGCGTGAGTTCTTTGTCGATGCGGGAACGGGGATCACAAAACGCAGGTATCTCTTCATCTCTTCCTTGATCGTTGATGAGCATTTGTCCGCTGCTCAGTGTCTTCGCGATAAATGTCGCTGAGTCGCGACTTCAGATTGTCTACCCACCCTTCCATCTTTGCCTTCTGCCAGGATCGCGGCTCGCGCTCGATGGCTAGCGTGATGTCGAGTATCTCCTCGCAGATCCTGAGTGCATCCTGCTGCCTGCGGTATCTTGACGCGCTCATCTTAGTCACAGGCACAACCTCACTATCATGTGGTTCCCGGTCCCCTTCTCCCCCTTTAGGGGGAGAGAAGGGGGAACCGGGGGAACCACCTGATTGAGTGGTGTTGACGAACTGGTTCCTAATGATGGGGAACCGCAAAGGAACCAGCGGAACCAGCGGAACCGCTCCGTCACCAGCCGGTTCCCAGCCAATTGATGGTTCCGGGGGTATTGGGAACCACTTTTTTGTCTCATCTGAAACATGCTGTAGAATGCCACTGGAGCCATTTAACGGGCGATTGGCTCATTTAGCGAGCGTGATCCCTCAAGTTTCTGAACACTTTTATCGATAGGGGGCTTGTTTCAACTGAAACAGTCGCTACCTTTTTGGCATGAAGAGTTCAACCCAACCGACCGAGCCGATCTGCACTATCTGCGATATCAAGCTCATCCAGTCAGACCTCGACGGCAGCCTGAGCGAGCTGGGCCTCACCGCCCACGAAGCCATCTGTGGCACCTGCTACGCCAAGCACTACGAAAACTAACCCCACCAACTAGGAGACCAGAACGATGACCAACCAAGAGCAAATCAACCCTTTGACCACCGCCGAACGCATCGACCTCATCGTAGCCACCTTTGATGGCGCATCCAGCACCGAGGACTTGGCAAACATCTTGTCATTGGTCGCCTTGCAAGTGGCACGCAACGGCGAAGACTACGCAGTCAGTAGTCAACTGGCTCGCGACATCGGCACTGCAATCGGCAGGGCCATCAACGCCTAACCAACCAACTAGGAGAACAGAACGATGACCAACCAAGAGCAAATCAACATCAACCTCACCCTTACCCCCCGCCAAGCACACTTGCTGTCCATCGCGTGCAGCCTCAACAAGACCATTCCCGATGCTGCTTACGAGAAGTCGGAGTTTCTGGCTCACGAGCGGACAGCGACTTGTGAGACTGCGATGACTCAGCGATCACAGATGCAACAGGCTTTACTGATGCTCAAGATCGAGCTGCGGAACGTCACCGGAACCGGCTATTCAAACCCTACGTCCGAAGTGTTCACTGACGAGCCGGGCCGGATCTAACAACACCCCGGCGAAGCGATGAGAGTAACGAACCAAGACGTAGCGGATCGACTCCGCCAAAGGGGTTTCGGTGGCCTTCAAGCCGACAACCTGAGCATCAACGATGTGCAGTTCGCCTACGACCAGCTTCGAGACGAAGCAGGTAACCCGCAGCGCGTATATGACGGGCCGCGAGGTGGCGGGTTCGCACGAGGCATTTCCGAGGCTCGCGTCGATGCGATCATTGACCTTCTCACAACCAACTAACCCACCCATTACCAGGAGACCAGAACGATGAACAGCTACGAATACCAAGAGAACCGCAGCAAACTAAGCGAAGCCGAGAGGGTAGCTTGGCTCCGCAAGAACTGGGCATTGCAGATCAATTCCCTGGACGTTCTCATGCTGTGCGAGCTAGCCGCCAAAGGGCTTGAGGACATCCTGATTTGCAGCCGGTGCGGCGAGCATTGCGAGCTTCTTCCAATCGACGAATCAAAACTTTCTTAACACTAGGCTTGTTTCATTTGGAACAGGCACTATCATTTTATCCATGACGAAAGCAGCTCACAACGGAACATGCCAAGCCTGCGGCAACGTGCAGGCGATGTCGCTCGGAAACCAAACCACCCTCGCGCACCACGGCTACACTCGCCAGGACGGATGGTTCTCCGGCTCGTGCCAGGGCACCTATGCTCCGCCCATGGAGCACGACAGTGCGGTCACCTCTCGCATCGTCAAGGAATGCGAAGAGCGCATTGCTGAAATCGACGAGTGGATCGACAAGGACATCCTGCAACTCGGCTCAGTGGGCGTGAAATACACTACCAGTCAGTGGGGTGCCTACCTGACAAAGCAGTGCTGGTCGGAAGCAGATCATGCCGCGATTGATGCCGATATCGAAGCCAACTGGATCGAGCCGTGGCCACGCGCATTGCGCGCCCAACGGGCACGACTGAAAATGCAGCGTGATCAGCTTGCAGATCTCGCAGTCTACCTGATCGAGCTGCGCCACAAACGGCAAGGCAAACCGCTTTACAGCCGCGAGCAGGTAGCTGCCGCAGAGAAGGCTGAGAAAGCGCAGGTTCGCGCTGACAAGGTCGCCGCTCGCGAAGCCAAGGAGATGGCCAAGCGAGAGCGCGAGAGCGCGAGAGCCGAGCGTGAGTCGCACACGACGTGCTGGACCGTTTTTGAGCGGCGCAAGCTGTGGCGAGGCCGCGTGCCGCTCACCGCGAACGAGCTGCGCGACTGTCGCTCGATGCGTGGCCAGGGCATGGCTGTCGAGGGCACCCGGCGCAAAGGCGACTTGGTGCTGCTCACTCGCCCGAACCAGTTCCAAGGCGATGACACGATCAAGCGCACGCCGCTTGTCGTGGTGATGTCCGCCACACTGATCGAGAAACTTTCTAAACACTAAGCTTGTTTCATTCGGAACAGTCGCTACCATTCATTCATGGCAATCACCCTCAACGACGTTCCTCCCCCTCGCCGCTGCTACGGCTGCGGCATTCGCATCGCAGACCTGCTCTTCTATTGCTGCAAGT